>JACCDU010602008.1_pt1 | contig 11370 bp, 14 predicted proteins | sample 7446081 | NCBI WGS metagenome assembly JACCDU01 (sample SAMN15323447, study PRJNA562643) | freshwater metagenome | isolation source: river surface water | place: USA:Blue River Watershed | collected 2017-08-17 | reverse complement strand
CTTGTGTAAAAGAAATGATCGAAACTATACCTGATATCGATATTGTTGTAACGCCAGTTGGAGGTGGTGGTTTATTATCGGGCACTTGTCTTGGCGCTTATTATTTTAAACCAGGATTAAAAGTATTTGCTGGAGAACCGGAAGGTGCAGCAGACGCAGTGTTAAGCATCCAATCTGGAAAAGTAGAAAAAGCCCCGTTCATAAATACAATTGCAGATGGTTTAATGACCACATTAAGTGAACGCACGCTCAACATTATTAAAGCACATGTCACAGATATTTTATTGGTTTCTGACGAGGAAATAAAAGCCGCGTTAAGACTGGTTTATGAAAGAATGAAAATAATCATTGAACCGAGTTGTGCAGTGCCATTGGCGGCAGTATTAAAAAACCGCGAATTATTTCAAGGAAAAAAAGTAGGGATTATATTAAGTGGAGGCAATGTTGATCTAAGTAAATTTAAAGATTGGTTTTAAATTCAATGCATTTTTAAAGCTTGTAAATATTGACCCAATCGAATTTAATTAGAGTTTTAAAGCTTTGAAAAAATAAGCTTCATCTACTTCTTTTACTTGGCCAGGCTTTATACCTTCCACATTAATTTCTTCTATAGACCATCTAATCAAACGAATACAACGATGGTGCATAGTAGCGACCATTTTTCGTACTTGATGGAATTTACCTTCCGTTAATTCAATACTCAACCAATCTGTTTGTTGGTTTTCATGAAGTTTAACCCCGTTATCCCATAAAGAATTGGGAGGGTCAACTAATTCAACTTTACATGGAGCAGTTGTATAAGTAGTGCTATTAGGTGCTGAAATAACCACACCGTTTCTTAATGCATTAATTGTTTCTGGATGCACTTTGTTCTTCACTTGTACTAAATAAGTTCGAACGTGTGGATGCGTTCCTTGAAATAATAATCTAGTGACCTTTTTATTGGTCGTCAATAATAATAAACCTTCGGACATCTGGTCTAGTCTACCTATTGCATGTGTGCCTTCTGGAAATTTAAAATCAATAGCATTCAATAAACGAACTTCATGTGTACTAACAAATTGAGACACCATGTCTATCGGTTTATTCAATAAAAAGTAACGGTGCTCCTTCATAGCGGCAAATTACTTAATATTGCGTATGGAACAAACGCATAAAGACCCATTACACGGGAAAACACTTGCTTTTATTGTCGAAGAATTAGTGCGCCATTTTGGATGGGAGGATCTTGGTCAACATATTCCAATCAATTGCTTCAATATTGACCCAAGCATACAGTCTAGTTTAAAATTTTTACGCAAAACCCCATGGGCAAGAAAAAAAGTGGAGGAGCTCTATATTCGAATGGTCAGCTAGGCTAATCATAGGATATTACATAAAAGACTTTAATTTTTCCGATAGCACATTTGCAGGCTGCACACCAGGTTGTCTCCAAACGATTTCTCCATTTTTGAAAATTGCCAAAGTAGGCACACTGCTTACATTCAATTGAGAAGCCAATTGCTGATTACGGTCCACATCTATTTTAACAATACGCACTTGATCCCCTAATTGTTGGCTAACCTGCTCTAAAATTGGTTGCATCATTTTACATGGACCACACCAAGTTGCAAAAAAATCAACTAAAACAGGCTTATCGCCTTTGATAATTGTTCCGAAAGTTTCTGTATTTGACATGTCGATAGTTTTAAATTGTACTCCTTATTTGATTTCAGTAAAATCTACTTCTTCGGTTTTCTGTATAGAACGGTAACGAGGTGTTACACCACAACCAGACTGATACCCACAACCCACTTTATACTTCGCACTAACAAGAGAGAATACGGCAAACATGGCACCAAAACCACCGGCCACCATATCCTTGGTTTGAATACCAACAATAACCATTGCGCCACTCATGACCAATCTAAACATCAAGACCCAATCTATTTTATTGAATAACTTTTTCATGCCACTAATTTTATGCTACAAAATTAACACATGAAGAAACCCTTTTGAGTGATAAATATCACAGATTTAATCCTTCTTTTAACCCATTTTTACATTCTAAATTTATTAACTTAAAACAACCAATACCATGTTTGGATTCTTGCAAAGATTATTTGGCCCCAAGACAGATTTTAAAGCCTTAGTAGAAGCAGGCTCCTTAATTATAGATGTCCGTACCCCACAAGAGTATGATGCTGGTCATATTAAAGCATCAAAAAATATTCCTTTACAAAATATTCAAAAATATATCCCAGAATTGAAGAAATCTGGAAAGGTAATTATCACTGTTTGCAGAAGCGGATCGAGAAGTGGGATGGCTAAGTCCATTTTGAAATCGGCTGGAATCGAAGCTTACAATGGGGGACCATGGAATGTATTAAGATCGAAAATCTAAATAAACTATAAACCTGCCTCATGGTACTTATATTAATAAAAAAATATCAGCGTAATTTAATCGGCATTATACTTGGCGCAATAGCTGGCTTCTTATATTGGAATTATGTCGGATGTGCTTCGGGCACCTGTGCCATCACTTCAAAGCCACTCAATAGCACATTATACGGAGCATTGATGGGTTATTTGGTTGCAGGTATATTTAAAAGAAATGTTAAATAGCTTTTTCTAGTTTAAACTATTAACCTATTGAGCTGTCTTAGATGGGAATATATCATTTAAGCAAGTCAATAAGTTCTTATGCGTCAACAAACCCTTCTTTCAATTAGTTTTTTATTAGGCATTTTTAGTATTATTGGTTGTTCCAAAAATGATGAAATTTCGATTGTGCCTTCAACAAATCCTACCACTACAGGATCCACAACCACGAACACTATAGATCCATATGCCTCGATTAAATTAGCATTTGGAACCGCTATTGATCCAAATAGCCTAGAAAATTATGCCAATCAGGGCAAACCAGTCTACATTACAAAATCAAATACTGGCGCTGGATCAATCACAGATAAAACAGCCACATTAGGTAGGGTTTTGTTTTATGACAAAAATTTAAGCATTAACAATACCATTTCTTGTGCAAACTGTCATCAACAACAATTTGCTTTTGGAGATACGGCGATTGTTAGTGCAGGAGTTGAAGGTGGGTTAACGATACGTCATTCCATGAGATTGATTAACACTAGATTCGCGAATGAAGCCAAATTTTTCTGGAACGAACGTGCTGCTAATTTAGCAACTCAAACCACCATGCCAATTGTAGACCATCTTGAAATGGGCTTTAGTGGAACTGGGGGAAGAGGAAATTTTACAACACTTACGAGTAAGTTAAGTACCATCAATTACTATAAAGAATTATTCAAATTCACTTATGGCGATACCATTGTGACCGAAAATAGAATACAGGAGTCATTGGCTTCCTTTATAAATAGCATACAATCTTTCGATTCAAAATATGATATAGGAAGAGCGCAAGTAAATAATGACAATCAACCATTTCCAAATTTTACAACACAAGAAAATCAAGGAAAAGCATTATTTATTTCTGCACCTGTATTTAATGCAGCTGGCTTAAGAATAACAGGAGGTTTAGGCTGTAATGCCTGTCACAATGCACCTGAATTTGATATTGACCCAAATACCTTAAATAACGGCATTATTGGTATTGCAAATAGTGCGACAGGGATTGATTTAACCAATACAAGGGCTGGAAGTTTAAGGGATATTACAAATACAACGGGCGCAGTGAATACACCGATGATGCATACCGGAGTTCTAAGAAGTTTACGTGCTGTAATCAATCATTATAATACGATTAATTTGAATCCTAGAAATACAAACCTTGATCCTAGATTAAGACCAGGTGGAAATGGACAAAATTTGAATGTAACAGAAGCGGAAATTGCTGCTGTAGTTGCTTTTATGCAAACCCTTGGTGGCACCAATGTATATGTAAACAAAAAATGGAGTAACCCTTTTTTGAATTAACCGCTATATCAAAAAAATCCAACTAAAACAATAATTAAATTGATTTGAAAGAGTTAATCATTTCAATCGCAGTTATAGCAAATTCATTCCCCTTGTTCATTTTATCCAATGCTGCTCTTTCATATGCAAGCTCTTCGTTCTGTGTCGTTAAAATACCAAAAATAACAGGCGTCGTATAATTTGCAGCAATAGTTGCAAAACCTTGTGTTACATATTGGCAAACGTATTCATAATGATCTGTATCGCCTTTTATAATAGCTCCAATGACTATAATGCTGTCATATTTTTTTGATTGGATTAATTTATTAGAATATACAACAGTCTCCACAGCACCCGCACATTCATGTACGTCAAAAATTTGTTTTTGATTTTCTAGAGTCTCTACACAACCTGCTAATAACAAGTCGGTGATATGCGCATTGAAATTGGCTTTAATTATAGCAATCATTTTAAAATTTTAAATGGTGATTAGCAAGTCTAACTTTATCTTCTAAATATTTTTTATTTTCTGCAGTTACGAAAGCAGGAGTAGTGATTGTTTCAAAAACAAATCCAGCATTATCTAGGGCCGCAATTTTATCAGGATTATTAGAAATAAATTTAAAATCGTTAATAGCTAAAAATTTAAGAATATCAATCGCATCTACATAGCTTCTGCTTTCTTTGGGTAATCCAAGACTAGTATTTGCCTGATAAGTATTCTCTCCTTGATCTTGTAAGGCATAAGCTGCAATTTTGTTCCCAATGCCAATGCCTCGACCTTCATGTCCTTTTAGATAGACAAGGTACCCATGTCCATTCTCTGCAATTTTTTTTAGGGCATCATTCAATTGTGCCTTGCAGTCACATTTTACACTACCAAACACATCTCCCGTTAAACACTCACTATGAAAACGTACAAATGGTTTATTGATTTGATTTGCAGCCATGAACAATACAACATGCTCAATATTAGAATTGTTATTTTTAAATACTTTAATTTCAAATAACCCGAATTCGGTTGGCAAGTTGGCCGAGGAAATTAATTCAATAGCGTTATGGTTATTGCTTTCCTTTATTTTGACCTCGCCGTTAAGGCCGTTTTCTTTTTTTGTATTTTCAGAAGCATTTAGAAAATTCGTTGTACGATATTCAACTAATTGCTGAATTGTAATCATCTTCAATTGATGCTTTTGGGCAAACAATTTCAAACCATCACGTCTTAACATGTCTCCAGCTTCATCCATGATCTCGCAAATAATTGCAGCAGGTGGCAGCGCTGTCAATAAACATAGATCAACTGCAGCTTCGGTATGTCCTTTTCTAACTAATAGGCCTCCGTTTTTTGCTACAACAGGAAATAAATGACCCGGTTTAATAAAATCAGCTGCTGATGCATTTTCCGCAACTACCTGTTGCGCTGTAATGGCTCTTTCTTTTGCAGAAATGCCTGTAGTAATACCAAATGCTGGAACTGCGTCAATTGAATCGTGAAAGGCTGTATGAAAAGGATCAGCATGGTTGGTTGGTACCGGCTGGATGCCTATTTTATGAGCGATTTGAGCCCCCATTGCAATGCACACTAAGCCTTTAGCATAGGTCGCACAAAAATTGATTTTATCTTGCGTTGCCAAGGAGGCAGGGAAAACAATATCTCCTTCATTCTCTCTATCTTCATCGTCCACCACAATAATGGGCGTTCCTAATCTAAATGCATCAAGTGCATCTGCCACTGTATCAAACATTACACATTTCTTTTTAATAACAATTGCTCGGTATATTTAGCTAGTATATCAAATTCGATATTAACTAAAGTACCGGCAGACATTTCTTTGATATTTGTTTTGTCTAAAGTCGTAGGAATAATGCAAAGCTCAATTATATGCCCCTTTACTTCATTAATTGTAAGGCTTATCCCATTGATTGCAATAGACCCTTTATAAACAATATATTTAACGAATTGTTCAGGAACGGCAATACTAATGAACCATGCAGTTGGGGTAATATTTATATTTTCTACTACTGCTGTTGCATCTACATGTCCTAAAACATAATGCCCTCCTAAATAGCCATTTGGCTGCATTGGCAATTCTACATTCACCTCATGACCTACTTTGTAATGACTGATAATTGTCTTTGCAATTGACTCAGTTGAGACGAAAAAATGCATTTTATCTTCATACACTTTAGTGACTGTTAAACAGGCACCATCCACAGCAACACTGTCTCCTAATTGTACAATTTTTGCAAATACAGGCATTTCTACTACTAATTCCCAGCCCTCCTCATTTGGATGAATTGCTTGAATTTTTCCTTTTTGTACAATACCTGTAAACATATGATATGGTTTGAGTAATTTTGAACCGCAAAGATAAACGAATGACCAAGAAAGAGGCAATTGAATACACGATTAATTTAGCGAAAAGCGTAAAAGAAAACGATATTCGTCCTAACCCATTTGTGGGCGCTGTACTTCTTGACTCAAATAGTGAAGTTATTGGCAAAGGTTTTCATCAAAAAATAGGAGGAGCGCACGCAGAAGTCTTTGCAATAAACGAGGCGCTTACAAAAATGAAAGACTTGTCTAAAACGACCTTGTATGTTAGCCTTGAGCCTTGTTCCCATTATGGCAAAACGCCGCCCTGTTGTGATTTAATCATAAAACACAAAATAAAAAAAGTAGTAATTGCAAGCCTAGATCCGAATCCAAAAGTTGAAAGTGTTGCGCAATTAAAAAAGGCTGGAATTGAAGTTGAAGTATTGAACGAGCCTTCTGCGATAACATTAAACAGAAGATTTTTTACTCAGCATCTTTTAAAAAGGCCTTACTTTATTTTAAAAAGCGCTAGTACGATTGATGGAAAAATTGCCGACAGAAACAATAATAGTAAATGGATAAGCAATGAAGTTTCAAGACAGTTTGTACATGCAGAACTTAGGTCAAATGCAGATGCGATTTTAACAACCTATAAGACAATAATAGAGGATAAGGCCAGTTTAACAATTCGGATAAATGGGACTCCAATTAAGGAAACCAATGTGATTATTATTGACAAAAATCTTGAATTATTAAAAGAAAGCAATAAAGCCCTGCCCATCTTTTATAAAAGATCAAATACAAAAATTTATTTTATTACAACTAAAGCCAGCAATCCAATTATTGATAAAAACATTGAATTTATCGAAGGCGAATTCAATGCTGATGGATTAGTTTTTAAGTCTGTGGCAACTGAATTACTCAATAAGGGCTTGTATACGATTCTCACTGAAGCTGGGCAAAAATTAAATTCCAGTCTCATTGATCAACATACAGCTGATGAACTATATTGGTTCATTGCTCCTAAGATTTTAAATGACCAAGTAGGTGTGGCACTTTTAGGAAATGATAAAGAAAATAACATCAATGATACGTTCAACTTGGAACTTGCAAATATTCAAAAATTCGAAGACGACGTACTGTTACACTATTATTTTAAGCAAAGTTTTTGCTAATTTAAGCTTATAACTGCATCGGCAGTTCCATCAACAATACTTCGGCATTGGGTGTTAATGCCTTCAATTCAAATTGATCAAAGTCAGTGATACCTAATGCGTCACGCTCATTTAATTTTTGACCAGCAATTTCAAATGCGCCATATAATACAAAAGCGTACATGCCATTACCTGCTTTTTTAATATTGTAAGATACTTGAGCATCTTGATCAAATTTTCCAATATGAAACCAAGCATCTTGATGAATCCATACGCCAGCATCTTCAGGATTCGGTGATAGCACTTGTTGTAATTTATTAACTCGATCTTTTGGATCTAAAGTGATTTGATCGTAACGTGGTGTGACATCTTTTTTATTTGGAATCACCCAGATTTGTAAAAACTTAACAGGCTTGTCTTTATTTTTATTGTATTCACTATGCTTGATGCCAGTTCCAGCACTCATCACTTGAATATCGCCATGTTTTATCACCGTGTTATTCCCCATGCTATCCTGGTGTTCTAAATCACCTTCCAATGGAATAGATATGATTTCCATATTATCGTGTGGATGCAATCCAAAGCCCATACCTGCAGCTACAAAATCATCGTTTAATACACGTAAGACACCAAAATGTATTTTTTCAGGATTGTAATAATTAGCAAAACTAAAACTGTGTTTGCTATGTAACCAACCATGGTTTGCGTCTCCTCTTGAATCTGATGTATGTAATATTGTTTGCATAATAAATTGTTTTAATCTTCTAATTGCCCAAACTTACCGTCATTGAAATCATTGAAAGCTTGTACTAATTCATCTCTTGTATTCATCACAAAAGGACCATGTGCAGCAATTGGCTCACCAATGGGTTCGCCGCTTGCAACCAATACTTTTGCATTTTCTAATGCTTCAATGATAAAAGTAGTGCCTTTTTTATCCATCTCCACAAAATGGTCCACAGGTATGGATGTACCATCGTTTACTTTGATACTACCTTCAATCACAATCAAAAAAGTATTCTGTGTTGCAGGAAAATCAAAATCAACTTTTATACCTTTTTCTAAAATTGCATTTTGTAAGTGCACTTCTGTAAAGGTATTTGCAGGACCTTTACCACCTTTATAATTGCCTGCAATCACTTCTACAAAACTCTTGCCATCTTCTAAAACCACTTTATGCATTTGGTCATTCGTGATAGCTTGGTATTTAGGTGCTGACATTTTATACTTTGCTGGAAGATTGACCCAAAGCTGTACCATTTGAAACTCACCACCTGTTTGGGCAAAAGATGCCGCATGGTATTCTTTATGCAATAAACCAGATGCTGCTGTCATCCATTGCACATCCCCTTCATTTATAATACCAGAATTACCAAAACTATCATGGTGTGCCACTTGCCCCTTATAAGCAATCGTAACGGTTTCAAAACCTCTATGTGGATGAACGCCTACACCTTTAGGGGCCGGACTAGGAGGAAACACAAATTTTGAGCCGTAATCTAACATGATAAACGGATCCATTCTTTGCATAGACAATGTAGGAAAAGAAGGGATAAAATTATGTACCCTAAATCCATCTCCCACCATATGTGGGGCAGGTGGAGCATATATTTTAGCAATGTTTTTCATATTTCAATGTTTGAACATCAAAATTAAGCATTTTCTAAGATAAAAACGATTGCACCGGTAATAAAACCTATAAATGCAATCCAGCTTATATTCTTTAAATACCAGAAAAAATCGATTTTCTCCAAGCCCATCACGGCAACTCCAGCTGCAGAGCCTATAATGAGAACAGAACCTCCAGTTCCGGCTGTATACGCTAATAATTCCCAGAAATAATGGTCTGTAGGGTAAATATCTAATCCGTACATACTTTGTAATGCTGCGACTAAAGGCACATTATCTAAAATAGATGAAAGTAATCCAATAATCATTGCAATAATTTTAATATCACCGATAGATTGGTCCATCCATAAAGCTGATTGTTTTAACAAACCAACCTGATCCAATGCTGCTATGCTCATTAAAATACCAAAGAAAAATAAAATACTTGGTGTGTCAATTTTCCTAAGTGCGTGATTGACAGACAAGGTTCCTTTTTCATCAATTTCTTTTTTATGATGCATTAATTCAGTCAAGACCCACATTAGACCAAGACTAAAAAGCATGCCCATATAAGGCGGCAAATGGGTGATTGTTTTGAAAATTGGAACAAACAAAAGACATGCAATACCTATAAAAAAAACTAAATTTCTATCTCTTGCATTAGAAAGCGCATTCTGATTCGTGATTGTGTTTTCATGTAAGTCAATTGTTCCCTTAATTCTATAACTTATAATTAAAGTCGGCACAACCATACATGTTAAACTCGCTAGAAAGGTTTCTTTTATAATATTCAAAGGTGTTACTTGATGTCCAATCCACAACATTGTTGTTGTCACATCCCCTATTGGACTCCATGCCCCACCTGCATTTGACGAAATAATGACCAAGCCTAATAATTGCCATTTAACCATCTTATCTTTTACCAATTTATTTATGATAGAGATCATTACGATGGTACTTGTAAGATTATCCAGCACAGCGGATAAGAAAAAAGTAAGGAATGCAATCGTCCATATTAATTTAGTTTTATTAGTTGTTTTAATCTTCTCTGTAATATTTTGAAACCCATCATGTGCATCAATCAATTCAACAATCGTCATGGCCCCAAGTAAGAAAAAAACGATTTCTGCTATACTTGATAAATGATGCCCTAAAGCACTTAGGGATTCGGCTTTATAATCTGGCCTTAACACTAATATAGTCCAACAAATTACAGCAGTTATGAGTGCAGTAGCTGCTTTATTTATATGTATAGAATGCTCTAGCGTAATGAGCAAATAACCAAGGACAAAAACGACTAATAAGAATCCTACCATGAGCTAAAAATTGGGGTCAATTAGAACACTAAAATACCTTGAAAAGGGCAATAAATACAATATTTCAAGTGTTTAGTGCTTTAAAAGTAGAATTTACTTTTATCGTAAATAAAGTAGCGAAAAATGACCTTGATTTGAGGGTTTAATCGAAGCAAATGGAAAAAATAAATATATCAAAATCGCTGCTAAAGCTATTTGGCTTAATCAGACTCGAAAAGAAAGAAATTACAGCCTTGTACCTGCTTTCTATCCTTTCTGGATTAATTCAATTGTCATTGCCATTAGGGATTCAAGCAATCATCAACTTTGCGATTGTTGCTTCAGGCAAAACTAAACTTCCAGCATCCATGTGGGTATTGATCATCCTAGTAGTTGCCGGGGTGTTATTTACAGGCATGCTTAAGATTAGTCAAATGAAAATTGTGGAGAAAATCCAACAAAAGCTTTTTACTAGATATGCATTTGAGTTTTCGCATAGAATACCAAAATTGAATATAAAAAAAATTGATACCTACCATTTGCCAGAATTAGTGAATCGTTTTTTTGATATCCCTACATTACAAAAAAGTATTGCAAAACTTTTATTAGATATTCCAACAGCAGTGATACAACTGTTTTTTGGTTTAATCCTTTTGTCATTCTACAACTCTGTCTTTATTGTTTTTGGATTTCTCCTACTTGTAATTCTCTACTTGATTTTATATATCTCTTCTCCCAAAGGATTTGAAGCTTCTTTAGAAGAAAGTAATTACAAGTATGATATTGCAGGTTGGATTCAAGAAATAGCAAGAGGTATTAAAACATTTAAGTTTTCAAATAAATACAATCTGCATTTAGACAAAACAAATGAATTATTAAAAGGATACCTTACCTATAGAACAAAACATTTTGAAATTTTAAAAATTCAATATTGGTCATTAATTATTTTTAAAATTTTGATTACAGCATCTATGTTGATTGTTGGGGGTATCTTATTAATTCAACAACAAATTAATATTGGCCAGTTCATTGCTGCAGAAATTATAATATTAACGATTCTAAATGCGGTTGAAAAATTGATTGTTAGCTT
>JACCDU010338299.1_pt1 | contig 11372 bp, 12 predicted proteins | sample 7446081 | NCBI WGS metagenome assembly JACCDU01 (sample SAMN15323447, study PRJNA562643) | freshwater metagenome | isolation source: river surface water | place: USA:Blue River Watershed | collected 2017-08-17 | reverse complement strand
TCATCTTGGCCAGCTGGTTGGTTTCGATGGTCTCGCGCAGCTCGTCGTCGCTGATCTTCAGGTCGGACACCTTGGGCATCAGGGCCGGGTCCTGGATGCCGGCGATCTGTTTGTTGCGCCAGTCCTCAAGCGACTTGGGCGCGGTGGTGTAGTGACCGTGGATGTCGATGATGAGGGGCTTGGCCAGGCTCATGGTGTTCCTTGTAATGGGGCTGTCGTGCCAGCGATTGTCCGGCCCCCTCCCCTGCCCTCCAAGCGGTCAGGGCATCTACCAGCTAGAACAAATTTAAATAACAGATGACTGGATATGACAGAATCCAGTCAGCGGAGCCTACCCCCATGGACCTCAAACAGCTCGAATACTTTGTGCGCGTGGCCGAACTGGGCAGCTTCACCCGGGCCGCGCAGGTGCTGGGCATTGCCCAGCCGGCGCTCAGCCGCCAGGTGCGTCTGCTCGAAGTCGAGCTGCGTCAGAACCTGCTGGTGCGCAATGGCCGTGGCGCCACCCCCACCGAAGCCGGCCAGCTGCTGCTTGAGCACGGGCGAGGCATCCTGCACCAGGTCGAGCGCGCCCGGGAGGAACTGGGGCGCGTGCGCAGCGGCCTGTCCGGGCGCGTAGCCCTGGGACTGCCGCCCAGCGTGGCGCGGGTGCTCACGGTCCCGCTCACGCGCGCTTTCCGCCAGCGCATGCCCGAAGCCCAGCTATCGATCAGCGAGGGCCTGTCCACCGCCATGCAGGAAAACCTCTACAACGGCCGGCTGGACATCGCCGTGCTCTACAACCCCAGCCCCATGGTCGGCATTGAACACCGCCCCCTGCTGCAGGAAGAGCTGCTGCTGGTGCAACCGCGTCCGCCGGGTCTGCAGGAAGACCCACCGCCCCCGCCGGTCAATCTGTCCGACGTGGCCGCCCTGCCATTGGTCATCCCGAGTCGACCCAACGCGCTGCGCATGCATGTGGAAGCTGAAATGGCCGCGATCGGCTGCCGTCCGAACATCGCCCTCGAAATCGACGGCGTCAGCGCCATCCTCGACCTGGTGGCCGATGGTGCCGGCTGCGCTGTCCTGTCGCGCAACGCGGTCATGCGCTCGGTCCGGCCATCGGCCTATGCCCTGCGCCCGATCGGTGAGCCCGAGTTGCGCATTGCGCTGTCCACCGCCATCAGTTCATTGCGGCCCAGCACACTGACGCAGCAGGCCACACTGGAACTGCTTGAGCAGACCGCACAGCAGTGGCTGAGCGCGCCGGCCTGAAGCACCACGCTCAGATCGGACAGTGGCGCAACAGCCACAGCAACAGGCTGAGACTGAAAAATGACAGTACGGTGGTGACGAGCTGCGCCGCGGCACTGATGGTCCCCAGACCGAAACGCTGCGCCAGGATGGTGTAGATCCCCATCATGGGCAAGGCAGTGGTGAGCAAGGCCGCTGTGCGCAGTGCCGGGTCGGCGATCGGGATCAGCCACAGCAGCACCACCGTCATCAGCACCGGATGCAAGACCAGCTTGCCGAAGCCGATCTGTGCGATCGTGGCCTTGAGGCCATCGGGCTTGAGCCCGACCAGCGAGCCGCCAATCACGAACAGTGACAAGGCACCACTGGCCGCCGAAAACAGGTGGATGGTGCGTGACAGCGGCTCGGGGACATGCCAACCGGCAACAGAGACCACAAAGCCACTCACGATGCCCCAGATCATCGGGTTTCTGGCCAGCCCACCCATCGTCTGGGCCAGCGCCTTGCGCCATTGGCCAGGTGCACCCTCGCTGTCAGCCACCGCCAGCAGCAAGGGAATGATCAGCAGGTTCTCGACGATCATGTTGAGCGCCAGAGATACACCCGCCACCGAGCCGCCCAGGGTAAGCAACATCACCGGGTAGCCCACAAAGCCGCTGTTGGGGCAGGACATGCCCATGGCCACGACAGCGCTGAATGCCAGAGGCTGTTTTTGCACACGGCGCACCCACAGCAGGGCCAGCACAACCACCGCCAGCGTGCTCAGCGCATAGGCTCCGAGATAGTGCCAGTTCAGGATCTCGGCTACGCTGCGACGAGACAAGGCGTTGAACAGCAACGCCGGTAGCGCCAGCTGCAACGTGAACTTGCCAAAGACCTGCATGTCCGCCTTGCTGAACAGACCTTGCCTTGTCGCGGCATAGCCCAGGGCAATGGCCAGGTAAATCGGGCCAGTGATGCCCAGAATCTCAAATGCGGAATCCATGGGGCGATTGTCGGTCAGTGGGGCAGCTGCGGCGCCCCGGGGCGCTTATGGCAGTGATCGCAAAACGAGATATCAGAGGTCCAGAACAAGCCGCTGCGATTGGCTGCGTGAGATACAGACCATGATGCAGTCGCCCTTTTCCTGCTCCTCGGGCGTGAGGTACATGTCCCAGTGGTCGGGCTGACCTTCAAGCACCGAGGTCCGGCAGGTCCCGCAGATGCCCTCACTGCAGGAAAAGGGCACCTCGACGCCGGCTTGCTGCAAGACCTGCAGGATGCTCTGATCGGGCTGCACCTGCAGGGTGAGCTGGCGTCGTGCAAGATGCACTTCAAAAATGTCGCTGGTGTGATGGCTCATGGGGTGTCCCCTTGTTCCTGCGCCAGCAGGCGCTCGATGATGCGACGCGACTGCACGCCGCCTGCGTCGATGTTGAGCATCAGCAGCTTGCGCTGCGGATGTCGCGCAATGTTCTGCTGTTGCAGCTGCAGCATTTCCATGTCTTCACTGAAGATCTTGCCCTGGCCCTGGCGGATGCCCTCGGTGAGCGCCGGATCGCCCGGCTTGAAGTTGCGGGCCATGCCCCAGTGGTACCAGTGCGAGGCCTCGGTCTCAGGCGTGATGAAGTCCACCACTACGCTGTAGGCCTTGACTTCGGACGGGGCATGGAAGCCGCCCTGCCCCGCGAGGGCAACGCCCACGTCGATCATGATGTGGCTCGGCGGCGTGAAGCGGCAGATCTGCCAGCGGTCCACCTTGGCCTGCGGGTCCAGGCCGTTGGCGCTCATGGCCATCTGCCAGAACGGTGGCGCCTGGATGCCGTCCATGAAGCGCTGGGTGATCACCTGCTCGCCATCCACTTTCGTCTCGCAAGGCGTCTCGTCGATCTCGGGCTGGCCGATGCTGGTCGAGTGCACATAGGTCTCGTGCGTCAGGTCCATCAGGTTGTCGATCATCAGGCGGTAGTCGGCCTTGACGTGGTACAGGCCACCGCCATAAGCCCAGGCCGGGTTGTCCAAGAACTCGAACACCGGCATCTGCGCCACGTCGGCTTTGTCCTGCTCCCCTGGCCAGACCCAGACGAAACCGTAACGCTCGACCACGGCAAAGGACTTGACCGCCGGAAAACCGCGCACGCGCTGGCCGGGCATGTGGACAGTCTTGCCGTCAGCGCCCATCTCCAGGCCGTGGTAGCCACATTGCAGGTGCCCTTTGCAGACCTTGCCCAGCGACAAAGGCGCACCGCGGTGCGGGCAGAAGTCTTCGACCGCCGCGACCTGGCCGTCCCCGCCGCGGAAGATGGCCATTTTTTCATTGCAGATGGTGCGGCCCAGCGGCTTGTCGCCCAGGGCATCCAGCTCGGCCTTCGAGCAGGCCACGTACCAGGTGTTCTTGATGAACATCATTCCTCCTTTTTGGGCGATTCCAAACGGATCAGCTGCACACCCGGCATGACAAAGCCGCCGGGCTCACGCAGCGCCAGCTGCATGTTGTGGCGGGCGATGCGCGAGTGCTCGCGCATCAGGGCTTCGGCACGGCCAGCCTCTCGGCGTTCGATGGCGTCCAGCACCTGGCGGTGCTGGTGCTGCGCCACCACCAGCATGTCGCGCGCCGGCGCGTTGTTGATGTGCACACCGACAAAGCCGGAAGGCGAGGCAAACGGCAAGCTGCCCGCGCGCTCGATCTCGCGCGCCAGCACACCACTGCCAGGCATGTCGGCCAGCAGGCGGTGGAACTGCGCATTCAGCCGCACGTAGTCGGAAAACATCTCATCGCTGAGCGACGGGTCGAGCAAGACCTGGTCGATCTGATCCAGACAGGCACGCGCCTTGGCCAGCGCACGGGGAAGCACGCCGCGTTCGGCCGCCAGCCGCGCGGCCAGGCCTTCAAGCGTGCCGCGCAACTCGATGGCGTCCGCCACTTCGCGCTCGGAAAAAGTGCGCACCGCGTAGCCGCCCGAGGGCAAGGCTTCGAGCAGGCCTTCCTGCTCAAGGCGCATGAGGGCGGCACGGATGGGGGTACGGGAGACCCCGAGCAGATCCACGAGGGCCAGCTCAGCGATGCGGGCGCCAGCCGGCAGCACACCGGCAAGAATCAGTTCGCGCAGGCGCTGCTGCGCCTTGACGGACTGAGAACCGGCTTCCTCCGAGGGGGCCGCCAGATCGCGAGGGGACCGAAGTGCTGACATGGGGTGCGTCCAAGCGTTAGTCGAAAAATTGTATACATAAACCGATTTTCAATCCCGTTTATGCACAAAATAAAGGCGAAATCAGCATTTTTTGTATTCTTCAGACGCTCATCAGCGGGCGGTATTCCAGGGCGGACGCTGAGACAAGCCGTCCGGATCGGAAGGATGGCCCGTTTTTGCAAAGCCCTGCGCGGGAATAACGCGAAAATGACTGCGTCTGCACTGATCGGTTGTTCATGCCCCTGCAATTTCTCGAATTCGACCTCAGCGAAGACACCGATGGCTTGTCCAGCTGGGACGCCTTGGCCAGTCCGGCCGCCCGGCACACACCCGAGCTGCTCGCTGAAGTGCGTGACCTGCTCGACCAGTTGCACCAGGCGCTAGGCCCGTCGGGACCGGTGACAGACGGGCACCGCTGGGACCTGGACCTGCAGATCCACGACGAGCAGGGTCATCCGGTGGCGCTGGAAAGCCTGGCGCACCCTTTGCGCATCACGCTGGCCCTGAGCCTGACAGGCGACAACGCCCTCAGCGCAGAATTGGCAGCAAGAATGCGGCTCTGACCCGCAGGGCCATACACCTCAACCCATCAGGCTCAGCGCCAGGCCCAGCATGGCGCACACCGCGATCACGTGGATCACGTTGCGCTTGAAACGCAGCAGCGCGACGGCGGCGCCGGCGGCAATCAGCGCCGCCGTCACATCCAGGCTGCCCCCGAGCCCCTGGGGCCACAGCAGGTGGTAGCCAAAGAACAGGGCCAGATGGAGGATGACGCCGACCACGGCCGCGGTGATCGCGGTCAGCGGCGCAGTGAACTGGAGTTCGTTGTGGGTGGACTCGACCAGCGGTCCGCCCGCCAGGATGAACAAGAACGACGGCAAAAAAGTGAACCAGGTCACGAGGCAGGCGGCCACGGCCCCGGCCAGCCAGAGGGCGTCAGGACCGAAGAGGGCCTTGGCATAGCCGCCCACAAAGCCGACAAAGGCCACCACCATGATCAGCGGCCCCGGCGTGGTCTCGCCCAGGGCCAGCCCGTCCATCATCTGACCGGCCGTGAGCCAGCCGAAATGGTCCACCGCCCCTTGGTACACATAGGGCAGCACGGCGTAGGCCCCGCCAAAGGTGAGCAAGGCAGCCTTGGTGAAGAACCAGCCCATCTGCGTGAGGGTGTGGTCGACGCCGCAAAACACCAGCAGCATGCCCATCGGCACACACCACAGCAGTGCCCCAGCCAGCAGCACCCGCAGCAGGCGGCTCAGCGCAAAACGGGCATGTGCCGGCGTGGGCGTGTGGTCATCGATGAGTGCGGGCGCATGCCCTGCCGCAGAGGCACCATGACCGCCCGCCGTCCTGAAACTGCCCGGGGCCAGGCGCTCATCCACCAGGCCAGCCATCGCCGCCAGCGCCGCGGTGGGCGGAAACGGCGCACCAAGGTCAAAGGTGGCCACGAAGGCAGCAGCCGCGATCGCCCACAGGGCCCGGTTGCGCAGGGTGCGCGAGCCGATGCGATGCGCCGCCTGCAGCACGATGGCCGTTACCGCCGGCTTGATGCCATAGAACAGGCCCGCCGCCAGCGCCGTGTGGCCCCAGGCGATGTACAGCCAGGACAGGGCGATCAGGATGAAGAGCGAAGGCAGCACGAACAACGCCCCGGCCACCACCCCGCCCCAGGTGCGGTGCATCAGCCAGCCGATGTAGGTGGCCAGCTGCTGCGCCTCCGGACCAGGCAACACCATGCAGTAATTGAGCGCATGCAGAAAACGCTTTTCGGAAATCCACCGGCGGCGCACCACCAGTTCGGCGTGCATCAGGGCGATCTGCCCGGCCGGGCCGCCAAAGCTGATGAAACCCAGCTTCAGCCAGAAGCTGAGAGCCTGGCGCAGGCTGACTGGCTCGGGGGAATGCTCGGTGTGTGAATCCATCGGGGGCCCTCAGATGAAAAAAAACGGCTCCCGAGGGAGCCGTCAGTGAAGTGTCAAAAGATCACTTCTTCTTGTTCACGGCGGCCTTGAAGGCGGCGCCAGCAGTGAACTTGGGCACAGTCGCCGCTGCAATCTTCAGCTTCTCGCCGGTGCGGGGGTTCTTGCCGGTACGGGCAGCGCGCTTGGCAGCCTTGAAGGTGCCAAAACCAATCAGCTGGACGTCCTGCTTTTTGGACACGGTCTTGACGATGGTGTCCAGCACGGCGTTCAGGGCGCGGGCGGCACCAGCCTTGGACAGCTCGGTCTCTTTGGCGATTGCTTCGATCAGTTCAGCCTTGTTCATTCCGTTTCTCCTTTTTGATGAACCCCGTTATTGTTACAGATTCGACGGCGCTCTTCCTGACGCGAACCAAACAACGCGACAGCACAGGTTTCAAGTGGCGCTGCGAGCGACCGGAGCCCTCTCGTACCAGGCCTTGCTGCGGTTGACCCAGCGCACCACCAACAGCATGACCGGCACCTCGATCAGCACCCCCACCACCGTAGCCAAGGCCGCCCCCGACTCGAAACCGAACAGGCTGATGGCGGCCGCCACCGCCAGTTCGAAGAAGTTGGAGGCGCCAATGAGTGCGGACGGGCAGGCCACGCTGTGCTTTTCGCCCAGCTGGCGGTTGAGCCAATAAGCCAGGCCGGCATTGAAAAACACCTGGATCAGGATCGGCACCGCCAGCAAGGCGATCACCAGCGGCTGGCGCAGGATGGCTTCGCCCTGGAAGGCGAACAGCAACACCAGCGTGGCCAGCAAGGCGCCGATTGACCAAGGGCCCATGCGCCGCATGGCCACCTCCAGCGCGGCCTGCCCGCGGGCCAGCAAGGCCTTGCGCCACAGCTGCGCGAGCACCACCGGCACGACGATGTAGAGCACCACCGAGGTCAGCAGCGTGTCCCAGGGCACGGCGATCGCCGAGATGCCCAGCAGCAGGCCGACCAGCGGCGCAAAGGCAACGACCATGATGCTGTCGTTGAGTGCCACCTGCGACAGCGTGAACAGCGGATCGCCCTGGCTCAGACGACTCCAGACAAACACCATGGCAGTGCAAGGGGCCGCGGCCAGCAGGATCAGGCCAGCGATGTAGCTGTCGAGCTGATCGGCGGGCAGCCAGCCGGCAAAGAGGTGGCGGATGAACAGCCAGCCCAGGAAAGCCATTGAAAAAGGCTTGACCAGCCAGTTGACGAACAGGGTCACGCCAATGCCTTTGACATGCTGGCGGACCTCGTGCAGTACGCCAAAGTCAACCTTCACCAGCATAGGGATGACCATCACCCAGATCAACAGCCCCACCGGCAGGTTGACGCGCGCGACCTCGAACGAACCCAAGACCTGAAACGCAGCAGGGAAGAACTGCCCCAGCGCGATGCCCGCCAGAATGCACAAGAACACCCAGAGCGTCAGGTAGCGCTCGAACACGGTCATGGGCTGCTGCGGCTTGGCCGTCACTTCACATGGAACGCTCATCTCAACTCCCTGCCAGTTCACGCGCCGTCTTTTGGATGGCCAGCTTGTCCAGACTTGGGGCTGGCAGGTTCACCAGCAGCTCCAGCCGCCGGCGGATCAGGTGCAGGGTCTGGCGAAAGGCCTCGCGCCGCTGGGCCTCGTCGCCCTCGGTGGCCGAGGGGTCGGCATAGCCCCAGTGCGCCGTGGCGGGCTGACCCGGCCAGAAAGGGCACACCTCGCCAGCCGCGTTGTCGCAGACGGTGATCACCAGGTCCATCTGCGGCGCGTCCGGCTGGGCGAACACGTCCCAGCTCTTGCTGTGCAGGCCTTCGGTGGACACACCGGCGCTCTGCAAAACTTCCAGCGCCAGTGGATGCGGCTTCTGGTGCTCGCGCGGGCTGCTGCCTGCTGAAAAAGCCCGAAAGCGGCCGCGGCCCAGGTGGTTGAGCAGGGCCTCGGACAGGATGCTGCGGGCGGAATTGTGGGTGCACAGGAACAGCACGTTCAATGGCTGGTGTTCAGTAGTCATGTTTGGGGCTTTCAGCATGGGCATGAGAGGGTGGATTCGTCCAGGCAGACCGCGCCCTGACAGCAGTTGTCGGTCAGGTAGGCCAGCACGCCGTTCATCTGCGCGATCTCGACCCGGTAAATGAGGTGGCGGCCGCTGCGCTCCTGGCTGATCAGGCCAGCGTGCATCAACTCCTTGAGGTGGAACGAGAGGGTGGCGGCCGGCAAGCCCAAGCCCTGACCGAGTTCGCCCGGCGTCAGGCCTTGCCGGCCAGCGACCACCAGGTGGCGAAAGATCTGCAGGCGGCTGGTCTGCGCCAGCGCAGCCAGGGCTTTGATGACGGTGGTTTCTTCCATATTTCCATTTTGATGGAAATATGTGACAAAGCTGTGACGGCGCCCCAGAACGTGCGCACGCCATTCACTGGCCTGACAGCTTGCGCCGGGCAGCGGCCTCGATGCTGGCCGCATCGACCCCGAAGAAGGCGCGCAGCGCGGCACGCGTGTCGCTGCGGCCAAAGCCGTCGGTGCCCAGCGTGGCGTAGCTGCACTGCGGCGGGATGTACGCCCGGATGCTTTCAGGGACAGCACGCACATAGTCGCTGGCCGCGATGACCGGGCCGCGGGTGCCCTCCAGCAGCTGCGCCACGTATGGGGTCTTCTGCGCGGCACCGTCGCGCGCCAGTTCGCTCCAGCTGGTGATGCTCAGCACATCCACGCCAATGCCCTGCCCGGCCAGGCTGTGCGCGGCCTTGAGCACTTCGGTCAGGATGGCGCCCGAGCCCAGCAAGGTCACGCGCGGCCCGTCCTGCGGACCGTAAGACCCGAATCGGTAGCCGCCGCGCAGGACCCCCTCGGCCGCGCCTTCGGGCAGGTCGGGCTGCGCGTAGTTCTCGTTCATCAGCGTGACGTAATAAAACACGTCCTGCTGCTCGACCATCATCTCGCGCATGCCTGCGTCCAGGATCACGGCCAGCTCGCCGGCAAAGGCCGGGTCGTAGCTCTTGCAGTTGGGGATGGTGGCCGCCACCAGGTGGCTCGAGCCGTCCTGGTGCTGCAGGCCCTCGCCGCCCAGCGTGGTGCGACCCGAGGTGGCGCCCAGCAGGAAGCCGCGGGCGCGCTGGTCGGCCGCTGCCCAGATGGCGTCGCCCACGCGCTGGAAGCCGAACATCGAGTAGTAGATGTAGAAAGGCAGCATGGCCACGCCATGCACGCTGTAGCTGGTGGCCGCTGCCGTCCAGCTGGCGATGGCCCCGGCTTCGCTGATGCCTTCTTCGAGGATCTGGCCGTCGAGTGCCTCGCGGTAGCTGAGCACCGAGCCGATGTCTTCGGGCGCGTATTTCTGCCCCACACAGCTGTAGATGCCCACCTGCTTGAAGAGGTTGGCCATGCCGAAGGTTCGCGCCTCGTCGGCCACGATGGGCACGATGCGCGGGCCTAAAGCGCTGTCCTTGAGCAGGTTGCCAAGCATGCGCACAAAGGCCATGGTGGTGCTCATCTCTTTGCCGGATGCCTGCAGGGCAAACTGCGCGTAGTGCTGCACCTCGGGCACCGGCACCTGCTCGCAGGTGGTTTCACGGCGCGGCAGGACGCCGCCGAGCTGCTCTCGGTGCTCGCGCAGGTAGCGCATTTCCGGGCTGTCATCGGCGGGTTTGTAGAAGGCCAGGCCCTCGGCCTGCTCGTCGGAGAGCGGCAGGTTGAAGCGGTTGCGGTATTCGATCAGGTCCTCACCGTCGAGCTTTTTCTGGCTGTGGGTGGTCATCTTGCCCTGGCCTGCGCGGCCCATGCCGTAGCCCTTTTTGGTGTGGGCCAGGATCACGGTGGGTTGACCCTTGTGCGCCACTGCAGCGGCATAGGCCGCATGGATCTTGACCAGGTCGTGGCCACCGCGCTTGAGGCGGTCGATCTGCTCGTCGGTCATGCCCTGCGCCAGCATGGCCAGCTCGGCGTTCTGGCCAAAGAAGTTTTCACGGTTGAAGCGACCATCGTTGGCAGCAAAGGTCTGCATCTGGCCGTCCACCGTCTGCGCCAGTGCGCGCAGCAGCGCGCCCGAAGTGTCGCGGGCGAACAGGCCGTCCCAGTCGCTGCCCCAGACCAGCTTGATCACGTTCCAGCCCGCGCCGGCAAACAGGCGCTCGAGCTCGTCGATGATGCGGCCGTTGCCGCGCACCGGGCCATCGAGCCGCTGCAGATTGCAGTTGACCACCCAGACCAGGTTGTCGAGCCTTTCACGTGCGGCCAGGGTGAGCGCGCTCATCGACTCGGGCTCGTCCATCTCGCCGTCGCCAAAAAAGCCCCAGACCTTGCGCCCCTCGCAATTCAGGACCTTGCGGTGCGAAAGGTAGTGCATGAAGCGCGCGTGGTAGATCGAGCTGATCGGGCCGATGCCCATCGAGCCGGTGGGGAACTGCCAGAAATCGGGCATGAGCCAGGGGTGTGGGTAGCTCGACAGACCTCGGGCGCCATGTTCACCTGCCGTGATCTCGCGGCGATAGAAGGCCAGGTCCTGCTCGCTCAGGCGCCCTTCCATGAAGGCGCGCGCGTACACGCCGGGCGCGCTGTGCGGCTGGAAGAACACCAGATCGCCACGGTGGTGTTCGTTGCGCGCATGAAAGAAATGATTGAAGCCGACCTCGAACAGGTCGGCCGCGCTGGCGTAGCTGGCAATGTGCCCACCCAGCTCGCCATAGGCCGCGTTGGCCCGCGCCACCATGGCCAGCGCGTTCCAGCGCATGAGCGAGGCCAGCCGCTCCTCGATGGCCAGATCGCCCGGAAAAGCCGGCTGACGCTCGACGGGGATGGTGTTGACGTAAGGCGTGACACGCTCGGGCGTCCAGCCCACCTGCGGATCGCGCGCCCGGTGGGCAAGCTGATCGAGGATGAAGCGGGCCCGTTCGGGGCCCTCGGCGGCCAACAGGGCCTCAAAGGCCTCACGCCACTCGGCAGTTTCGTCAGGGTTGCGGTCCGGAAAGTCGTTCATGTTCATGCGCCCAGTGTAGGAAGAAGCTCACCAAACAGGTTGCCGATTTCGGTTGCCAAACCGGC
>JACCDU010865274.1_pt1 | contig 11373 bp, 10 predicted proteins | sample 7446081 | NCBI WGS metagenome assembly JACCDU01 (sample SAMN15323447, study PRJNA562643) | freshwater metagenome | isolation source: river surface water | place: USA:Blue River Watershed | collected 2017-08-17 | reverse complement strand
TAGGAGCGACAATTACCTTGAGGTTTGGATACTTCTGGATAAGACCCTGTGTCTCAGTTGTTGACTCTTCTGGCTTATCAAGACCATAAGCAGTTGCAACTACCTTGAGCTTTGGATACTTAGCAGCAATTTCCTGGTTCATAAATTCGATCCAGACGTTCTGGTTTGTAGCATCTGGTGTGGTTGAAAGAATTGCAATTTCACCTTCGCCTTTAGCAAGGTCGTTAGCTGAAGCAGCAAGTGCCTGGCCAATACCTTGAGATGATGCCTGGTTAATGAATACTGAACGGCCCTTTTGAGCAACATCAGAATCGTATGTAACAACTGTTACACCCTTCTTGCGTGCTGCGCTAAGTGCAGGAACGAGAGCATCCTTATCATTAGCAGCAAGAATGATTACGTTGTAACCAGACTGTACTGCTGCGTTAATTTCCTTAACCTGTGCAGCTGCAGTAATTTCTGTTGGGCCCTTGTATGCACATTCGGCCTTCAACTCTTTACATGCGCGCTGTACACCCTTGTCAGCAGCTTGGAAGTATCCAATTGTGCCGAGCTTAGGAATATGTGCGACCTTCAATTTAGTTGCTGCAGAAGCAGGTGCAACTGATCCTGTTACAAGTGTTGTTGTAACAAGGGCAGCTGTTGCGATTGCTGCTAGTAGTTTCTTCAAGGTGTTTCCTTTCGTTGAAAACATTGTGAAATTATTTTTTAACTTCACATCGTGCCTGGTTCAGGACAGAGACTGTCTGAGCCCGTGCCGAAACTCTATGCGGGCTCACGCCAAACTACTAGTGTTGATTTATAACGATTTGGTGAATGTCTTGCGACTACAAAGAAAATCCCCGATGGCTAAACAATTGAATTGTTCAATCATCGGGGATTTCTCCCAAGTGAGTTAAGCCTTATTTGCCGAGGTTGCTCGAGCTCTCTTGTACTTATCGACCATAACTGGGGCAGCCACAGAAATTAGAAGCAAGATTCCTGTCACGATAGTGCGCCACTGGGCGTTGATTTCTTGAAGGGTCAGCCAAGATTCAACGCTGCTAGCAAGCAGCACACCTGCGACAAGCCCCCACATAGTTCCGATTCCACCGAAGATAGAAACTCCACCAAGTAAGCAGGCAGAGATAACGAGAAGTTCTAGTCCGATTCCATTATCTGCTTGCGCAGTTGAGAAGCGGAAGGTGTAGATAACGCCGGCAACACCTGACATAAAGCCGGTGAAGGTAAAGACGATGATTTTGTGGCGTACAACGTTGATGCCAGCAAAGCGCGCAGCTTCTGGGCTCTGTCCGATTGCAAGTGTGCGACGTCCGAATGCGGTGTTATGCAACAGCAGTGCAAAGAAGATTCCAAAGATGATGATTACTGGAAGTGTCTGTGGGATAAATGTGGTCCCAATCGTGTCAAAGCCCCATGTGGTCCAGAATTCTGGGAACTCATTGACAGTCTCTGTGCCAAGAATTCCATTTGCAATACCGCGATAGAGCGCAAGGGCTCCGATGGTCACGGCAAGAGAACCCAGTCCTAACTTGGTGACTAAGAATCCATTAACGAAGCCACACGCTGTACCGACTGCCATTGCAATAAGAATTGAGAGCCAAATTGGCGCACCTGCCGCATATGACCAACCGAGCATTGCGCTGCTGAGAGCCAAGATTGAGGCGATAGATAAATCAATCTCACCGGTGATGATGAGGAAGATCATCGCAAATCCCATGATTAGGATTTCACTTGAATTTGAAAAGATCTGTGAGACGTTAATTGAACTCAAGAAGTTATCTGTTGTAAACGATGCCAAGACCCAAACTGCGAAGAGCAGGGCAAGGATTGCTGTGTCCCAGGACTTGCGAACTTTAAAGGTATTTTTCTCAGACACGGTTAAACCCTTTCCTTAATTCGTTGCGCCAGTAAGGCTTTCTCGGTTCTTCGTGCCAAGACACGATCTGCATAGATTGCGACAATAAGTAGGAATCCGTTGATAGCTGCCTTCCAGAATGCATCAACACCGAGAGCTGCAAGGGCGCCCTGGATCGTCTGTACGAGGAGCGCACCGATAACAACACCGACTGCAGTACCCGCACCGCCAAGAAGACCGATTCCGCCAATAACAGCGGCTGCAACTACAGCAAGCTCTTGCCCATAGAAAGCGGTGGAGTCGACTTGTGCAAAGCGCATTAAGTAGAAGACTCCTGCGATTCCGGCGATAAAGCCACAGAAGATATAAGCCAAAAATGTTCTGCGGAAGACTTTAAGTCCTACGAGATCAGCAGCGGGTGGGTTACTTCCAATGGCATAGCAATCACGTCCTGCCTTGGTGTACTTCATATACCAAGCAACTATTACCATCAAGATAATTACCATCAAGAATGGGAATGGCAACAGGCCGGCAAAAGTCTTCTGTCCGAGCGAGAGCAAGCTAGGTGGCATCTCTTGTGCGTTGTAATCCACTGAGTTCGAGACAACATATACGCCACCGCGAACAATGTAGAGAGTTCCGAGAGTCACAACCAGAGACGGAAGGCGCAGACCCGCAACGAGCAGACCATTGATAACACCCACCGCAATACCGACTGCTCCGCCGATTACAAAGCACTGCCACCATGTAAATGATGGATTTTTGGCACAGAAATCTGCAACCAACCAGGCAGAGAATCCAACAGTTGATGCAATAGAGAGGTCGATATGACGCATGATCATGACTGGCGCCATCCCGATTGCCAAGAGCGCGACAATCGCAGTTGCTGAAAGCAAGTCGCGGGTTCCATCCCCTGTCACGAAGCGAGGATTGATAAATCCAGTGCTAGCGATGCAGAAAATCAGGATTATGCCAAGGCTGGCTTCACGACCAAAGGTTCGCTTCTTCAATATGGATGCCACTGTTAGATGCCCTTCTTTCCGGTGGTAGCTGCAGCGATGACATTTTCTTGCGTCGCTTCCTTGCGAGAAAGCTCTGTGACTTGGCGACCTTCACGCATCACAATGATGCGATCGGCCATTCCGAGAACTTCTGGAAGTTCGCTTGAAATCATCAGAATTGCTTTGCCTTCACCAGCAGCTTTATCAATTAACTTATGAACTTCAGCCTTGGTGCCAACGTCAATTCCACGAGTTGGTTCATCGACGATTAAAAGATCTGGGTCTGTGGCGAGCCACTTTGCAAGAACTGTCTTTTGCTGGTTTCCACCAGAGAGGCGATCTACCGGATCTGATTGATCAGCGTATTTAATACTTAAATTCTCGCGCCATTGATTGGTAAGTGCGCGCTCTTTCTTAAAGTTAAGGAAGATGCGACCCTTCAGACGGTCAAAGGATTCCATTGAGATATTGCGATTAACGCCTGCAACCATAAAGAGGCCTTGTTGGCGGCGATCTTCAGGAACAAGCGCAATCTTTTCAGCTATCGCAGTGATGGGCGAATTCTTTTTGAGTGGCTTGTTATTAATCTTGACTGAGCCTGTCTCATATGAATCAACGCCAAAGATAGAGCGTGCAATTTCAGAGCGGCCAGATCCAACCAGTCCAGCGAGTGCAACGATTTCTCCTTTACGAACAGTGAATGAGACGTTGCGGAAATATGCGGGGTTGGTGAGGTCGTTAACCTCGAGAACTACATCGCCAATAGGGTGATCGGTCTTAGGGAAGAGCTCTGTGAGCTCGCGGCCCACCATCTCTTTGATGACAGTCTGTAAATCTGTATTTGAGATGGCCTTCTCGGAAACTGTTGCACCATCGCGCATGACGGTGATGAAGTCAGAGATTGCAAAGACTTCATCGAGGCGGTGGCTTACGAAGATCACTGCCTTGTTAGCTGCGCGCAGATTACGCATCACGGTCATGAGGCGTTCTACTTCAGAGGCAGAGAGAGCTGCCGTTGGTTCATCCATCAAGATAATGCTGGCGTTCATTGAGAGCGCCTTAGCGATTTCAACGACCTGCTGATCTGCAATAGATAGACCACGTGCTTGTCGCTTGGGATCTAACTCAACACCCAACTCGTTAAAGAGTTTGCGAGCTTGTGCTTCAGCCTCTTTCCAATCGATGGCAAGACCCTTTTTTGGTTGGCGACCAACAAAGACATTCTCGGCAAGGGAGAGATCGAGAAAGAGTGATGGCTCTTGATAGATAACTGCAATACCTTGATCGATTGAGGCTTGTGGTGATCCAGAGATAAATGGTGCACCACCCAAGGTGATTGTTCCGGCGTCGTGCTCGTGTACACCCGCGAGAATCTTGAGCATGGTTGATTTACCAGCTCCATTTTCTCCTAGGAGCGCGTGTATTTCGCCAGCACGGACTGAGAGATTTGTTCCGCGAAGTGCAATTGCACCTCCAAATCTTTTCTTCACATCCTTCATCTCAAGAAGAAGGTCGCCCTTGTTTGCCAATGCAGTCTCCTGTCTAGTTATTGCAAGTCTTGCCTCGATTGTTGTGGAATCTTATTCAGTAAAGTTCCACCGTACTAGACATTTAATGGTTGGGTTTTCCAAGAGTTGTTGCAGCATCGAAGCCATTCAAGGGATTGAAGGGATTGAACAATTCAATACGCTACTTAAGGCTTCACCCAGTAGATGACTTGATAACAAAATGTTAGAAGCCATCCTCACTTTTTCTACCCTTTGCATAAGGCCTTTTCTTGCATAAGAGTGGGGGATGGAGAGAAGGGGGCGCCATGGGTCGGTATCTATCACTTGATATGGGAGCTGAGTCTGGCCGCCTTGTGATTGTCGAGATTGGAAAAGCAGGGATCTCGACCGAAGTTCTCTACCGCTTTGAAACCCCTGTAGTTCAGGATTCTTTGGGAAGACGATGCTGGGACTTTCCTAAGATAGTTGAAGAAGTAGTACATGCGCTTTCGACTGCAGCACCTCGTGGTCCATTTGAATCACTTGGCATTGATACGTGGGGACTTGATTTTGGTTTGTTAGATGAGAACGAGAAGCTGGTTTCTCTTCCTGTCAGCCATCGCGATCATCGCACTGATGGATATTTAGAGAAGGCGGCGAGCATTGTCGGGTTGGAACGGCTGCACTTTGATACAGGTGCACAGTTACTTGAGATCAATTCAATCTTTCAACTCCTTGCGATTGTAGATAACACTCCTGATGAGCTGGTGCGCGCCAAGAATTTACAGCTCATGCCTGATTTGATTCTGCATGCGCTCACCGGTGAGATTGGCACTGAGTACACAATTGCTACGACAACTGGTTTGTATGACACCCAGGAAAATCAATGGGCCTATGGACTAGCGAAAGATCTTGGAATACCGATGCATTTCTTTGGCGAAGTTGAAGATGCCGGATCTATCCGCGGAGTACTCAGCGAAGATATCCAAGCCAAGACCGGACTCGGCCCGCTCAGATGTATAGCTACCACTAGCCACGACACAGCAAGTGCTGTTGTGGCCACACCTCTTGAATCTCCAGGAAGTGCCTACATTTCATCAGGCACGTGGTCACTGATGGGCGTTGAGATTGATTCGCCAATTACCAATGAGATTACTTTGCATGAGCGCCTGACCAATGAAGGCGGCTTTGATCGCAGTATCCGTCTATTGCGCAACATCACCGGCCTTTGGATTATTCAGGAGGTCCGTCGTGACTTGAAATCACAAGGAATAGAAATTAATTACGTGGATTTAGTGGCAGCAGCAAAAGCGCAGAGTGATCCATGGCGCACTTTGTTCTTTGTTGATGCACCTGTATTTGTCTATGCCGGAGGAATGATTGCGCGGATTCAACAGTATGCGCGTGAGACTGGTCAGCCAGTTCCTGAAACTCCTGGTGAAATCGCCCAAGCAACTTTTGCATCTCTCGCACTTCAATATGCTCATACGGCCGATGTCTTGGCAGAGTGCAGCGGTATGGCGATGCCAGCGATTCATATTGTTGGCGGGGGAGCGCAGAATGAGCATCTTTCTCAGATGACCGCAGATGTATCTAATAAAGAGGTAATCACCGGACCCATTGAGGCAACTGCCATCGGGAACGCAATCGTGCAAGCGATTACTACTGGTGAAATCGCAGATATAGGCTCAGCGCGAGCATTAATTTCATCGAGCGATATGAAGTTTGGAACCTATCAACCAACCACTGATAGTTCTGCGCGCGAGCAGATCAAAGCTGTGCGCAACCGATATGAAGTGTTAATCGCCCACCAACGAGTCACTGATTAGTCGAAGGAGAGACATGACAACGCTCGCAGAGGAAATCTCAGATTTAGCGGTACGCGCTGGCGCACCAGAGGCAGACCTGACGATTTTGGCTGAAGGTAACGCCGCTGTACTTGATGCCGCCAATGATCGCTTTTTAGTTAAGGCAAGTGGCGTTGTCATGGGAGAAGCAACGGCCGAAGATTGGGTCTGGGTATCTCTGAGTAAATCAGTCGAGATTCTGGAGTCAGCTCACAAGAGCGGTCGTACTCCGGCGCTTGATAGCGCGTTAGACGCGATTTTAAAGTCAGCAGTAACACCAAGCGGAGTAACTAAGAAGGCAAGTATTGAGACCTTGGTTCATGTTGTCGCTTTTCACCTCTTGGAATCAAGTTGGTCTCTGCACACCCACCCCACACCAGTTGTAGCCCTTGCTGCAAGTAAAGATGCGGCAGCTCACTACAGCGGAACTGTCTTTCCGGATGAGAGCGTGATTTGTGGACCTATTCCTCTCTATCTTCCCTACGATGAACCAGGTCTCTCTCTGGGGCTCGGCTTCTACTCAGGAGCGCTTAAATATCGCGAACAATATGGAATGAGCCCACGCCAAATCATTCTTGGTAACCATGGCCTCTGCACCTTCGGTAACGGTAAAGAGGAAGCACTGGCAACGACGCAGATTGCTGTCAAAGCAGCGCGTGTGCGCTTAGGTGCGCTGACTGCTGGAGGCATTAATTTCATTCCTAACTCAGCAGCGCAGACGATTGCCTTTCGCCCGGATGAAGTTGCGCGTCGTAAATTGCTGACGGGTGATAGTAAGTAATGCAACCAAAAGCGGTCACCTTTGATATTGGCGGCATCATCTATTCAGATGACGTCTTCAAGCGAGCTATCTATGCAGCTCTTGAAGAACTGGCTGGCGATATCGATGGCGCTCGCTTTGAAGAAATCTATACCGAACATCTGAAATCGCAATCGGGATCACTGCGCAGCAAGCTCTGCATAGCCTTTTTGGGTTCACTCGATGCCAAAGAAGAGTTAATGGCTAAAGCCACTGCACTCTGGAAGTTCAGTGATGCGGATCTTTATAGCGATGCCAAAAAATGTATTGAAGACATGCGCGCTGCTGGATGCGCCATTGGAATCGTTGCTAATCAAGCTGCGACCGTGGTTGATTCGCTCAAAGCTCACGGCATCGCACCCCTGATTGATTTCATGGGTGTATCTGCAATCGTTGGCATTGAAAAACCTAACCCAGAGATATTTAGCAAAGCGCTAGCTGCGCTCAATTTGCAAGCCGGTGATGTTATCCATGTTGGTAATCGCCTCGATACCGATGTGCTTCCAGCGCAAGGTTTAGGGATGCGTACTGCTTGGATTCTGCGGGGTGAAGCAAATCCAGATCCGACAGCTGCTGATTTAGCAACGCCCGATATTGTTTTGAAGTCTCTGGTCGGTCTTCCGGATGCGATAGCGGCGTTGTGATGAAGCAGCTCTGGCTTGGTATTGATTGCGCAACGCAATCTGCTCGTGGAACCCTGATTGATAGCGCAGGCGTTATACATTCACGAATAAGCCACGACTTAGCCCCCGTGCAACGAGGCGAGGACGGACGCCTGACACAAGATCCAGATAGCTGGACCACTGCAATTAATCAGATTATCTCTGAAAGCGTGCAGAGTGCAGATCAGAGCGGAGCAGTGGTTGCAGCGATTGCAATCTCAGCTACGTCTGGAACCTTTGTTCTCACAGATTTGACTGGAACACCTATCGCACCTGCTGCGATGTATAACGATGGCCGTGCGGGTAACCCACTGGCACGCGCCGCTGCAATTATTAAGGAGGTTGGAAAAGGTAGCTATCTATTCGCCCATACCCCTGAATTTGTTGTGGCGCATCTATGCGGAATTCCTCTAAGTGAAGTTGCTGCTGATTGGAGCCATGCGCTCAAGACTGGTGTTGATCTCACCACAGAACAATGGAGCGAAAGCGCACATTCGCTTGCCGCAGAGTTAGGAATTGCACTTCCGCAACTAGTAGCTCCAGGAACTTTACTTGGCACAACATCTCAGCATGGGATTCCAATCTATGCAGCGATGACTGATGGGTGCACTGCGCAGATTTCAGTGGGTTCCTCTGCACTTGGCAGCGCCGTCACATCTCTAGGCACAACAATGGTCATCAAAATTGTTTCACCGAAAGAGGTGAGTGGACCAGGCTTCTATAGCCACTTACTTCCAGATAATCGCTGGCTTAGTGGTGGTGCCTCCAACCTAGGTGGAATCTCCTTTGCACAACATAGAGATGAGATTAATTTATGGAATCGCAAGGCAGCAGAGCACGGACCGGCGACTACGGTTATGTATCCGCTCGTTGGTACAGGAGAACGCTTTCCGATTTCACATAAGGAGTTGAAGAAGATTTCAACTGCTATTCCAGAGAGTGATGTTGATGAATTTCGTGCCACGCTAGAAGGCATCGCATTTGCAGAGCGGCTTGCCTATGAAACTTTGGCAAAAGCTGGTGCACCACTAACAGGAAAGCTCTTTACTGTCGGAGGTGGTTCACGATCTGCTCTCTGGAATTCGATTCGAGCCACGGTCCTTAATCGCACTATCTCTATCGTGGATGAATCTGGCTCAGATATTGGCGCCGCGATGATTGCTTGTGCTGCGCATCAAGGAGGAAATCTCGCTAAAGCGCTCGATGAATTTAACAGTTCAACAGCCGAACAGGTGAAACCCACAGATGGTGAAGTAAAGATGTACGAAGATAGGTATCAAGAGTTTCTATCTCTCGTTGCACCTTTCCAAAGCCAAGAGATTCGATAAGGTAGCGCCCTGATGAGAAAAGTTCTGATTCTTGATCCGCGTGACAATATTGCAGTCTGCCTCGCTGACCTCGCCGAAGGTGATGTTGTACAGCAGGATGACATCACAATCACCGTGAAGAACAAGATTCCTCGTGGCCACAAGATTGCAACTGCCGAAATTGCCAAGAATGATGGCATCATCAAATATGGCGAACGTATGGGACATGCTGTTGCTCCCATTGCTATTGGAGAACATGTTCACGTCCATAATATTTTGGGCGACCGACTATCGGCGGAGCAGGTATGACAATCTCAATTAAGGGCTTTGATCACGGCAATCGTGGTGCAGGTATCCGCAACCACCAGTTAATTCTTCCAACTGTTGTCTGCTCCACCCATGTATCACGTCGAATTGCCACTGAAGTCGGCGCTGTCACCTTTGCGCACCAACATGGTTGCGGAATTATCGGTGATGATGTCGCCGGCATCGATAACTTCTTTGTATCTCTGGCTGACCACCCTAATGTCAGTTCAGTACTTGCTGTTGGCTTAGGTTGTGAAACGATTCAGAGCCAAGAGCTTGCTGCCAAGTTACTGAGTCGAAATAAGGCGACGCAATATCGCATCATTCAAGAAAGCGGTGGTGTCGAGGGCACTGTCGCAGCCGGAGTAAAGGCAGCTCGCGAACTTTCGCAAGCTTTTCCATCAGCTTCGGCCACCGTGACCAAATTGCGAGTTGGCCTTGATCTTGGCCGCACGGTAGAAAGTTCTGCAGCACTTGAGCAACTGCTTAAAGATGAGGGGTGTGAAGTAGTTGTCGCGCACTCTGAATCAAGTTCAGCTGAGACCTTCTCCAAACTTTCACAAGAAAATGTTCACGTCATTATTAGTTTCCCAAGCGAGAGCCAGCCCGCCTCAGGCTTTCCGCTGATTCCAGTAATCAATGTGGCAAGTAGCGGAGTTCTGCACCAGGCGATCCGTGGGGATTTTGATATCGATGAAAAGACTTTGCTTTCTGGAATTGTCCAACTCTTAACAGACGTTGCGGCCGGAACCGAGACAGTTGCTGAAAAGAGTAAGAGTGGCGAAATTCGTGCGCCAAGAGTTGTGAGAAGCGCATAATGCAATCTCCTCTTAAAGCTTATAAGCGCGCTAACGGTGCGTGGGGCTTACGTAATCAAGTACTCATCCTGCCGATGCACTCAGCGCTTTCATCAACTGCACGTGCAATTGCAGATAGTTCAGATGGCGCGGTCGCCATCAGCCATGACTGGTCAGGTGAAAAAGATAACGATTTAGCGCGCATTATCTTCACCTTGAGTGGATACGCATCTAACCCAAATATCTTTGCAACGGTCTTCTTATCTATCGGTAGCCCAGAAGAAGAGCAGATTATTAAGGGTGCCCAGGCGCTGGGCTTAACCCGTTTTACCAATCTTTTGTTGCCTGAAATTGGTTCGATGGAGAAGTTGCAGCAGCAAGCGCTCTCAATCGCCAATGGATATGTCAAAGAAGCTAATTCCGAATTGCGAGTCGATGCGCCATGGAGCGCCATCGTTCTTGGCCTTGAGTGCGGCGGTTCTGATGCACTCTCTGGCATCACAGCAAATCCAGCGTTAGGTGTTGCCAGCGATCGCCTCGTTGAGCTTGGTGCATCATCAGTTCTTGGCGAAACCACTGAAATTCTTGGGGCCGAACACCTACTTGCTGCCCGCGCCATCGATCCAGCTGTCGGCAAGAAGATTGTTGAGATGGTTGCTCGTTATGAAGATTCAATTAATTATGAAGGAATAGATATTCGTGGCGCACAACCTTCGCGCGGAAATATTGAGGGCGGACTTTCGACTCTTGAAGAGAAATCGCTAGGAGCTGCCAAGAAAGCAGGCAACGCACCCTTTACTGGCACTCTTGAGTTTGGTGAAATTCCTCAAGTTCCTGGTCTTTACTTTATGGACACACCCGGGCATGACATTGAACAGTTGGCCGGCTTTGGCGCAGGACATATCAACGTCGTTGTCTTTACCTCTGGCCGCGGTACTCCAACTGGGTCTGCCCTCATGCCGACCATTAAAGTCTCAAAAAATACGCCTATGTATGAATCAATTCCAGATTTGATTGATCTAGATGCTGGCACTATCGCTGATGGCATTGAGACGTTGGCGCAGGTTGGTGATCGCATCTTCAATGAAATCGTTCAAGTTGCGAACGGACAATTGACCAAGGCTGAACGAGGTGGTCATCATGAATTTGCTCTTTCAAGAATGTATAAGACCGTCGTTCGTTAAGTAATTCAGTTTCGATTGAGCAAGCGCACGTGCCGAGGCTGTAGTTCGTCGAGAGTACGCACACCTAGCAACTTCATATTTCGGATCATCTGCCCCTGCATAATCGTGAGTGCGCGTTCGACTCC
>JACCDU010604003.1_pt1 | contig 11375 bp, 9 predicted proteins | sample 7446081 | NCBI WGS metagenome assembly JACCDU01 (sample SAMN15323447, study PRJNA562643) | freshwater metagenome | isolation source: river surface water | place: USA:Blue River Watershed | collected 2017-08-17 | reverse complement strand
TGTAAGTCAGACAAGCGAGCGCCAAAGGACGAGCGCTGGTTCACATAGTCTTGCGCAATCTCCATTGCTCGGCGTGCCCGCCCAATGAAACGCATGCAATGGGACAGACGCGCTGGCTCTAGCCGCACTTGGGCATACGTCAGTCCTTGGCCCACTTCGCCCAAAACGGCCTCAGGGCCCACACAGCAATTTTCTAACAACAACTCGCCATGACCGCCAATGGCGTAGGGGTCCATGGCATCTATGGTTCGCACCAGTTGGTAACCTGGGTTGCTGGTTTCCACAATGAACTGTGTTGGGCCATCCGCTGTCATGGCCAACACAACGGCAAAATGCGCGCCGGCGGCGCCCGTGATGAACCACTTGTGACCATGGATCGACCAGCCGTTTGCGGTAGGCGTTGCGTAGGTCTGGAGCATGGAGGGGTCTGAGCCTGCGCCAGGGTGCGGTTCGGTCATGGCAAAACAAGAACGGATCTTTCCTTGTGCCAAGGGCATCAGATAGCGCTCTTTTTGCGTTTCGCTGCCGTGACGCATCAGGCTGATCATGTTGGGTTGATCGGGTGGGGCGCAATTCATGGCGCCGGGGGCCAGAAAACTGCGGCCAGCTTCTTCCAGCACCACGGCGCGTTCCACCCATGTCAAACCCAGCCCACCGAGTGATGAAGGCAATTGCGGCAGGTACAAGCCTGCAGCCTGTGCCTGGGGGCGCAGCTTGGCCAAAACCTGATCCAATGCCGAGACATCATGGGCCAGCGCATTGGACTCCAGGGGAATGCAAGCTTGGTTAACAAATTGGCGCACCCGCTCTTGCAATGCCAGGAGGCCAGGCGCGGGGCTCAGGTGCTTAAAGTGCATGGTCGCGCAACACCAGCTTGGCAATGTTCAATTGGTGAATTTGGCTGGTGCCTTCGTACAAGCGAAACAAGCGCACATCCCGGTAATAGCGTTCGATGGGGCTGAAGTCGGCGACGTAACCCGCGCCCCCGAACATTTGCACGCAGCGGTCAGCCACTCGGCCACACATTTCAGAGGCAAAGTATTTGCACATGGAAGCCGACAAGGCCACATCTTCACCGCGATCGCGGGCACGCGCGGTTTCCAAAATCATGGACTTGGCTGCAAAAATTTCAGTTTGGCTGTCTGCGATCATGGCTTGCAGCAATTGAAAATTCCCCACGGGCTGACCGAACTGTTGGCGCTTTTGCGTGTGCTCAATGGCCAAGTCCAGCATGCGCATTGCAGGGCCAGTGCACAGGGCGGCCAAGTGCATGCGCTGCTTGTTCAGCACTTTCATGATGGTTTTAAAGCCAACGCCCTCCTGGCCCCCGATGAGGTTTTCAACTGGAATTCGGCAATTGTCGAAATAGACATCCGAGACAGGCGAGCCCGCTTGCCCCATCTTTTGGTACGGCGCGCCCGTGCGCAAACCGAGGGTGCCTCGCTCGACGATGAAGGCTGACAAGCCATTGCTGCCACGTGTTCCTGTCTCGGTGCGAGCCACCACCGTGAACACATCGGCAATCGGTGCATTGGTGATGTAGCACTTTTGGCCATTCAGCACATAGCTGTCGGCTTCTTTGCGTGCAGTGGTTTGCACATTGGTGGCCTCGGATCCGGCCTCTGGTTCGGTCAGGGCCAGGCAGCCCGTCAACTCGCCCCGCGCCATGGCCGGCAACCAGCGCTGCTTTTGCGCCTCCGTACCATCGGCCACCAAGGCCTCCGAGCCAATGCCGGTGTTGGTTCCTACACGGGCCCGCAAAGCCACAGAGGATTGCGACAACTCAAAGGCAGCCAAGATCAATTCTTCGGTGGTGAGGCCCAGGCCTCCGTAGGCTTGTGGAATGCTCCAGCCAAAATAGCCCCGCTGGCGCAGTTCTTGAACCATCGCTTCGGGAACTTCGTTGCGCTTTTCAACTTCGTGTTCAATAGGGTGCCATTGGTGTCTGACAAAGGCACGCACGTCGGACAGGAGGGCGTCAAGGGTAGGTTGGTGTCGAATCATGGTTGTGCATTATCAAATTTAGCCACCACGCACGGTGGCGCTCATGCCGCCATCGATGACCAACTCAATGCCCGAGATGAAACGAGCGCGCTCGGAGGCCAAAAAAACGGCGGCATTGGCAACGTCCCAGGCATCACCCATCTGCCCCAATGGAATTTGAGCGTTGCGTCTGCGCACCATGGCCTCTTCATCCTGGCCATAGGTGCTCATCAGGGTGTTTCGGATTCTAGGCGTGTCCACCAGACCCACCACCAAGGCATTCACACGGATGTTGTCGGGGGCGTATTCCACGGCCATCATCTTGCAAAACTGGTTGGTCGCGGCCTTGGTGACACCATATGCCAAGTGGGGAATCCCCACGTAGCGTTGTGACGCGATGGAAGATGTGCAAAGGATGACCCCACCCCTCGCTTGGCGCATGCAAGGAATGGCCGATTGGGAGGCAAGGTGCAATGCCAGCAGATTGGCATCCGAAATGCGTTGCCAATCCGATGCCGAGGTCTTTGCAGAGTCGCCGGACTTTCCGATGCCCACGTTGTTGTGCAAGACATGCAATGCGCCAAACGCTGAAACAGTGTTTGACACAGCATTTTGAACACTCACCTCGTTCGTGACATCGACCTCACACGCTTGGGCCTGGGCGCCCAGTGATTGAATGAAGCGCACGGTGGCATTCGCCGCTTCCAGGTTCTGATCCCCCACCATGACCCGAGCGCCGGCACGTGCATATGCGATGGCTATCGCTTGTCCAATTGCCCACCCTTTGGACAAGGTGCCAGCACCCAGCACCAGACAAACACGGCCTTCCAGACAGCCATCGGTGGGTGTGTTCAAGCTACCGACAAGTCTCATGGCTCATCCAATGTTCAAGCGCCCCGAAGGGCGCTTGAATTATTTCTTGAGCAAGGGGCACACGCTCTTGGAAGCCGGCATGAACGCTTGTTCTGCGGGGATGGTGGCCTTGAGCTTGAAGTAGTCCCAGGGATACTTGGACTCGGACGGATCCTTCACTTCAAACAAGTACATTTCTCGCATCATGCGGCCGTCTTCGCGAATGCGGCCGTTCTTCACGAACATGTCGTTGATGGGGTTGGCCTTCATCCAGGCCATGACGGTGGCAGTGTCGTCCGTGCCGGTGGCCTTGACGGCATTCAGGTAGTGAAGGGTGGACGAATACGAGCCCGACTGCAGCATGTTGGGCATCTTCTTCATGCGCTCGAAGAAGCGACGCGAGAACTTGCGCGTCTCATCGTTCATGTCCCAGTAGAAAGCTTCGGTGAGTTGCATGCCCTTGGTGACATTCAAACCCAAGGCATGCACATCGTTGATGAAGACCAGCAGGCCTGCCAGCTTCTGGTTCTTGGTCAGGCCAAACTCGTTGGCTGACTTGATGGCGTTGATGGTGTCCCCCCCTGCATTGGCCAAGCCCACCACTTTGGCTTTGGAGGCTTGGGCTTGCAGCATGAACGATGAAAAGTCCTGGGTGTTCAAGGGGTGCTTCACCGAGCCCACAATTTTTCCGCCTTCGGACTTGATGATTTCCGAGGCGTCTTTTTCCAGCGAGTGGCCAAATGCGTAATCTGCCGTGATAAAGAACCACGAGTCACCGCCACCCTTGACCACGCCGCGGCCGGTCACGGCCGACAGCGCATAGGTGTCCCAGGTGTAGTGCACGCTGACGGCCGAGCAATTTTCATTGGTCAGTCGCGAGGTGCCAGGACCACTCATGATGATGACCTTGTTCTTTTGCTTGGCCACTTCTGCCGCTGACAAGGCGGTGGCCGATGCTGCCACGTCGCCAATCATGTCAACCTTTTGGGTGTCGAACCATTCACGGGCCTTGGTGCCAGCCAAGTCGGCCTTGTTCTGGTGGTCGGCATAGACCAGCTCAATGGGCATGCCATGCACTTTGCCGCCAAAGTCTTCAATGGCCATTTTCACGGCGGTGACGGTGCCCATGCCTGCGACATCTTCGTACAGACTGTTCATGTCGAGCAACAAGCCCATCTTGACCACGCCATCGGAAATATTGACTGTGGGGGCCTTGTTTTGTGCGTTCAGGTGCATGGGCGCAGTGACAGCCGCCAAACTGAGCAAGGCTGCGGCGCATTTTTGGGTCAAGGATGCAAGACGGAAGGGTGTTTGTGGCATGTGAAACCTCAGTTGATGTCCGGGTCATCGTAGTTGCTGAGGCCGTTTTGGTGATCGGGAAAAACCCCGGTCGCGAAGGTGACGAACAGAACGAGGGATCGAAGGTTCAATGACAACATGGCGAATACTTCGACCACTTGTCACACCGCTCCCGCGCTTTGCCATTTGGAGGCCAACGGCCTGCGCTTGGCTTACTTTGAATGGCGACCTGAGTTGCGGGGTCAACAGCCAACGCTTTTTCTGGTTCACGCAACAGGTTTTCATGCCCGGGTTTGGGATCAGGTGGTGGCGCATTTTGCGAACCACCATGTGATTGCTTTAGAGCTTCGTGGACATGGTCGCAGCGATTTTGCAGACTTCGCCGGCTGGCAAGACTTCGGTGCAGACGTGACCGCGGCGGTGCGCGTTTTGGAACTGCAATCGGCCATCGGCGTGGGTCACAGCATGGGCGCACACGCCATGATCCATGCGGCGGCCATGTTGCCTGCCAGCTTTTCCAGATTGGTGTTGATTGACCCGACCTTGTTTGCGCCGCAGGCTTACCTGCACGCCCCCCCGGTGAGCGATGTGCCACATCCTGTGACCCAAAGAAAAAGCCGCTTTGCATCCCCCGAAGAAATGGTCCAACGTTTCGAAGGCAAAGTGCCCTACCTGGTGTTCCAAAAAGAGGCCCTGCGAGATTACTGCCATCATGGCCTGCTGCCTGCACAGGACGGTCAGGGCTTTCATTTGGCTTGCGCGCCAAGCACCGAAGGCCAGATCTACAAGGCCGCGCGCCGCGATCGCAGCATTTACACCAGCATCCGTGCGCTGAACCTGCCCGTGCGGGTGATTCGTGCACGCCCTTCGGATCCCACGATCTTGCCGTTTGACACCCTGGGGTCACCGACTTGGCCAGAGGTCTCACAGGAATTCAGGCAGGGCGAAGACATTCACCTGCCTCACCGCACGCACATGTTGCCAATGGAAGACCCGCAATTGACCGCTGATTTGATCAAGCAAGCTGCACAATGATTTTCCCAAAGTGCTGGTTGGCCTTCATGCGGGCGTAGGCCTGGGCCACATCCTGCAACGCGAAGGTGCTGTCAATGGGCAGTTGCAATTGTCCAGCCTCCAGCGCGGGCCACAGGTCGGCTTGCAGGCGTCGGGTGATCTCTTCCACCTCATAAATGCTGCGGGTTCGGAAGGTGACGCCAATGTAGTGAATGCGGCGCAAGGCATGGAGGTCAAAGTCAAATTGATCTGCCAAGCCAGCCAAGCGGCCCACATTGACAATGCGTCCGCAAATGGCGGTTGCCGCCAGGTTGGCGCAAGCCAAAGGACCGCTGAGCTGGTCAATGACGACGTCTACGCCACGGCCTTGCGTGGCTTTCAGGACTTGCTCGACCCAAGTGGGGTCGCGGCTGTCCAGGGCCAAGTCGGCACCCATCTCCTTCAAGCGTGAGCGCCGTGTAGCATCTGTGGAAGTGCCAATGACACAGCTTGCGCCACGCCATTTGGCAATTTGCATGGCCATCAGGCCGACGCCTGCAGACGCGCCTTGAACCAAGAGACTTTGGCCTGGTTGCAGTTGCCCATGGGTGATCACGGCATCGTGCATGGTTTGCAATGCGATGGGCAAGCCGGCCGCCAATTCGTAAGACATGTCGTCACGGGGGATGGGCATGACCCGCCCGAGGTCGGTGACAGCGTACTCGGCCATGCCGCCACGGCCTGAGCACATGACCCGTTCGCCCACGCGAACATGTTTCACGGCAGGCCCTACCGATACCACGTCGCCCGCCCATTCCAGGCCCAGGGGCGTTCCCGGCCCACTGGCGGAACCGTGGCGCTGGCCGGCCAGCACGCTCAGGTCGGCACGGTTCAAACCAGTCGCGCGGACTTTGACCAAAACATCGCGCTCGCCCACTGTGGGCATGGGGACTTCAAAAAGTTGGGCGCCGTTGTCGCTGGTGAGGGTGGCTTTCATGGGTTCTTTCGATGGATCGATGACCGCCTATTCTGGCAGGGTGATCGGATTTCTGTTGACGCGCAATGTCCGAGAAAACCCGCTTTGGGTCAACGATCTGGGAGGTTAAAGTGACAACATGATGCACCGTCGACAATTTTCCAAAGCCTTGTGGGGCTTGTCTGTGGCTTCTCTGGGAGCCCAGGTTCAAGCGCAATCCCAGTCTGTCAAACTCTTGGTGGGCTTTGCCGCGGGCGGTTCCGTCGACCTGACGGCCAGGGCTTTGGCCGACGCCTTGAAGGACAGCCTGGGTCGCACGGTCATTGTCGAGAACCGCCCTGGCGCGGCAGGTCGCCTGGTTCTGGAAGCAGTGAAACAAGCCAAACCCGATGGTGACACCCTGATGCTGGTGCCGCACGGACCGATGACCTTGTTTCCCTGGATTCATCGCAACCTGCGCTACGACCCGAACAAAGACTTCACGCCCGTGGGCCGGGTCTGTGTGGTGGATTACGCCCTCACAACGGGGCCGGCCACGCCAGCCAAGACCATCGGTGAGTATTTGCAGTGGGCACGCGGTCCCCAAAACAAAGCATCGTTTGGCTCGCCCGGCGCCGGCACCATTCCTCACTTCATCGGCCAAGGCTTCACCCAGAGAACGCAGACAGACATCGTGCACGTCCCCTACAAAGGGTCGGCACTCACCATGGTGGACCTGATGGGTGGAAACGTGTCTTTGAGTGTGTCACCCCTGGCCGACGCGATTGAACACCACCGCAATGGCAAGGTGCGCATTTTGGCCACGACAGGATCGCAACGCAGTACCTCATTGAAAGATGTGCCCACTCTGAAGGAAGTTGGCATCGATTTGGTGGTGGACGGTTGGTACGGCGTTTATGCGCCCGCAGGTTTGCCAGAGCCGCAGCTTCAGACCCTGTCCAAAGCCTTGGAGTCGGCGGTGATGAAGCAAGAAGAGTTTTTCTTGAAGAACGCCATGCGCGCCGCGCCCTTGCGACCCGAAGCCTTGGCGCAACTTCAGCGCACAGAAATGGCCCAATGGGAGCCCTGGGTCAAAGCCTCGGGCTTCAAGGCCGAAGACTGAGCTTGCACTTGCGTCAGTGCTCGTTGATGCGATCGAGCCAGGCCTGAAGGGCTTGCGAATTCATTCCCTGTGACAAGCCCAGCATCAACGCAATGCGCGTCTTGTGCGCGGGCAAGGTGCCTGCGGTCAAGCTGCCGAGCGCATCGTCGTTGAACATGCTGGAATTGCGAGTCACGGTTCCAGGAATCCAGCGCGAGCAACGGGCCAGCACAATGCCTTGTGCGGGCAGTTTTCGTAAATAATCACGGTTCCCCGACGGTGCGTTGGCATTGCCCAGTCCCGCATGCACAATGCCGCGGGCCCCGGCTGCCACAAAGGCTTTCAAGGCCACATCGTCTGCACCGGCGTATGACACGGCCACATCCACTCGCGGCAAGACCGCGGGCAAGGGGCCTGTCACCGGGGGACAACGGTGTGCGGGTCCAAACCAGCGCACGCTTTGATCGGCCACTTCGCCCAAAGCGCCTGCCAGTGGCGACTCAAAAGCCTCCACGCTGCTGACATGGCGCTTGGTGACCCGCAAGCCGGCATGAATGCGGCCGTTCATGACCACCAAGGTACCTCTCCCCACTGCATAGGGGTCTGCGGCCACGGTACATGCGTCCAAGACATTGGCGGGGCCATCGGCAGAGTGGGCTGTGGCAGGGCGCATGGCGCCAATCACCACCACCGGCTTGTCCGAGGCAATGCTCAGACTTAAAAAAGTGGCTGTTTCTTCCAAAGTGTCCGTTCCGTGGGTGATCACGGCGCCTTGGGTTTGCGGGTCGGCCAGCGCCTGGGTGACCACCGCATGCAATTCACGCCAATGTGCTGGGGTGACGTCATAACTCCCCAGTTGCATGGGTTGAAAAAATTGAAGACGGTAACGCGCCTGCAACTCCGGAACCGATTGAACGACGGCCTCAATGCCCAGGCTCGCAGGTTGATAGCGCGTGGTGGACGTTGCGTGAGCTGCGGCACCGGCAATGGTGCCGCCGGTGCCAATGAGGGCAATTTGTGGAAGGCTCATGAGGGATGGATGGAAGTTTGGATGAGGTTTATTTTCAAGAAGAACTGCCCGCTTTGTGCAGCGCCTGGTCGATGTCCCACAGGATATCGTCCACATGCTCCAGGCCGACCGACATGCGGACCATGTCTGGCTGAACACCGGCGGCGATTTGCTGGTCTGGCGCCAGTTGACGGTGCGTGGTGGAGGCCGGATGAATGATCAGGGTTCGGGTGTCGCCAATGTTGGCCAAATGGCTCATGAATTGTGCACCCTCAATTAACTTCACCGCGCTTTCGTACCCGCCACGTATGCCAAAGGCCAACAAGCCCGAGGTGCCCACCCTGCCATCGACTTGTCGCATTTGGCGCTGCGCCAGCGCGTGCTGTGGGTGGTCCTCCAGGCCGGGGTAATTGACCCAGCGGATGGCGGGGTGGTCTTTCAAATGCCTGGCCACGCGGTGTGCATTGGCACAGTGACGCTCCATGCGCAAGGGCAAGGTTTCCAGGCCTTGAAGGATTTGCCAGGCACTGGTTGGCGATAAGGCCGCGCCATAAACCCGCAAGGTTTCCATGCGGGCGCGCATGGTGAAACCGAAGTCGCCGAAGGTTTCGTAGAACTTGACGCCGTGGTAACCGGGCGATGGCTCGGTCATGCCAGGAAATTTGCCGTTGTCCCACGGAAATTTGCCCGACTCGACCACCACGCCGCCCAGGGTGGTGCCGTGTCCCGCGATGTATTTGGTGGCCGAGTGGACCACGATGTCGGCGCCCCATGCGATGGGGTTGCACAGGTAAGGCGAGGGCACGGTGTTGTCCACCACCAAGGGAATGCCATGCGCATGGGCCACGTCGGCGATGGCCTGAATGTCGAGCAGGCTCAGGCTGGGGTTGCCCAGGCTTTCGGCAAAGATGGCGCGGGTGTTGGGCTGAATCGCTGCTGCAAAAGCGTTGGGGTCTGTGGCATCGACAAAGCTGGTTTCAATGCCCAGTCGTTTGAGGTTGACGGCCAGCATGGTGACGCTGCCACCATACAGCGCGCCAGCAGCCACCAAATGGTCACCCTGTTGCAGCAAGGTCATCAGGGCCATGGCTTCGGCGGCCATGCCACTGGCCGAGGCGATGGCGGCCCGGCCGCCTTCGAGGGCGGCCACACGTTCTTCCAGCGCGGCCACCGTTGGATTGGACAAGCGGGAGTAGACATTGCCAAAGGTTTGCAAGTTGAACAAACTCGCTGCATGGTCAGCGCTGTCAAACACAAAACTGGTGGTTTGGTAAATTGGCAGGGCGCGCGCGCCGGTGGCGGCATCGGGCACTTGGCCTGCGTGGATGGCCAGCGTTTCGGGCTGAAAGTGTCTATCGGACATGAGGAAATCTTTCGTGGGGCGCGTTCAGACAGGCCGCTTGGCTGAAATGATGCGGGTGTTCACCCCTGCCCAGTGCAAGCCGCCAAAGAGGCGTGCGTGTTCGATCTTGACGCAGCGGTTCATGACCGAATCCATCCCCGCCTGGCGCACCAGGGCGTCTGCCTCGAGGTTTATCACCTCCAGTTGCTGCCAAAAGCAACGAGCGCCTAATGCGATGGCTTGTTGTGCCAGGGGCAAGACTTCGCTGGTTTTGCGAAACACGTCCACCATGTCAATCGGGTGGGGCACCTCTTGCAGGCTGGCGTAACAGGTCTCACCCAGCACAGTTTGGCCAGCGTAGCGGGGATTCACAGGCACGATGCGGTAGCCTTTTTCCTGCATGTACTTGGCTGCAAAAAAGCTGGGGCGATGCCATTCTGCGGACAGGCCCACCACGGCCAGGGTTTGGCAATTTTGGAGGATGCGACGCAAGGCGGAAACGTCGTTGTTCATGTGCCAAACCCGTCTGCCACAAAGACTTCGATGAGGTTGGGGCGCCCGCTCGCCATGGCGGCCTTGAGCGCATCGCCCAGGTCCTGGGGATCGGTGATCTGGGTGCTTTGCAAACCCATGGATTGCGCCAGGGCTGCAAATTGAATGTCGGGCTCGCGAATGTCCATGCCAATGAACCGGTTCGAGCCTTGCATGGACACCAAGCGCTCTTTGATGATGCGATAGCCCCGGTTGTTGGCGATGACATAGGTGATGGGCAATTTCAAATGTGCGGCGGTCCACAGGCCCTGAATGCCGTACATGGCGCTGCCATCGCCCACAATGGCCACCACGGGTCGTCCCGGCTTGGCCAGGCTGATGCCGACTGCGCCAGGAATCGCAAAGCCCAAGCCGCCACTGGCCAGCCCAAACCAACTGGACGGGTCGCGTTGATGCAAAAACTGGGGCAGAGGTTGGGTGGAGGTCAAGGCCTCTTCCACCACGATGGCATCGCTGGGCAGTTGTTCGGTGATGCGCCAAATCAAGTTGGCAGGGGTGATGGGCTGCACCGTGGCTTGCGAGGCCATCACCGACTTCACGGCCTTGGTCCGGCGTGTGGTCCAGTTGTCTTGGGACAGCTGCGCTTTGCGTTCTGCGGCCGATTGCCTGAAAGCGGGCGAGGCCAGCGCGCGCAAAGCAGGCAACAACACGGCCAGGGTGTCACGCACGTTGGCACATACGGCGACTTCGGTGGGGTAATTTTTCCCCAACTCCCAGGCGCGCTCGCTGATGTGCACCACACGGCTGTGCGCCGGCAACGGCTCGGTCGGACTGTAGACCGACATTCGCAGCAAGTCTGCGCCCAAGCAGACCACCAAGTCGTAGGGCGCCAGGGTGGATTGCACATTTTCTTGGCTGCGCGTCAGCATGCCCAGGTATTGCGGGTGGGCCGTGGGAAAAGTAGCGCTGTAGGGAATGGACTCTTGGAACACTGCCGCGCCCAAAACTTCAGCCAGTTCGGTGGCCGCTTGGAAACAGTCATGGGCGGCCAGCTCTTGTCCTGTGATCAGGACGGGATTTTTGGCCGTCAACAAGGCTTGCGCCAGCTCACGCACTGCATCGTCGCTGGGGCGCACCCGTGGGTCGATGCGTACGCGACGCCCCATGTCCAATTCGGCCGCCTCGTTCAGAATGTCGCCCGGCAAACTGATGAAGACTGGCCCCAAGGGGTAACTCATGGCCACTTTAGCGGCCCGTCGCAGGGTGCGCGGCAAGTCTTGCAAACGGGTGACTTCGGTCGACCACTTCACCAAGGGCGCGGCCATGGCTGGCAAAGGCTCATAGAGCA
>JACCDU010767770.1_pt1 | contig 11376 bp, 8 predicted proteins | sample 7446081 | NCBI WGS metagenome assembly JACCDU01 (sample SAMN15323447, study PRJNA562643) | freshwater metagenome | isolation source: river surface water | place: USA:Blue River Watershed | collected 2017-08-17 | reverse complement strand
TGTCATCAATAGTAAAAGAACCATGATATTGGTGCCTGCAACTGTCGTAAACAAGGAGACTCCTAGTCCAACGACAAATAAGCTGGCGAATTTCAGATGATTTGGAAGCATATTACCCTTAAGAGTTAATTTGTATGATACCAACACTTTGGCAAGATGAAATCTTCGTATTGCTCCATATTTTTCGAATCCAATGGATGCGGAAAATCTAAGGCGTGAAATTTATAAGTCACCCGATCCTTGCGAACAAAAGTGAACTCCATTGCCGGTGGTATCGCATAGTCATAACACTTTGTCGGCCTACGGCAATTATTGGGGTGGATATGAACGATCTCAAATTCGTTCAGTAATTTCGAAAAAACTTGATTAAGCAATTCAAACCCCATCTTGTCAAAGAGGCTATCCAAATCATGAAACTCGATCACAATGATGCGAAAGCGCTTAAGTATTTCCGCACTTGTTTCGAGCAACACCTCATATTCAGCCCCCTCAATATCCATTTGTAATATCAGATCTTTACTACTCGAAGATTTTGAGGTCATCCAACCGGTTAATGTTTGATAAACATCAGAATCCTTGGGTCCTAGGTATTTTTTCTCAAAGTCAAAAAGGTGATGACTCACAGGCGGAGCATCGACTGAATAGTCAGCTAAAAAGCACTTGACGCCGCGATTAGCCAATGCCAATTCAAAATCTGCAACGTTTGATACCCCAGGAGAGAAACAAGCCTCAATATCTTCAAGATCATTGGGGACTAAATAGCCGCCGTCACCAGCAGCACCAACTCGAATTAATTCAAGGTTCGTCTTATAGGGTTTGACCATCTCGAAAAATCCCTGAAGACGCTCTCGAGGCGTCACCTTAGTAACGCGCAAGATACCGCGCCCCAATCGCAAAGTGTGGCTCAGTACCACTCCTTCAAACCAGTGTTTTAAATGCTCAAACATAAACTTCCACCTTTCAAATTCAGCAATGAAATATTGTCATGATTTAACCCCTACGAGAAATCAAGCATACTAAAGAAAACTTGACAAGTCACGCCTGTCAAAATAAAAAAGGACACCTAGCCAAGTCAATGCCACTACCTGCCCGGCAATTAAGCCAATCACCCACATAATAGGCTGCAAGCCCACGACGGAAGCATAACCAACACTACAAGTCACAAGAAGGATTACAAAATTCACAAAAAATGTCATTCTTATTTTTTTTGAAAAAATATAATACCCCGTTAACAAATTCTGTCCAATGCACAAGCTTAGCCATAACGTAAATGCCAAGAAAACAGATGACACTTTTTCTGCCAACGTATCTGTTAAGTAAAAACGGCCTATTTCTTGACCGTAACTCAATAACATGAGTGCGGCAATGAATCCACAAGTGAAATAAGTCCCTAAGGTGGTCATTACACTACCCCAATATAGTCGTCTGTCGTTTTGAAAAAGTGCTGCATATCTCGGATAACGAACCATATACAGTGCGACGAGAACAGAAACCGCCAAATTAAAAATCTTCTCTAGTGCACCATACGCAGTTACAGTCTCTGCATCAGTAAAAACGCCTACGACCAATGTACCAAGCGTGGCTGACATTAGCTGCATCAACTGAGTCGCAACCAGCAGATAATTGACCTTCAAAGCAGAAAAATCAAATATTTTTGCGTCAGCAGGACGAAAATCTTTCAAATTGATCATTCGCTTAGCGTTCAACCAAGTCCCCACGCCTAATAAAAACTGGGGGGAAATCATGATTAATACGGCGACCAGACCAGCGACCTCTCTATTTTCTTTTACATTTAAATTCATCAATAAAAACAGCAATGCGACACTTACCAAAACTCCACCATATACATATGAAACCCCCACATAGAAATTTTCTTTACTATTCAAAATCCAATTTGAGTTCAATGCCGTTGCGACGAGAAGACCCAGCAAAGCAATCAAGTAAAAACCTTCAATATTAAAAAAAGCATAGCCAATAAAAAACATCGGCATTGCCATGAAAACCATAATACTTATTTTTGAGCGTAAGGAATTAGCCCAAGCTTGACTGGCGTCTGCCTCATTAGTTGCCTGGCCATACTCCGCCGGAGCGCTCCAATCCAGCCCAAAATTCACCAAGATAATTAAATAATAAACATACACCTGATATATTAATATTGAAGCCATAACTTGATGATCAAGCAGCCTCAACAATATTGGTATGAAAAATAAACCGGGCGCACCGAGCCCCGCCATAAGGCATATTTGCCAAAATAAAATGGGCAACTTACGGTGAGAACTATGCATTAGGTTAAATTAGCTTTTTTCCATCCACAGCCAATCAACCACATCCCCTTCGGGCTGATAACCTGAAACAAGTCGTTTTAAGATGGCGATGATCAGCGGGACATCGTTAATATTAAGTGCGAGCCTCAACTCATTCAACCCCTCCTCCAAAGCATCCCAAGATAAATACTCTTCATTGGCACGCATGATACGTGGGTGGCAGGTCGGCAGAGGATTGTCGCCAATCAACAACTCTTCATACAACTTCTCCCCAGGGCGTAGCCCCGTCACTTTGATCCCGATGTCGCCCTTCGGGTTGAACTCATCTTTGAGTCTGAATCCCGACAACTCAATCATTCGCTTTGCCAAATCAATTATTTTCAGCGGCTGGCCCATATCCAAGACAAAAACATCTCCGCCACTGGCCATGGCGCCGGCCTGGATCACCAACTGTGCTGCTTCAGGGATCGTCATGAAGTAGCGCGTAATTCGTGAGTCAGTCAGCGTAATAGGGCCGCCTGCGGCAATTTGTTTGCGAAACAGTGGCACCACCGATCCCGATGATCCCAATACATTGCCAAACCTAACCATACTAAATCGCGTCTCACTGCCCACTGCAGCAGCCCTGTTGGCCTGCGCTTGAAGCACCATCTCGGCCAATCGCTTGCTAGCCCCCATCACGTTGGTAGGGCGAACAGCCTTGTCAGTACTGATTAAAACAAAATCATTTACCCCTCCGAGGCTTGCTTGCGTAGCCGCCACTAGCGTACCAAGAACGTTATTTCGGATTCCTTCGGCGGGGTTGTGCTCAACCAATGGCACATGCTTATAGGCTGCGGCGTGGTACACCGTTGAAGGCTTCCATACTCGAAAAATCTCGCTCATTCGCTGTGGATCTTGCACGTTCGCCAACAAAGGTATCAGGGTGATGCCCGTCGTTTGTGCCAACTCATGATGAATCGTATATAACGCAAACTCACTGGATTCAATCATTAGCAAGGTGGACGGGCCCGCCTTTACTATTTGCCTGCAAAGCTCTGCCCCAATAGAACCCCCTGCGCCGGTCACCATCACGACCTTTGCCTCGATGTTTTTACTCAACATCTGCGGGTCTGGGGGGACCGGGTCCCGCCCCAACAAATCCTCAATATCTAGCTCCTTCAGGTCTGATGCATGCACTTTTCCATGCGCGAGATCAAGCACACTTGGCAAAGTTCGAACCACCACCTGCGCCCCACGCACCGACTCTAAGATTTCGTTGCGACGCATCCTAGACACCGAGGGAATGGCCAAATAAATCTGATTCACTTGCAGCTTCGAAATCACATCCAAAATATCGGCGGGGTTGTACACCATCAACCCATTCATCACATTGCCATGCAAACGCTCATCGTCATCCATCAACCCAACCAACACGACTTCTGAACTGGCCTTCAAGGCGGCTGCGAGCTGACGCCCCGCAGACCCAGCGCCATAAATCAAGACACGCGACTCAGATGCACGACGGATGTAGCCTCGGCCTGCATGGATCCAGATGGGTGGCGCGACTCTCGAACTAGCAAGCACAATTAGCATGACGAAAGGTTGAATCAACCCCACTGTTCGTGGCACGCCATCAACGCCGAACACCGTGAAAATGGAGGCATAGATCACTCCATAAAGCGCGATTGAACGCACCACGGTAAGCATTGTGGCCAAACCGTTGAACCTAAAAATCGTGAGGTAGAGCCCCGATGCGATAAAAATCGGAATAGCCAAGACCACAGAAACCAATGTCGCAATTTGAAGCCCAGGGTCCGAAAACTCATAGACCACACCCACCCTCAGATAAAAAGCACTCCAAGCTGCAAATACACATAAGAACACATCAACTGCCAAAAAAATTGCCCGTTTCGCAACACGAGGTAACGCTACGGCAACCGACGCATATTTATTCAGTATTTTTTTCATGTCATTCAACTCATCGCACGATTGCAACGAAGGTTGCGATGATGATGCGAAGGTCTCCCACAAAAGACCTGTTTGCGACATAGTCCAAGTAATAGCCGATTTTGATGGGCAGCACGTCTTCCACATACGCCCGATGCGGATCACTCGCTTGGGCCAACACTTCGTTTTCGTCTTTGTACTCAATCGATGCTCGGTCTGTAATTCCTGGCCGAACCGACAAGATCACGTTGGCCGCCTCCGAGGGATAACAAGCCACATACGCAGGCACCTCGGGCCTAGGGCCAACCAAGCTCATGGTTCCAACAAACACATCGATCAGTTGCGCCAACTCGTCCAGTTTGTACTTGCGCAACAACACGCCCACACGAGTTACTCGTGGATCAGCACCCACGGTAATTTGCAAGCCACGACGCTCGGCATTCATCACCATGGTTCGAAACTTATGGATCCGAAAACTTTTACCAAATCGTCCTACTCGCTCTTGTCGAAAAAAAACCGGCCCAGCAGACTCCCACTTAATCGCGACGGCAATGCCAATCAGCAGAGGGGAAAGAAAGATCAAGCCCAAGCCACTGGCAATCAAGTCAAATATCCGCTTAGCGATCATTCCAGCGCCTTTTTAACAGCCGTCACCACGCGATCAACATCTGCCTCTGTCATGCGCGTGTAAATGGGCAAAGACAATGTTCGTTCGTAAATACCTTGACTCACAGGAAACATGTCTGGCGTCAACTGATACGTATCTCGCCAGTAAGGGTGCAAATGCAACGGGATGTAGTGGACACTACATCCAATGCCTTGCTCAAACATACGCTCAACAAATTGATCACGGTTAACAACCACCGAATCATCCAAGCGAATTACATACAGGTGCCAAGAGTGAACATCCCCCGTCTCTGCATGCGGAGGCAAAATCAGTGGCATCGCCGATAGCGCCTTGTCATACAAAGAGGCGATATACGAGCGTTGCGCTTGAAAAAGTGACGCCTTTTTCAGCTGATGAATCCCCATCGATGCGGCGATATCCGTCATGTTGTACTTGAAACCGGGCGCAACGATTTCATAATACCAACTCGGAGCCTTTGAAGTGAACCGATCAAAGGCATCACGGTTGATGCCGTGCAAACGCATAACGCGCGCACGCTTGGCGATCTCTGGATCACGCGTCACAAGCATGCCCCCCTCGCCTGTCGTGATCGTTTTATTTGCATAAAAACTGAACACCGTCACATCACTTGCCAACGCACCAACCATCTGTCCTTGACATGTTGTTGGCAATGCATGAGCGGCATCTTCCATCACGCGCAGCCCATGTTTTTTTGCTACCGCTAACAGTGCAGGCATGTCTGCTGAGCGTCCCGCAAAATGCACCGGAATCACAGCCTTGGTTCGGGATGTAATGGCAGCCTCAACCGCAGCCACATCGATGCACAAGGTGTCGGCATCTACATCGACAAACACAGGATCAGCCCCCAGATAGCGAATGATTTCTGCCGTTGCGGTGAACGTATGCGTCGTCGTGATGACCTCATCACCAGGACCGACGCCCAACGCCTCGAGCCCTAGGTGTAACCCAGCTGTTGCCGAGTTCACAGCCACGGCCTCAAGCCCCCCCCCCAGGTAGGCAGAAAAATCAGATTCAAACTGCTTCGCTTTAGGCCCCGTTGTCACCCATCCAGAACGCAAAGCCTGTACCACCTCTGCGATTTCCTCTTCGCCTATATCAGGCAGCGCAAAAGGCAAAAAATTTGAAGAGGTCATCGTAATTCTTTCAACATCAAAAACATGGCTCTACGCTTGTCCTGCTTGAACTCATGCGCAATCTCGTAGCCATGCTTGCGATAAAACTGTATCGCGCGTTCATTATCCAAGACATCCGTGGTCAGGAACACCGACTTTGCTCCCAGCTCAAATGCTCGCCGTTCAAAAGCGTCCAATAGTTGACTCGCAACCCCTCCTCCCCTCAATGCAGGCGCCACGCCAATACTCCGAAGCATGGCAGCGCCATCAGGCAAGCTTGGTGCCCCCCCCTTCTCAAAGAACTGGCTCACCACACGACGAAACACCGACAAAGGATGTCGCATCAAGGCAGGTATTACTGCCCAAGCGAATTGCGGCAGCAATTGCATTGCCAGATGTCGGTCTTTGCGGTCAGAGGGCATTGCCCCCACGGCAAAACCATCGACACCACCAGAAGCATCACTCACCACAAAAATCCCTTTGGGATTGAGCCAAAAGGCCTTGTACATGGTTCTAACAAACGATGCGCCAAGGGTTGTCAAAAAAAACCCAGGAAATGCTTCCATATGAATCACAGTCACAGAGCTCAAATCACGTTCCGTGGCGATACGGCACGTCACAGCGCCATCACGGCGCTCCTCACATGGTGCGATCTCGCACTGCGTCGCCAGCCAAGCCTGCGCATAAGCCTTCAGCGCTTGGGAGGAGTGCTGCTGACGATGGTTGAAGAACTCCGAAACATGAACACACTTTCGATAAATGGCCCGATCTCGATTAGCCTCCCACACTTGCTTATCAACCATCACCATGGGTTGAATCCCTCGCAAATAGCAGTCAATGATCTTGGATGGTGAGCTGTAAATTAATCTGGCCTCCGAAAGCGGCACCAAAATGGCAGAACACTGCGAGAAAACGCGCTCAGTTTCTGCTTTGGGCCAAGGAATCACGGAGGTAATTCCCTCCGCAGATAAATATGACGTGTCGACTGAATGAGATGTTGCAACCAATAGACGGTACCCATTCGCACGCGCTTGGATGTAAAAATTTTGAAAATCGTTGGCCAACCACGAGGCTTCTATGTTGCCAAGAATGCCAATGGTTGGTACCTGCGCAGTCAATTCAACATCTTTGGGAATTGCTTGCTGGGGTAGCGGGGTATAGACACATTTGCGGCGAAAGCCTTGCCAAGTGGGTGCATGCGTCGCAAAAGCTTCATCAATGATCAACACACGGTGTGCAAAAAACTTCGCAACCACCGTTCCGACAAAGAAAAATGGATAAAGAAATAACCAAAATCGGGTGACATAACGCAAACAGCCAGGATAACTGTCCATGATCCACAGCGTTGTTTTTAACCCATACCAACGACAAATGACGACCGCAAGTGCCTGCGCCATAGAGCCATTGACGTTGATCTGCGCCTCGTCATATGTCGTCCCCCGAAAAATAGTGAGCAAGCGCCGGGCATCATTCAATAGGCTGACAATAGAGCGCGAATTTTCAAATAACGTATGAACGTCAACCCCCTCTTGCGCCTGCTTTGATGCAAGCCGTCCACTGGGATGCGGCCGATTTGGGGAAACGCACGTAATTAGCAACCGCATAACGCACGACACATGAAAGACTGAAATTCAATCATTTGATACTCGTTGTTAGACACAAACGACTCCATGAGCAGGAATAGATATTATTTTTTTGCCAGGATTTCACTAATTTTTTTTGCCTCTGATTTGGATAGCCCAAGCTTCGGCATTGTTGTACCTGGAACAATAGTCTGTGGATCAATTAGAAAAGAGGTGAGGCTTTCCTGAGTCCAAACTCCATCCTTATTTTTCATGGCATCGGTGTATTTGAAGAAATTATCAGTACCGATTTTGCGATTAACGATTGCCGAGAGCGATGGCGCCATGCTTCCTGGCGTACTCACTTCAAAACTATGGCAAGTTTGACAAACCTTCAACTCTTTCTCAAAATGCAACCCATTGCTTTTCGTATTTTTAGCAAGGGTACCTTCGTCTAACGTAATGGAAATCAACTGCCCATCATCTGTTAGAACATAAATTACCCCATCTTCATGGGAGGCAATATCTCGAATCCGACTGCCTATCCATATTGGCTCTGAAAATACAACACTATTATTCTTGCTTAAATGAAGTCGGTAAATAGACTGCCCCTTAAGCGCGCCAACTAGGATATCGCCATCCCACCTCTTATTAAACCTCTGAACGGAATAAATAGACGATGTGCCAACTGAGGGGACAAAAGAAAATATAGGCTCAGAAAAGTCTATCTTCTTATCGCCAGCAACTGAAGGCACAGCCCAGTCGTAATCATAAGTTCCATATCGGGTGCCATAACTCTTAATTGGCCATCCATAATTTTTATCTTTTTCTATCAAATTAACTTCGTCACCACCTTGCGGACCATGCTCAACAGAAAACAACTGGCCCGACCTCGTTGTAGTCAGTCCTTGAACATTTCGATGCCCAATTGAAATTAACTCAATAGCATTTGTCGCAGTATTAATTGAAAAAATCTTACCGAATGATGACTTCTCGTCCTGTGAATTTGTTTTGTTTGCATCGCCCGTATGCCAGTCGTCTCCCATCCACTCTTTTGGATACCCTACAGAATTAGGGTAGCCGATTGATACGTACAAATTAATACCCTGAAGTAGCAATCGTCCACCACCACCAACACTTGATTGCGAAGCGGAAATCATTTGACTCTTAAATACGCTCACCCACTCACCAACAGCGCTCTCCACATTAAGGTCCAAATCAATACGATCAACAACAAGCTGATAACTCTTCTTGTTGACATATTTTGTATAACAAAGAAATAACTGCGATTTCTCTTCGTCAAATGCGGCTGAATAAACTCGCATTTGCCCGCCATTTAACTCTCGCCCAGCAATCGTCAAATATTCAGCGATATTGTTGTTTATTTTCGGTGTTGTAATTTTCCTAAATTCATCACTTTTCTTGATGTAGATATTTCCAACTCGGTCTACGAGAAAGAGGTAATTTTTACTGGCCGCTAGGCTGCCACCTTCCAACGCAAAATCAATTTTCTCACCCAATCGGAAAAACTTAAGACTCAAGGGCAATACAGAGGTCTCAACAAGCTTATTACTAATCCCTGTGCCATTCTTGCCTGGGTATTGAGTCAACAACTGGTTCGTTACAAATTCACTCTCACCCTGCACAATGATTGTGATTTTTTTTCCAAAATCGTTCAATTGGCGCTTAAAAGTTGCTAGAACCAAGACCACGATAACGACCATTGCAACAGCGATAGAGCGTTTTACAGTTTTTGAGCTTTTCATAATCTTCATGCTTACAGCATGCTTAGCAAGTTGCTGAAATACCGACCTGCAAAACAGCCACTACTGTCTGCGTGATTGGAGTTTTTCGGAATTGATTCTGCAATCTAGAAATGTGCGGCTCCTGAGGCTTGATTTCGTTTGATTCGAGGTCGTTTTGCATCGTTTTCTAGCCTTACCGCATCTGCAACCGGAGTTCCCACAAAGTGCGCATGCACGTGAAATCAACTTCTTCACGGCCCAAACTAGCAATAAACGACTTGGTGTAGTCCCGCTGGTTATAGCAAGCGAAAGTGATTTTGTAGTTAGGTTGCATCATGCATCTCATTATCCTCTGCGGCATTGATCAGTAAGGCAGCAGCACAAACCCACAAGCTAACCAACACCATCCGCCCAGAGTTGTGACTTAAAAAGGTTTGCGTCAAACCAAAATCCATGAACATCATAGGTATCACCATGCCTGCCATTGCCAATCCACGCACATCTGAACGGTCATCGCGAAGGTAAGGCTTAAAGAACATCATCATGGGCACGAAATAGAGCGCCAAGTAAAGCGCCAATCCAAGCAACCCACGTTTAAATGCCACGTTCAAATACTCATTATGTAAATGCGTAAAACCTGCTGAAAAGCGACTCAAACGCCCATCCGCAATTGCTGCATCACGCGTTTGCAACCAACCTGCGTTGCCTTGCCCTAATAGAGGGGCCTTCGTAATGCCATCTAACGCCACACGCCACATCGCCAAGCGCGCACCTACGGAAGTATCTTGCTGGCCTGTTGCAAAAAATGCATTGACCTCAGTCATCGCATCAGCAATGCGCAACTGCACCACACCACCGGGTTGCAAAGAAGGTGCAGCCAAAAACACAAACATTGCCAAAGCAACCACACCACGCTTGGCAAGACCCCATCGCTTGGTTGCGTTTACCAAAATCCATACAAAAATTAGCACTATGGCCAACCAGCCTCCGCGTGTCTGGCTCCACACCGAAGCCGCCAGCCCCGACACAAAGCCCAGCCACAACAAGACGTTGAGTCGGCTCCACTCAAACACCACCATGCTGCGCACCAAACACAACACACCAAAAAGCAACGCGATGTTTCCAAATTGAATGGGGTGCATGTACCCACCTGCGCGCAAGCCCAACACCATTGCCTGGTAACCTGAAAAAGCAGCCGCACCTATCGCACCCACAGCCAGACCAGCCCAAAACCAATTGGCATTTGGCTTGTATTTGCGAATAACCCACACGCCAAACAGCACCAATAGAAATGGCAAGTAATTGGAGAACTCCCTGACAGCCCATTTTTCATGTAACGCCAACGCACAATGGCCGACGGCGTACGCCAGCAATGGCACAAAGAAATACCTAGTGTCATCAGCGAGCAAGGCCGAGCGCTCAGTCAGCCACAACCCCAAACCGGCAAAGCAAAGTAAATAAAACCCGACCGAATACCCACTAGGCAACACCAAGGCCACAGCACCCACTAAAAAAATGCACAAAGCGAAAAACTTTGCCACTGCGTTAGTTGTCATTGACTAGATCATGAATGCTTAAAGCATTTGCGTCCTTGGCTGCAAGCAAAGGCTGCGCACCCAACAAATGCAGCGGCCACTCGATACCGATAGCGGCATCGTTCCACAACAAGCTTCGCTCAAACTCAGGGTGGTAGTAATCAGTCGTTTTGTACAAAAACTCAGCACTCTCGCTGGTCACCAAAAAGCCGTGGGCCAATCCAGCCGGTATCCACATTTGCTTTTTATTTTCAGCCGATAACTCTTGGCCAAACCATTGGCCAAAAGTAGGCGAATTTTTGCGAATGTCCACGACCACATCGAACACCGAGCCGTGCGTCACGCGCACCAGCTTACCTTGCGCATGCTGCACTTGGTAGTGCAAACCGCGCAGCACCCCTTTGGCAGACTTGCTGTGGTTGTCTTGCACAAAGGTGTGTTGCAAGCCCGTGGCTTGCGCAAAGTCACGCGCGTTGAAGCTTTCAAAAAAGAAGCCGCGCGCATCGCCAAACACCTTGGGCTCTAAAACTAAAACGCCCTCTAGGGGCGTTTGCATTACTTGATAGGGCATGGTCTTACT
>JACCDU010221413.1_pt1 | contig 11377 bp, 12 predicted proteins | sample 7446081 | NCBI WGS metagenome assembly JACCDU01 (sample SAMN15323447, study PRJNA562643) | freshwater metagenome | isolation source: river surface water | place: USA:Blue River Watershed | collected 2017-08-17 | reverse complement strand
TCCTGTGTCGCTGTTTGCCGTGCTGTAGTTTGCATTCTTGTATAGAGTCTTGTACACCTTGCCGTTCGAATCCTTCGTCCATAGATTCGTTCCTGAGGGGATGTACAGCGGGTCGGCAATCCTGTTGTAGACCTTCAGATCGGCATCGGGGAAGGGCTGCAAGAACTCCAAGAGAGTCATGTCGGGCCCGACATTCAAGTACACACGGGTCACTCGGTTCTCATACCAAGAACCACCCTTACCTAGGAATCTGATGCCGCCTGTGTTGATGTTAGGATCGCTGTGCGCTCCACGGAAGTGCTGACAGATCAGCGCATGTCGTGGTGAAATTAGCACCGCAGCGTATGTGCATTGGTTCCAAAAGTTGATGCTCGTTGGGTCATACGGAATCGTATAAAACCCGCTGTTCCCAGCGAGATTGCAGAAGTACCTGTGCAGCGCACGGGTTCCTGACCAATCTATGATCCCGTATGTTTGGCTTTCTGAGTTGTACCCATCAGGAGCAACACCACCGCTCGTTTGAGTTACAGGAGATGGATAGTGATAGATGTCATGTACGATGGGGTTGTAGTACTTCAGAACTGCCATTGTTCCTCACACCCTAGGGGCGTTTACTTGACCTTTTTTCGAGTCATGATTTTATCGTAGATCGGATCGCCCCGCATATGAATGCCGACGATCTCCTTACCTTCAGCCTTGAGACTCGCCACCATCGCATTCAGGTGACGGTTGAACTCATACTTGTTGTCCGTTGTCCTAAGTTGAATCGGAGGAAAGAGAGCGGTGATCACCGTCTTCTCTCCTGAGGGAAGAACATGGGTGTATCGAATCAGAGCCCTGATGTCGTACTCTCCGTCCTCCTCGTTGGCGTTCGCCTTGTACTTGAACACCTTGAACGAATCGAACCTCTCGGAGATGGTCTTCTTTAGTTCCTCATACGATTTCATGACTTCGTGCCGTATACCTTTCCACGAACGAAGAAGTGTTCCTCATGCTCCGTGAAGCCAAAGCACTCCTTGGCGTACTCCAAGATCACCTTGGGGTCGAACTCCTTGCATGAGTACACATCAAGCGTGATGAAGTGGGTCGGTTCGATAGAGTGGATCTGAATGCCGCTTTCGATCAGGGGCACCCAACCACTCACACCCGCCTTCTCAGGATAGAGTTCCTTGCCGTTCTCGGTCGGCGCATGGATCACAACGGGCTGCGACATGCGGGTCATGCCGATGCGATCCACAAGACGCTCTAGGAATCGATATGTCAACTCCATGTCATCGGCTGTACTAGGCTTGCACCCGTACATATCAAGGTAATATGAATATCCGAAAGGCTTGTTCATTCAGTCGGACTCCCAGTCATATAGAGTTCACGGGAAATCCAACCGTAGTCGCCCTGATTGAATTTCTTCTCTGCGATCTTTAGTTTATCCCTCATGCTTCCGAGCCGCTTGTTCTGTAGGAATTTGATGTGGTCTTCAACCATCTTCATCTTATCTTTCCAATCGGCTATGGATCGTATTGCATCCTGCTTCTCTGATGTGCTTTCGGCTATAGGATCAGCCTCATCAAGGATGTACTGATACGGTTTATGCAATCCACCCCAAACAAAGTCTCTCTTGCTATTGTCGTTAAAGTTCTGCATTGCTCTCCCCAATTAGGAGTTTGGAACCACAATACCATGGTGCTTGAGGAGACCTTCGACTCGCCCAAGTTCCCTACCGACATAGATGCCCTCAAAGTTGACCCAATATGCAGGGCTAGACTTCATCATCTCAGGGCCTCCAAGTTTTCTGTTGTAGGCATCAGCAGTAGAGAGAGTCTGATTGATCTCTCGTCTTGCTTGGGTATCTTCGATCTTCTGAGCGGCGGTTCCCAACTTGACGATCAGCCTTCGGTTCGACTGAATCTTCTGCTGTCGGTACTCCTTGGTTGCACTCACAGTCTCGCTGATCACTTCGCCATCTTCATCGAACGACTCAAAGACACGCTTGATTCGTGAATCGTTGCGATCCGTAGGACTGAGGAAGTCCTTCACGCCCTTGAGGACATAGGCGATCATGTTCTTCGGTTCGCCACGAAGGAAGTCTGCGAGACCGTCGATCATCTCCCACACGGGGCCAGAGTCGCCGTTCGGAACCTTGAACTGTCCACGGAGACCGCCCTTCTTGTAAGCAGACTCTAGGTCATCAAGGAGTGAATCTGCGTCCTGCTTTGAAAGCGTCGAAGAATCCCACCAAGCCTCGCTGACTTCAACCTCTTCACGGTGCAACGATGCGGCATCCTTCTTGGCACCCGCCATCGCATCTTCCTTGCTCTTGAAGACTCCAACGGGCTTCTTTGCTGAAGCAGCAGGAACCGCCTTGCCCAAAGAATCACCATGATAAACCGTGAAGTTGCCCTTACCATCGTGGTAGAGGAAGTAGACTTGGTGTCCATGTGGGGCACCGCCGTGCCCCCTTGCTGTCTTCAATTCCGTCTTCCATCCTGCAACACGCTGCGACTTAATACCGACGATGGACGAATTCTCCCATGAGCCATCGACAGCCTCGCTGACTTCAACCTCTTCCTTGATGTCGCTTGGACGGAGAATGTTTACAACTTGACCCTTTGCATTCTCAATCGCAATCGCCTTCCACTTCTTGCCCTTGAGTTCGTCACCGATCATGTGATTGATATGTGCAGGGAGAGCGGAAGCAATGCTTACCTTCTTCTGCAACATGGCACCTGGTGCATCCGCTCTCATGACCACAACAGTAAATGGGCCTTGAGCATCATCTGCACCCTTCAGGATCTTCTTGAAAGCGATCTTGGCTTCGCTGATCTCGACCTGTTCCTTTATGGCGATAATGATCATCTCGCCACCACCACCAACCGATGCTACTGGGGCCGACCAAGTTGTCTTGGCACCAAGTTTTATTTCGGGCATCTTTGCATTTGGAAGTCCTCGTAGGTCGAGAGCAAGTTTATCCTTTGTTTTCCAATCGACACTAATAGTATCTCTAGGATTATACTTGTTCTTGTAGTTCTTGGTGAGAACAATGAAATCGCCCTTAGAATGTGCGTGATTTGGCTCATCGAAAACGCTTTGCCAATTTGATCCCGACATTGATATTGCCCCATTCGCAATATCATTACGAATCATTGTCTCAGCACCGCCCATGACACGGAAGGTTGCGGGTCTCATCACATCCAGATGATCGTAAACAAGTGTGTCAACTCGGTCTTTAATCTTGGGAAATTTAGGATCCAACACTACCTCTTGGGGAATTCCATACTTCTTGAGAATAGAGTTGATGGCTTTGAGTTTATTTGCTGGGCGTGTATAAAGACCAGAAAAACTACTGCCATGAACATGACAATGTTTTCTGAGTTCACGAACCGCATCCTTAGGCATATTCCTAATGAACTGCGAAATTTGTGACATTTCCCTCGCTCTAAGATCTCTGTCTGCCCTCTCAATGTCAGGATCGTCGGCACTCAATTCCAATAGGAAATCCTGAGACTCTGTGATCTCAACCTCTTCGGTCATCGTCTTGCCGTGCTTGTCCATCCACATGGCGACAGCCTTGAGGAGTTGACGGGGAGCGAAACGAATCTCCTTGTCGTTGACGAAGCGTGTGCTGCTGTCAGGGAATGCAGCCATTACCAACTTGGGATTGCCTTCTGACTGTCCCTTGGTCTTGTACAACTGATGCGGAGCAATAGAGGTCTTGGTGTTCTTCTTGGCGGGTGCTTTGATGAAGCCGACCTCACCGATGCCCTGTACGCTGACCAACCATCCGCTGATGCTGCCTTCGGTGAACGATGTGAATCGATACTTGCCGATGACCTGTTGCTGTTCCGACAGTTGCTCACCTTCGACCTCAACACTCTCGCCGTGGAAAGTATCGAAGTAGTCGTTGACGAGTTTGGCAGTATTGAAGCCCATGAGTTCTTTCTTGACCCCGTGCTTGTTGAGAATCGCTGTGATCGATGCAAGACGCATGACCTGTTGTGCGACCCCGCCCTTCTTCTGCTTCATGAGCGGCTTCAGTTCGGCAATTGCAGCCTTGGGTAGATCGTACATGAAGTCCTCAAGAGCAGCCTTCACGCCGCCCTCGGATAGTACGATGCCCTCTTCGAACCATTCGAAGAGGCTCTCGCCGCTTGCTGCAAACGACTCGCTCTTGAGCATGTCGAGGTCGAGGGTGACGATTGCTGCCGTGCCCGTGGGCACCTTCATCTTGTTGAACTCGGTGGCAACGCTTGCGACAGCACCCTTGCTTGCTCTGCGGATCATGCCGTTGAAGGCGATCACGAAGTCCTTTGCTTTGGGTGTGTTTGAGAAGTAGATCTTCATCATCTCATGATTGGCATCACGGACGCTAGCCATGTGTACGATGCCACGCTCGTAACCCATCTTCTTCATGAGTTCACGGAACTTGGATTCGAATTGGTGCTTGCTCCAACCGAACATCGTTGGGGATGCCTCACCACCACCAAGTGCGGGTGCTTCGTTCAGGGGCTTCTGACCGTAGCCATACTTCTCTGCTTCTTCCTTGATGATGCGCTGCCAATGCTGCCACATAGTTTCATTCCCTTTCTTAAGACTTGTTGGACTTTGCTGCGGTGCAGCCGTTGAGGTTGCGAACCCTGTTCAGGTGCTTGATGAGAGCGAGATGCTTCTTCTGCCGCTTCGCAGCAGCACCAAAACCCGCCCCGTTTCCTTTGCCTTTGCTAGCCATTGTCTGATATTTAGGAATGGAAAAACCCCCCTGCCACAAAGGCAAGGGGGTCTGTGAAAGGAAGGATTCGGTTGGTTAGGCGGCGACCGCCACGGCAACCTCAGGCTTGATCGCCTTGAGGAGCCGACTCAGCCGCTTGACGGCATTGGTTCGGGCTTCGCACTCCCGCTCGACCTGACTGTAAGCGGGACCGTCGCAAGCCCAATGGTTCTCGCTGATGTCATTCATCCGCTTCTCCTGAGCGGCGATCTCATCAGTCACGACCGCAACGGTTCGGGCGACCACCGCATTGAGGGAGACTCCCCATGCCTTGGCGAGGTCAGCCTGAATGGTCGCTACGGTCTTTGCGTAGGCATCCTGCTCGTAGGAGTCGAGTTGCTTCCGCTGCTCACGGAGGTCTTCAAGAGCCTTCTTGGAGGCATCGTCAAGGACTGCCTGAAGATTCTTGGGATTGATGAAGATCACATCGGCGTTGCGCCCGTTCGGCAACTTGCGGTCGGAGGTGGCGAGACCGTAGGACTCACCCCACTTGTTCGACCCTGCCCAGAAGAGGACACCACGGAGACCCTTGGGGAACTTGCGACCCCCAACGACTTCGTACAACTGCCCACGGCGAGGGCGGGGGTTCGTCAGGGCATTCATCGCCTCGACAAGCCGACTGTCTTCCGCCTTGCGGGCCTCGGACGCAGCGTACTCAGCCCGTTCCGTGACTTCGACGGTCGCTTGCCACTTGCGAGAGGCAGCGACCACATCGGGAGTCGCATCGACAGCCCAACCCGAAGCGGCGGCGGTGTTGCCGTTATCGACTTGGTCAGAGACGAAGTAGGTGATCTTCGGCGTGGATTGAGTCGAGTCCCAAACCCACACCGTGCGCTGCTTGACATAGTCGAAGTCATCGAACCCACGGCGAACCGTGAGCCCGTCCACATCAACGACCGCAAGCACCCTGCCGAGGTACTTCTTGCGCCGAGCGACATAGTCAGAGAGAGCCTTGCGACCCCACTCGTTATCGGCATGCCCGATATTGGCGGGGGTCAGGGATTCTAGTGGGACGGTTGGGAAGGCTGTCTTGGTCATGGTGGGTGTTCCTCTCACATAAGAAAGGTACTCTATGATCACCCACCTGTCAACCCCTGTCGGTCGATTCCGTTGATTTTGTAACGACCTATAACCAAAGGACTTACATCAGACCGATAATTCTCACTTCAGGACTTCCCCCGTGATCGGCTCAAACCGACCCCGCATCCGCTCAATCGCTTCGGGTGGGACATCATGAATCGACCCGTAGTTCCCCGTCATACGAATCACCTTGACCGTCCAACCAAGTTCCTTGGCGAGGTCGATGTACGGCTGAACCTCCCACTTCATCGTGAAGGTGTTCGACACGGCGACTCTCTTATGCTTTCCTTCGACCATCGCCTTGCGTGTACGGGCGAGACAGTCGGCGTGTGCATCCTTCAACTTGGATGGGTCGAAGTTATACTTCCCGCCCCGAACGAAGTATTGATCCGCTTCGAAGTGGGCGGATGGCTGAACGAGAGTCTTGGCGTAGGTGGACTTGCCTGAACCTGGCAAGCCACGAACCACGAAGAGAATGTTTCCGATGTCCTCGTTGACGAAGTCAGAGAAGGTCTGCATGGAGTTTACTATACCCTTCGAAGAGACGGAGTCAAGAGAATACTATCAGTCTTTCTCGTAGTTCTTGTTTGGATCGAAGGGCTTCTTGCCCATCATAAGTCCGCTGTAGAACAAGGAGTATGCATTCTGTGCAAGCATCTTGTTCGTCGGGCGGAACTTCTCCCTCGCACGGTTGAACTCCTGTACGGTCGGAACCTCGGCGTTCGCCATGTCCGAACGGTAGTCAGCAATGATCTTGTTTATGTCGAGCGACATGGAGTACGCACGGTTCAGCAACTTCTGCTTTTTCTTCGGATCCTGCATGAAGAACTGAGTTGTAGTCCTTGCATACCAAAAGATCGAAGCGATGCAGATCCGCAACACAGTAGAGTTGTTCTGCGGGATCTGTATTGCTTTCATTCCCTCCTGTGCCCAAGTCTCCTTCAGAAGACCATCCATCACACGATAGAGATCGAACACCACGATGTCCGCAATGTAGGCACACTTCGACTTGTTGCCACGGTCATTGAACTTGGCATCCATCTGCATGACCTTCTTTGCAGCCATCTCGTTGGTGCATGCGATCAGGAACGAACGCACGGCATCCTCCACGGTTGCCGCTGCCTCTTGGAAGTATGAATTGAACTCAGCATCACTTGTGTAGTACGGCTTCTTCTCGGTATCTTTCGGATCCCACGAACTCTTCACTCCGATGCTGATATTCCCTGGGTGGGACGATGCCGACTTGTACCGCACATCGTCAAGCATGTGAATGTACTCATGGACGAACACGAAACGCTTGCGCTCAAGTTCCTTGATGAAGATGTTGAACCATTGGTTCAGCGGACGAATGACCGCCTTCTCGGTGCCACCGTTCACACGGGCTTTGATTGCCTCGCCTATGAATTGGTCGAGTTTCATGTCCTTGTCGGGATTCAGCGTCTCAAAGTCGTAGAGAGTGATCCTCGGAGACAATCCCGTCTCACGGTTGCCGTTGTATACTCCCACATACCCAACCTTCTCGGATGTGAGACGGACGATGTACTTCGCAGTATTCTGTGTTGCAGGAAACCGCTTGGCGAAGTCGGACTTCTTGATGATCGACGGAAGGAACAGGTTCTTGCCATCCGTGTCCAAGAACATGATGGCACCGTATCTGCTGCCGCTTCCCCATTGCCCTTGGTTGGCTGATGTCGAGATTGCGGAGTAGCCGAAGTTGGCATCCATGTACTTGTTGCCCACCTCACGCATTCCGTGAACGAGATCGCTCATCGCTACCTTGCGGAACTCATATGCTGCCTGTGGTTCGGTGGGGACTTTTCCTGCACCCGTGGCATCTCGCACGATGAACTTCGCAGTCCGTGCCAACGACTTCTCCATGGTGACGAGGATCTGCTTCTTCAAACGCTCAAACGCCATGATGGCGACCGAACGCATCTCGCTGTCATGTTCTCTCTCAAGGAGAACATTGTTCATGAGTTCTTCGTAAGTCTTCACAACTTCACTCCATCGGGGAGGAAGATGATGAGTGCCTTGACCTTGAGACCGTGCATGAACGCCATGTCCATGCGGGTGTTCCCTGCGAAGACTCGGTCGTGCTTGCCAATATCCTTGTTGTTTCTCTCACGCACGATGATGGGCATGTCCATCGGCTTGCCCGTCAGCATGGCATCCTTCATGGCGTTGAGAGTGTCCTCGTTGCGGTACTGCGGGTACGAGCGATAGGTCTTGATGAGCGACAGCAGTTGCTTCATGCTCTTCGTCTGTGACCTGTTCGCAATGTAGTAGTCGTGGTTCGTCGTGATCTCACGGACGATGCCTTCCTTCGCAGCGTCGAGGAAGGACTTCAAGGTCGGGAAGACATCCCCCACCTCATGGATGAGATGCTTCTTGTATTCGATCTCATACTCCTGCTTGAGCGTGGCGACCTTGGGGCGAACCCAATTCACCGTCTTCGACTTCTCCGTCAACTGCATGTATGCGCCGAAAGTCTTCATGGAACCCTCTCGTATGTCCTTTCGAACTCTGCCTTTGCGATCCGATAGAAGCCCTTGCCGTCAGCCTCACGAACGACATAGTCTCCCGTCTTGAGGATCATCTGCTCACCCCACGGGGCTTCGAATGTGATCGTCTGCGACCCCGTGTAACGGGCGACCATGCGGGGGGTCTGCTCGGGGGTCACGGTGCTGCCGATGCCGCCCGTGTACAACTTGGGGAACTTCGCCGCCTTGATGACATACTTCTCACGGGACACCCCGCTCATGATGATGTCTCCCTTGTCGGCGGTGTTCGATGTCTCCTTGCCATCGGGGAGGATGGTCACGACCGCAACTCCCTTGTTCGGATTCATGCCGTAGGAAAGGGCGGGCATGGCATCGATGTCCATGCGGTTCAGGTCGATGAACTTGTACGGCAGAGCCTTCTTGCGAACGGGTCGGTACTGCAAGGAAGCGAGGACGGTATGTGTCGAGAAGGTTTGCATGTGGGTAATCTTATCACACTTTCGTGCTTTTTGCAATAGGATCGAAAGGCTTTGTCTTGTCGAACCAAATTATCGCACCCTGCTTCATGCCTTTGCGAGGAGCGTATGGGATGGGGATGGTCTGTGCGGCGTTTCTCTTCGCCATGCCCATGTAGATGCGCCCACGGGCATCCTTCGCCTCGGGCTTGGTGCCGATGAGGATTCCCTTGGGGTTCGTCTTCGAAACAAAGTCCTTGCCTATGTCAATCACGGTTCCCAAGATCATGGCGGCATCGGCACCGCTCATGATTCCCAAGTCATCGTCCGATCCGCCGCTGTTGATGTCGAAGTCCCAATACCATCCACGCTTTCCGAAGCCCTTCCAATTGTACTTCAGTACGCTCTCGGCTCGGTAGAAGTAGAGTTCCCACACCTTGTCCATGTCGGACTGCTCTAGGTTCGATCTCGCCATGAGATCTTTGTATTGTTCCTTGTCATACGAAAGAGTATGAAAGCCGACCATGTACACCGCTCCCCTGAGGATGGTCGGCTTGCCGTTGACGATTGGCGTGTCGTTCTCCGTTCGCCCCGTGATCTTCAGACCTTGGCTCTCAAAGAACTTCTCCATGTCCTCCCTATCAAGAGGGGACGGAATCATCTTGCCTCCACGGACTTCTGCAAAGGGGAATCGATACATCCAATGGAGACCGCCGCTCTGCCAATTCCTCCACGCATGGGACTTGTCGAAGAGTTCGGTGATGTGAGAGATGAAGGTCTTCATCGCTTCTTCCTCCCTTGGCAATGCGCCCGTTGGGAGAACCCCTTGGGATTGTTGCAGTTGATCGAACGCTTGTACTCCTTCGACCAATCCTCACCGATCTTATACTTCTTCAGTATTGCATCCCGCTTCGCTTGCAGTTCCTTCTGCCGTGGCGAACTTGGCATCGCTTTCAGGATTGCAATCGTCAGGCGGTTCGCCTCCTTGCGATCCTCGGGAGACATGACAGCCCAAGGATCCTTGAAGTCCTTGAACGAGTGCGACCCTTCGGAGATGTATGACTTGAAAGACTTCATGTGAAGTCCTTTACGAGAGTCTTGAAAGCCTTCGTCTTGGCGAATGCGTCCGCACCCTTCACGCCGACGAGGTTGACAGCCTTGTTGTAGACATACATCCTTGCCTTCGCTCCGAGGGATTTGTCGGAGCCATAGTTGTTGATCATGTCTTCTATGTGTTCTGCATTGACATAGATCTTCACGGGGGTGACAGCATTGCCGACACGGATGACCTCCCGCTCACGGGCTGATCCCTGCCCATACACCGATATCTTCTTGATGACATCGGCACTCAGGAGACTTTCGTTCTTCTTGAGATCGATTTCGAAGACCACGCCGATGGGGTTGTCCAAACCCGAAATGTTTTGGTAACTGAACTCTTCGGCTGTCTTCCACTCGTCAGACCACGACTGCGCCCCGTAGCGGCTCTTGTAGGTTCCCTTGGCGACGAGCCATTCGTTCCTGCCGTCCTTCTTCACCTCTCCCGTGAACTCATACTTCTTTATGACAGCGGTGCTTCGTGAAACGCCACGCCATGCCTTGCCGCTCCATGCAGCCCATGGCGCACGGTTCTTGCAGGAGACCATCTTCTCAAACTTCCTCACCATCTCCACCTTGCGACCACCCTGCACCTCAAGCCATTCCTCCATGGCATCCTTGATCTCAGCCAAGTCTTTCATCCACTTGGGGTAATCGGACAAATTAGGTAGCCCGTTGCGGATCAGGTCGATGAACCGCTTGGGACTTGGGTCGCTAAGGAGGTCGCAGATGGTGTAGGGGTTCTCAAGGAACTTCTTATCCTTCTCATTCTCCTTGCGACGAATCATATCTTGCTTCAGGTCAACCTTGATCTGAGCGGGGATCTCCTTCAGATGCTTGATGACGATGTTGAAATCACCAGAACCACTATAGACATCGGAAGTGTAGTCCGTACCTTCCAACTGCTTGAGCCTTCGCTTGAAGCGATCCTTTCCATCCTTAGTGAGGTCGGGGGTCTTGAGGGCATCCTTGTACGCCTTGATCGCCTCCATGCGAAGACGCTCTGCCTCCAAGACGATGGGCTTGGGCTTCTTTGCTGCTTCCTGAAGATGTTGAACAAAACCTTTCATATCACTTCTGATACTTCTTCAGTTCACGAATGATGTCGGAGAGGTCGTTGAGGATCTCCATGTTGCCATGCTTGGACGGACTCATGGTCTTCTTGTGGACACCCTCAAGGTGGAAGAGAAGACCCTTCATGAAGTCCTGCTGCTGTCTGTGAGCATTGAGAAGCGTCTCTGCAATGCTGAGGAGTGTCCCTCTCGCTTCGGCGGTCGAACCGCCTAGGTTTGGATTGGGCTTCATGCCCTTGGCATGCTCTGAGATCTTCTTGCTCAACTCATCCATGTCGGTGAAGTGCTGCATGCCCATCTGCGATCCTTGCTTTCCTCCCATCGGAGTAAAACTATGAAAGGCTTCGTTCATGGATTGCTTCTTGCTGCGCTGAATGCCGTCCCAATTCTCGTTGAATGCCATAGCGGTCT
>JACCDU011057979.1_pt1 | contig 11383 bp, 11 predicted proteins | sample 7446081 | NCBI WGS metagenome assembly JACCDU01 (sample SAMN15323447, study PRJNA562643) | freshwater metagenome | isolation source: river surface water | place: USA:Blue River Watershed | collected 2017-08-17 | reverse complement strand
TGCCGCTGCTGACGTTCTTCACGAGGATCGATGCCCTCAGTGATCAACCGACGCTTCTCCAGAGTCAACTCTCGTGCTCTGGCGAGTGTGACTTCCGGGTATGACCCGAGGCCCATGGTGTTTTTGCCACCAGCACCCCAGCGCAACATCCAAGACTTCGTGACCTTGGTCGAGTCCTTCGCTGAAGCTTGGACCTTCAGGTAAAGGCCATCACCATCTGGGTGCATCTTCGGCACCTTGGTGTTCTTGCAAAACGTGTCAGTCAGCTTGCCCATCTATCGATGCCCTATAGTCAAGGTGCGCGACGATACACGGAGTGTGACTGCATTTCAAGACACACTACAACATACACTCTACAGCCGGATGGGGTGGATCAGTATTGGACAACGTCGGACAAATGAAGTCGAATAAGTTGTTGTTTTTGTTTGATTTTATGGACAAACTGCACTTCAAATGATCTTCGCTGGATATTGATTCGAATTCCGCCCTCTCCGCCAGAACGACGACCCAAGTGATTGATTTCACTTGGGTTTTTTGCTTTTTGGCTATACTCAGACACACTGCGGGTCACACTCAAGTCGTTGCTGCCATGGCACGCCGAGCGACCGAACCGCTTGATGATGGTGGGCTCTGTCGTGTGACCTGCCCAAGAACATCATGGAGCATGGTTGGGGCCCCTTTCACAAGACATCGAAACTGCCCTACGAGTGGCAAATTGCCTCTTTGCAACGGGTGGGACCAAACCAGTCTCACGTTGCCCTTGAAGTCACGACACAACTCGCGCAGGGATGGTGGTTCACTAGAACCTCTGAGACGTAAGCAAGTGCTGATCGGAATCAGTCCTGCGCGGGTAGCGTGCATCACTCAAGCTGGTTCCACAACCTATCCCGTTACGTAGATGGATTGCCCAAAGTTTTCTCAGCGGGCACTTCAAATCAATCAAACGGGGCGGTAAAGTACAGTTACAAGTAGACGAACTAGCTCCATGTCCTACCAGAAAGCAGCCTCCTTACTCGACTCACTTGGCGTGGGCATGTGCGTGTTTGATGCCGAGAACAGGGCGGTGCTTTGGAACGAGCATTTTTTGATGTTCTTCCCTGAGCACGTGGATCACATCTACGTTGGTGAACCCTACGCGGATAACCTCACACGGTTCTACCTCACACGGTTGGCACCTGAGGAACGGGTCCACATCGACCGGTACGTACAAGATGGCATCCGCCGGCATGTAGAACAAACCAGACCTTACGTGTTCGTTCACCGTGAGCGAAAACTTCGTGTGGCGGCATCTCCACAACCTAACGGTGACCGGGTCAGAGTCTGGCTTGACTTGTCCAGCATGGAAGCCAGTTTGCTCCAGCCAAATACGGAGATGCAGGCAAGTGTTTCAGGGAGCACCAAGCATGTTCCTGAAGCCCTGCGTGTCTTTGACCAACTAAGTGATGGCGTAGCAATTCACGATGACCAAGGGCGTATCGTCTTCGCAAATGACCGATTCGTCACCATGTATGGTCTGCGCAGTCAACACGACGTCTTGGGTCAAACCTACGAATCTCTTACACGCCAGAACTGGCGGCAAAACTCCGAGCAGCTTGATCCGAGTCTTGCTGAAGACTTGAATGCGGCGCTAGCGGACAGCCTGCAGTTTTCAGGTGTCCCTTTTGAAATTCCGTTGCCCCAGAACCGGTGGATAAAGGTCACTATGAGTGGCATACCCGGTGGACAAATCTGCAGTTGTCACACAGACATCAGTCAAGATCGCAAAACAGTGAGGGACATGCACACGCTTACCCAGAGGCTGCTCCACGAAAGCCACAGAGATGCTTTGACTGGCCTGTTGAACCGAAGGGGTCTTAGTCCGCTGCTGCTCGACGCTGCAAACATACCGGGTGATCACAGTCTGCTGTTTGTCGATCTCGACTATTTCAAAGAGGTTAACGATCAGGCAGGTCACGCTGTGGGCGACATTGTTTTGTGTCAAGTGGCAACAGCAATACAGGGGTCAGTCCGTAGTGACGACGACGTAGCACGCTTTGGTGGAGATGAATTTGTGATCTTGCTTCGTAGCTGCGACGAAAAGCAAGCGGTTACCGTAGGGCACAAAATCGTAGACGTGGTCAGCAGTCGTGATTTCTCGGTTGATGGTCGAGTATTTCATTTGGGTGCTAGTGTCGGGGTTCGAACTTTCAACGGCGGGGCAGACAGCATCGACGTTTTTTTGCATGATGCTGATACTGCCTGCTATGAAGCAAAGCGTCAGGGGCGGGGGCGTGTGAAAGTTTTTGGGGATGTATCTGATAAGGAAAATTCTGGTGAGCCTACTATGTAGTCTTGGAAAGGCTATCAATTTGCCAAAAGCAACACTTAAAACCCATGTCAGATCAGAAGCCAATCAACAGTTGCCATCGTTGTGGCAGCACAGCATACAAACCAGTTCTACTGAGAAATGTGGCGGGAGTGATGGCGCCCTCTGGGCAATTCAAATGTGTTACATGTGGAATTACTTTCACGACCGTCCGCGATTGGCGAAATAAGTCCTCCACTGCTTTGACGTCAGCCAAATTAGACCCAAATTAGTGAGACCATATCACGTCGGCTTCAGATCGTGCAATCGCTAGTTCATCGGTTCTGTCTGCATCGGTTCTGTCTGCAGTGGCAAAGCTGGAGATGTGACTAGCAAGACGTGAAAGTTCTACGGAGTTTTGGCTAAAGGACGCCAATACCACTTGTTCGTCCTTGTTGCAATTGGCCAATCCAGTACCTTTGTCGGCTGGCTTGAAGCGTCTGAGGTTCATCAACTTCATATAGACGCCAGCGGGGTTCCTATAGGTTTCACCCTTAGTGTCACCAATCCGATCCTACATTCGTTTCAGCAAGTCGCTTAGTTGAATCACCTCGACCGAGTTTTTGCCGGGGATCGATGGAGCATGCCGCAAGTAGAAAGTCAGAGCAAGAATATGTTCGTCGCGGGTCCAGTCTTGATTTTTCATGAATTTAATGCCATTACGATGCACCACACATCGCAATACCTTCATAAATCCAGCCTCGGCTCAGTAGTTCAGCTTTATAAAAATCTCCGTAAATTGTAAATCGATGATTGCTATCCAATTGTGCAAAACGATTATTGTAGAATCGATGCACGGCAGTTGTGTTCTCTGGACACTTTCCATTAACTGGGGCTTTTGCATAAAATGCAATGCCTTCATACTGCCAGCCGGCATAGGTTTTTACTGCCTCACACTCGTCTTTTTTAAGTGTGTAGAAATGGCTATTGGATGTAGGTGTGTAGAATCTGCAAACCGGCAACGCACCTGAGCGACCATCTTTCCATCCAAGAAAGTAATCCTCAGTGTTAACCCATCGGCCTACAGCACCACTTTCAACGAAGGCAAATTCATTTCTAAAGCCTGTTCTAAAAAAATGCGAATTGTCTATGTTGAAGTATTCAGCGACTGTTACATAATCCAGTAGGTACCTAGCAGCAGCAACCATCCGCGCCATGTTTACGATTCCAGCCCCGCAAATCGGAAAATATTCACGACAATCGTCGGGCTTTGTGAAACGTGTTGCAGTTCGCTCCAACAAAGCAGTTAACTCTGGGGGCGTTAATTCAGGATTTACAGATAGTGCCAAAGACGCTGCCCCACTTACGAATGGCGCAGCCATGCTTGTGCCATCCTTGAACCAGTAATCCGGTGTGGCAGGCGTGCTTTTACCGGTGTTCCACGTGGAGAGTATACCTGCCTCTATTTGTTGATACCAAATAGCGTCACCACCCGGCGCTGAAAGATTAACTTTATTCGAAAAACTGTAGTTGCTGTAGGATGACCTAAGTCCTGCAAAGTCGACTGCGCCAACTGTCACCACGCCCTTGCATGATGACGGAACTTCCGTTGTAATGTCTACATCTGAGTTTCCTGCAGCAACTACAATCAGTGTGTTTCTCGCCTTTACTGCTTGAATATACTTCTGCATAACCCAGTCACAGCCCCCTGCAGCTTTACCACTCAAGCTCATATTAATAACGCGAGCAGGAAAAGGGTTGTTAGGAATGCCAGCGATCGGAATGCCGGCCGCCCATGCCATCGCATCGAGAATGTCAGACGAAGACCCTCCGCATTTTCCTAAGGCACGTACTGGTAATATACGAGCCCTCCAATCAACTCCAGAAATGCCCTGACCATTGTTGCTTGCGGCACCGACGATACCTGCTACGTGAGTGCCGTGCCAACTTGAATCACTCTGAGTGCAACCATATCGTTGTGCTGTTATTGCATCAACCCAATCTCCGGGATCATTTGCATCCGGGTCCCGACCATCGCCATCATTAGAAAAACTTGAGTTGCTTACAAAATCATATCCCGGCAGCAATTTCCCGGCTAAATCTGGATGATCGTAACGAACTCCAGAATCTATCACTGCCACCACAATAGCGCTTGAGCCTTGTGTTATGTCCCATCCAGTGTAGGCATCCGTGCCTCCGGCAATTTCTGCAGAATTACCAAGTCCATGCTGGAAGCGAAGATATGTATCGTTGGGAACGAGGCTATTTTGAAATCGCAAATCCAGTGATACTTGTGAAACGTCTGAGAGTTCGGATATTTTCTCTCGTACAGAATTAGCTGAATCGTACGAGCGAGGTTGAGAAAATGCGAATAAGTAGTCGCCGAGTGCCAATGTTCTGACGTACTTCAAACCCTCACCGCCTATCGCTTCAATTGTACTGATCTTGCTCTTTTTATCTAGTTCGTTTTCAACTGGGCTAATGTCAAAACTCACAATCAGCCCAAGCACAGGAGATAACTCGGTTTCGGCGGAGATATTCTTTTGTCTAAGCGCCTCAGATTTTTTCTTTAGTGGGTTTTCAATTACTTTCGACGCTTTTTTGCTTGTCAAGTCTGCGCCAAAGGAATAGCTCTGGGCATCCTCAATGATCCCTGCGCGTTGAAGTAATTTTGAAAAGTTATCACCAAGCGATGCTGACTTTACGGGGTGGAGTCCCTGATTGTCTGACGAGAATGCGGATGTGCTTACTGCTAAAGACACGAACAACAATGCGAAGATAAACTTGAATTTCGTCATTTTAGCGTTGCCTTGATTTTGCCGCATTAGCGGCTCGAATAAGTCGAAGCGGATGTTAAATGCGTGAAGGAGGTGCGGACCTTCGACATCTCGCTGTATCTCCTACCTCACCATGAGGACTATCATTGTCATCATAGTACCTTCTTGGCTTGCGTGGTTGGCTTGTAGACTAGCACCTACGTTTTTCGGATAAAGACGAAGGTTTTCCGGTCCCGTTTAGCCCGGTTTGTCAACTGCAATGCTCGGTGCGCTACAGTAGCGCTTCACGCTGGCGGTGCTTATTTCAAACTTCTCTGCCGTCTGGGCGATGCTGGCACCGTTCTCAGTCCTCCACCGACGCACCGCAGAGGCATCTGCAACCTTTGGGCGACCTAGGGAGGTTGCACCGTGCTGGGTTTTACCAGTCTCAGCGAGCAACCGTTTTGCAGTCTCGCGACCAGCAGCAGTTCTTTCAACGATCCGCTTGCGCTCCATGTCGGCCACCTGTGCCAAGACAGCAAGGACCAATTCACCGGCTCCCGCACCGATCCTACCCAACCCCAGCACGTCGATAGCAACACCTTTGTTGATCAGGGCACGGACCGTCGCTTGAACATCGAGGGCATCACGGCCAAGCCTATCCACTGCTGCCACGTGAAGTACGTCACCTTTCCGAATGTACGCAAGCAACTCAGCGAATCCCGGTCGATCTGCGGCAGGCACAGACCCTGAGACACCAACATCAGTGAACTCTTGATCGAATGGACCACCCAGCATCTGTCGTTGCGATTCGATCGACTGTTCAACGGTGCTTACTCTGAAATATGCGATGGACTGAGACATTTTGGATCAAAAGATGGGCTCGCATTATGATCCTAGATCAAATATCTGTCAAGATACTTTTGAGCTACACAAATATGGTTTGACAACCTTGGCTCATTTGGTACAACTTATGATCATGAACTGCTGACGTCCTAGCGTTGGCATGTTCCTATCTTTTGAAATCATTGACAGGAGTTCAAAATTGGCTTCCGACAGAGTCCCTAAAGTTTTTGTCTCCTATTCTCACGATTCATTAGAACACAAGAGATGGGTTCTCGAACTTGCGACCCGACTTCGCAATAATGGCATCGAATCCATCATCGATCAATGGTCCTTGGGGCCCGGTGATGACTTGCCGCACTTTATGGAGCGAAATCTTTCTGCGGCGGATCGTGTAATCATGATCTGCACCGAGAACTATGTGCAAAAAGCAAATAGTGGATCAGGGGGTGTGGGTTACGAAAAGATGATCGTTACCGCCGATCTGTTAAAGCAAATAGACTCAAACAAGGTGATTCCTATAGTTCGTCAAAAAGGTTTGTACAGGCTTCCAACATTTCTCCAGACGAAGTTGTATATAGATTTTTCTCTGGACGATCAAATGGAAATTGGATTTGATAATCTAGTGAGAAGCATTCACGGTGCACCACTGTATGTTGCCCCACCAGTTTCGAAGAATCCGTTCACTCCTTTGTCGGATACACAAGTAAAGAAAACGGGTGATGGCACTCTTGCGGTAATGAAGGCCATTATTGCAATATTCGAGTCACGCTCCGATAATCTGATACCGTATGAGTCAGTTCTAAAAAGAGTCGCCATGTCCAGAATCATGGCCGACCTTTATATTGAAGACGCAATGAGGCAGGATTTGGTCAAATGGGGGGGTGCCTCCCGAATGTACTTGGTGCTGGAGGACAGAGGCAGACATTACGCAATTCAGAATAGATTGATTGGGATATAAATGTAAATTGCCAATTGAGTGGCGCAATATGTCCGCCCAGTCTTGTGCGCCTTACGTAAGCAGAAGAAAGCTTCGCATTTGCAGGGGTTTTAATGTGTCTTTTTTGTGGAATCTGATTGACAAAGAGAATAATCTCGGCAATTGGAGGAGTGAACAAGTCTTGCGAAATCATTCTGGGAGTGAGTCCTTAACCTTCCTGCAACCATCTCCAAAATATCGTATCAACCTCAATAGGTGCGATTTCTGGAGATGGTCCTTCATATAGATTGGCATGAAGCACCAAATCTTTCCTTCTCGAAAATATGCAGAAGGAACCAAGTATTGCTCATTGACCCCATTACAGAATTTAAGCAGCTCCTCCTCGGTCTTGGCTTCTGGTGGCTTGATGTAAGTGGACAGGGCTAGAATGTGTGCCGATTCAAAGAGGCGAATCCACAATGGAAAAATCCCATCTTCCGTGATGTAGATTCGGTCTCCCTGTTGAATCTCGTGCTCAACGCATGCATGCTCCAATATCAGTGAGAGATTGACCAGTGTGATTTCCTTTTCTGGAATCAACTCAGAATCCATAAATAGTTGACTTTGGTTCAATTTTTCTGTTCTTTCTTGTTCAGTGTGTTTGACGGGCAGACAGCCAGCGATACAGATCGCATAGGACCATTTGGTCACGATCCCGGCCGATTGCGTTCTTGGTTTGCTGGATCAGTCCGTGTGCTTCTTCTACTGTCACCCAACGGGTTTCTGCAGTCTCTGGTCCGAAGGGTTCTTGTTCGCCGACTGGCACACCGACAAAGAAGACAGTGGCTCCAGTGGAACCCTCGTAGCGTTGCGGCAGCAAACCGACGAAACGACAGTGATAGCCAGTTTCTTCAAGACACTCACGCCGCGCTGTTTGCTTTGGACTCTCGTAGTCATCAGCTTGACCTTTGGCGTAGGTCCACGAATAACCGCCGAAGCCACCAGATGGCTTTCTGAGCAACGTTTGACCATCTGGTGATAGCAAGACCACCCCGTAACTGTCAGCGGCTGGAACAGCCATTTTTTCGATGGCTTCACTGCTGTTCCACTCGAACCGATCCGGGTCTAGCTGAAGTTCATAGAGGTTCGACCAGACACGACCATAAACATGGGATCGTTCTTTGCCTTGTACAGCACCAACCTCGTTCTTGAAGTTGCTGTACCCGATGCAGTCAACCAGATTGACCAACGCCTGTGCCAGATCAGATCGGTTGACCTTGGCCCTGAAGGCGTAATCAGTTTTCCGGGAATCAGTGATCTTCCCAAGACTTGGAAGATGAAGAAGCTTGAGCGCTTCAAGATCAGAGCGAATCCGTGACCTAATCGTCAGTTGATTGTATTGTTGATCTTCTGGTTTCTCAACGATAGAGAAGAAGCCGATGCTAGTTTGAATCCAGATAGTAGTTGCTCCTAAGGTTGCCTTAGCCCCCAAAACCTATCGTCTAAAGGGGCTGTAGTACAAAGTATGTAAGTCCTGCTGTGTCGTCGATAGTCATTGATCCGTCTCGGATTAATGAGTCTTTGATAAGGCGAAAAGGCAATGAAATCAAGGGCTGCAAGCGATCGAGTGGTTCTGCATCTGCTTGCCGTTGCTTTTTTGTCTCGACCTGTTTTCCGTAATAATTAAGTGTGCTTTTCGATAGAGCTTATGCGAGCTGTCGACGCGATTCATCCGCATCATGGAATGGGTTAGCTTAGCAAGAAAAATAGTTTCACCATAGGTGAAGGACATCTTGTCTTCATAAGAGTAGTCGTCCACAACTTCTGAGATGATGTCACTTTTAACTGAGGATTTTTCAGATAACTTTTCTGGATCATGAGTGGTGTGTGAGTAGTTGTGTTTGTATCGAAGATAGACGTAGTCTCCTACTCGATCAGTCCCACCTTTGGTGATGTAATTTGCAATGTGTTCAAGACTCACTATCAGTGGTTTATGCTTACCGTCATAAGTTCGCGATAGGCCCTTCATCATGACTTGATGGCCAACTTTCTGCCAGTTAATCACTTTTGCCAAATCCGCTTTCACAGCGTCAAGCTTTGAAACATTCGCATGGAACACCAAAGCGTGAAAATGGATTAATGCGTAGCTGTCATTGTTTCGATCTTCGGGAGCTACCCATAGCTTAAATAGTTCTTCAAGAGTGTTGAGCTTTCGCAATTCTTCAGCATTCTCTTCGGTGCGAAACAATCGCATTGAACTCATATTAACTATTTCAACTTCAACAGCTCCGACAGCCCATAGGCCTTCGTATTGCTTGAAAAACTTCTGTAACTTTTCCTTGAACTCCTTTACTCTCGTGATGGCTAACTTATGAGTTAGTGGCACGAGAGAATCCAAGATGGTCAAGAAGCGGAAGTTTTTGAATAGTGCTTCCCTGTCTTGCCCTTTTAATGCACTATTGTTTAGCTTGTTCTTAAACTTCTCGAACAGAAAATCAGCATGCTCAAGCTGAACTGTTCGTGATAATAAGCAATCATCAATAAGAGGAGATAGTTTTTTCCCTGTAAGACAAAGCGCCAATTTTTTGTCGTAATGCGTCCCTTTAGTAAAACGACGGACATCAGAAAGGGAGTCATCCGTTGATTCAAATAATTCGCTCAGTGTTTCGTCATAGTCACGATCCATAAATATCCTTGTGTATTCGTTGTTTGGATCGCATCCCTTCTGGTAGTTCACATGCAAAATGCTCTATCAGAAGGGATGCGAATTGCTATTTACTGAAGCGTCCCATTCACGAGCGCTTCGATATCGGATTTTCTCCAGCATGTTGTCCTTGGACCAAGTTTGATCGCTTGAGGAAAGCGGCCAGACTTAACACCTGCCCACCAAGATGATTTCCCAATTGGGATAATTGCTTCAATGCCTTTTTGCTTGTCTCCAATAATTTGAGGTAAACGAAGAAGTTGTGCCATAGTTGTCCTTTCAATAGTTCCGGCATATATAGCTACTTCTGGATTTGGGAAATGAATAGACGAAAAAAAGCCCACTAACTCGAAAGTCAGTGGGCTTTTCTGCTTAGATTGTCTGGGTGCCTCAGATCAACCTGCTGTTGAATCTCATGTGAGGGCTTGGATTGAAGCTAGTTTGATTTGAAGATCAAACCGCATCGACATTGGTTTTTAATGACGTAAAATCTGTCGATAGGCTGTACTTTAACAGGTCTGGAATCTTTTGTCAACTACTTTTTTGATTTGAAGTCAATGGCTTGGAGTCTGGCGTCCGACTGGCGGCGAAAGTTGCCCAGTCGTGCATCAACGCCTTTCGCTTCTCGAAGTAGTCGCCCCTCTGATATGCCGCTTCGGTTTCGTCCGCCAGCTGGTGGGCCAAAGCATGCTCGATCACCTCCCGCTCATGACTCGTGGTTTCGCCGGCCCAATCCCGGAAGGTTGACCGAAACCCATGGACAGTGATGTCAGGTCGGTTCAGCCCCTTCTTCAGTAGAGACAGCATCCCCATGTTCGACAGATGCTGCTTTGGTTTCGTTGGGCTAGGAAACACCCACTCTTTACTGAGTTCAAATCCCTTCAACTCCTTGAGTAGGTCCACGACTTCATCGGACAGTGGCACCCTGTGCTCTTTACCCTTTTTCATTCGTGTCTTGGGTATCGTCCACACGCGGTTTTCAAGGTCGATCTCTGGCCATGAAGCAGCAATGGACTCGTTCGTTCTGCAGGCGGTAAGAATCGTGAACCGCATGCACATGGCTGCGATACCACCATGAGTCTTCAGAAGGCCATAGAAGGGCTTCAGAGACGCGTATTTGAGTGCAGGGTGGTGCTGCACCCTCTTGGCCTTTTGAGACGCAGGAAGCACGTGTTCCAGTCGTCCCTTGAGCTTCGCGTGATTCACCACGGGCCTGTCTTCGATGATCATGGCTGCATCGATGATGCGTTCCATCCGACCACGAAGACGTTCGGCAGTCTCGCTCTTAGTGTTCCAGATGGGGTCCAGAATCTGCCTAACGTGATCAAGAGTGATCTGGTCGATGGTCAGATCGCCGATGACGGGAAACGCATACGTCGCAAGTGTGTTGCCCCATTGCTGGACATGTTTTGGATTCTTCCACCCGGCCTTCTGGGCATCGATGTAGTCAAGGGCATGATCCTTGAACGTCTTGGTGCTCTGTTGGCGTTTGATTGCAAGCTGCCGCTGCTGACGTTCTTCACGAGGATCGATGCCCTCAGTGATCAACCGACGCTTCTCCAGAGTCAGTTCTCGTGCTCTGGCGAGTGTGACTTCGGGGTATGACCCGAGGCCCATGGTGTTCTTGCCACCAGCACCCCAGCGAAACATCCAAGACTTGGTGACCTTGGTGGCGTCCTTCGCAGATGGCTGTACCTTAAGGTAAAGGCCATCACCATCCGGGTGCATCTTCGTCACCTTGGTGTTCTTGCAAAAAGTGTCAGTCAGCTTGCCCATCTATCTATGGCCTATAGTCAAGGTGGGCGACCATACACGGAGTGTGACTAGATTTCAAGACACACTACAACATACACTTCATAGCCGGATGTGGTGGATCA
>JACCDU010066281.1_pt1 | contig 11385 bp, 18 predicted proteins | sample 7446081 | NCBI WGS metagenome assembly JACCDU01 (sample SAMN15323447, study PRJNA562643) | freshwater metagenome | isolation source: river surface water | place: USA:Blue River Watershed | collected 2017-08-17 | reverse complement strand
TACCTTCTAGCAAGTTACAATTGTCTACCTCTACCCCATTGGGGAACACAACAGTCACACGACCTGCTTCAAAGTTAATACGACATTCCACTTCGTTAAACCATTCCCCAGTCTCTTCACATAGTAGTTCACAGTTTACAATTTGCATAATTTACCCCCATATTGTTGATCATTCTAAATCTCTCCCGCTATGAAGACAACTACGATAACCGCTATGAAAATCTATGAAAAAGAAATACTCATTGTACTTCTCACTTACGTACTCGGATATTGCTGGAGACAGCTCATTGTCCCCGCTATCCCAAGAGAAGTTTTGGTAAGGTTTGCAACCATCTTGAGTATGCTCAGTCAAGGACTCCAGCTCTTTAATCATCTCTAGAGATAAGTCAATTTCTTCATAAGGCTTCCAGAGGAACACAAATTTCTTACTCATAGTTTACCCTCATATTAAATTTAAAAGTTTCAAAGATTCGTCAATATACTTTGGGTAATGCCCAGTCACAGTCTTATACAATTTGTAGATCTCTCTTGCAGCAGTATTTTCATCTTCGAAGTAGCCAAGCGAATATGTCACTTTGTTGTACGTGAATATCGCTCTAAACTTACCAATGCTGTTATGGTAGTGAACTAACTTGAACCTATTGCTGCCGCTTTTAGGCTTTCTTTGGTTCTGCATTTGCTGGTAAATATCAGCCCACCTTACGTTCCCAATATCATAATTACCATTAGTATCTATTCTATCAAGGGAATGTTTTGGCGTTGGGCACTCACCAACGTAAGCAAAGAAGTTGTCGAAGGATTCTACCCAACCACTGTTGATAGAGATACCTCGTCCACCATAACTGTCAAAGTGTTTTCCAGAACTGTTTAAACACCTATCTTTCATACTCAACCAAGCTTGATATTCTTTAGAGTCACTCATTCCATGCGTCACAGGTCTTACCTTACGGATCTCCTGATTAAAACACCCACAAGAAACCTGTGACCTTGACTTAAGATCAGTGGCTAATACTGTGCAGGGGGTACCACAATCACATACACAGTTCCACATAGCGTACTTTAAGATCCTATTATGAGTCTTAGAATACCTCTCATAGTTAGGTGCTCTGCCAATAACCACCAACCTCTCAAACCTTTGACCTGTGAGATCTATAAACTTGCCCATATCAACATTCAATGCCTAATTTATCTAGTAAGTCAGTAAAGATATTGAAGCGTTGGTCTTTACTTCTTTGCATCCACAACAGCATTGCATTCTCGTTTAAGAATTCCTTCCAAGTGTACTGCTGTCCCGCCACATCTTGTGGTTCTGCATAGTACAACTTATAACACTCAACCACACGTTCAAACAGCTCCTTAATCTCAGCACATCCCTCTAAGATCGTAGTAGCTGCAACTTCACCACAACCAACAGCTTTACGTAATCCGTACTTCTCTCTTGTCTCTTTAGCTAAGTCTGGTAAGCCTTGAATATTATCAACAGACTTATCCCCCTTAAGTAGCTGGAAAGCAAAGTGATGAGCGGACTCAAATGGAGTGAGAAACTTTACACCATCTTCTTTAGCATCCAAGAATACTGTTGGACTCCACACTTGTTTAATATCCTTGTCAATATAACCAAGTACATACTTATATTTACCAGTCCTGCGGAAGTGTGCTTGGTTTTCTGCACCATAAATACCTAGTGTATCATCACTTTCGCAATCATTGGCAATAATCACTTTACTCTTGTATTGTGCGAACACTTTGTCCCGAAGCTCCGAAAAGATGATTGGTTTTTCTTTTCGTTCTCCTTTATAGGCAAGTATCTTAGCAATATCATAACGGAAGTTACCTTGACCACCTAAGCATAGCCTATAGTCTTTAGCCACATTAAGATCCTTTATCTCTTTAACGAAGTAGGCAAACTGCTTCTCAGCTTCTTCCAAGTGATTAGTAATATCAGTTCTCAAACGGGTCATCTGGGTAACTTCAAAGTCGTCACGATTGAAGGAAGTTCCCAGCCACATATTAAGTTCACCAATCCAACCACCAACTTCACCAGTCTTTTTAGTACCCAAGAAAGTGGTCTTATTTTTAAACTCACGTTCAACACCGGTAAGCTTACTTTTAACCAAAACATAATCTTCTTGTACATACTTGGCTGCGGTGAACAGTGCTGTATCGCTATCGACGATGAATAGCTCAAACTCTTTCTGCCCATTATCATATTTAATGTCATTACCCATATTTCATACTCCCATAAACAAGAAAAGCAGCCCTAAGGCTGCTCATCAATTTCCAACTCTTGTATAATAGCATCTAAATCTTTATTAATAAGGTCTTTGTACCACCTCCATTCTTTAACAATACCTATAAGAGGGGTGTACAATATAGCCATCATTACGCATGTTACTACATCTCCCCATCGATTCGCTACTACAGCGAGGATAGCGAGTAGTAGTAGTAGCCCTACATAATAACCCTTTATAAATTTGCCCGTAAACCCCAGCTTAAAGAGTCTCAAATACTCTTTCATACTTAAACCTCCATATACTTATCAGCTAAATCATCTACGCTTTCTTTCGTCATGAATCGCCCTAACACTTCCACTTCAGCTGAAGCTTCTTCAAAACGATCAATCAAATCCTTGGCGGCAGCCACTTTCTTCTGGTCACGAATATAGGCTAAGGCTAATAGATCAAGGTCTTTACCGTGACCTTTACCCAGTATCTCCGTCATTTCGGAGGTAAGCTCTTTCTTACGCTCTTTGAAATTCTCTATTGCTGTTAGGTGGACTGCTCGTTCTTTGATAATAGCGGCTAATTGTTGTTGCACGTTTGTATCAGTCATATAGGTCTCCTAATTTTATGAAGGGATTAGGAGCTAACTTAATAGCTCCATGTTTGTAAGGTTTAGATCAGAAGGGAATATTTGGCTCATCTGAATCATCTACTGGGGGGTCATCTGGTGTATCGGACTCTTGTTCAGCATCTTCTTTAGTTTGAGGTGTCGGCACTTGTTTTACATTACTAGTATCAGCCTTATAACCACCCACTACTGTACCAAATGCACTGTTGTTACCACCCTGTGCTTCATATTCTATTAGGTCTTTAACAAGAATGCCTGTAAGTTGTGGGAATGTACCAAAGTCGTTTGTATTGACCGAAAAAGCAATATCACCTTTACTTCCATTAGCTACAAGAACACTTAGAGTGACATCCTCTACACCACCTTTAACAGGTACAAACACTTTGGGGCGACTATTCCATTCGTAGGGAATCATATCTCCAGCAACAAGATTAGCTGCTGGGGCATCTGCCTTTAACTGTGCTGCCGCTTTTAACTTAATTACAAACTGTTCGTCCTGCGTTGGGAATGGTGGGTCAATCTTAAACTTCTCTTTAAACTCCGCGTTATCGAAATCCTTAACTGAGTTCTTGGGATAGTCTTTCTTAAACTGTTTTGCTGTGGCTTTATCTACCACAACATCTGCGGTGTACTCAATATCTTTAGATTGGTACTTTGTACTACCAGATTGTAGCTTGACATAAGCAAAAACTACATCCTCAATTTTACCAGTTACTTTCTTACCATTTACTTCTGTACTCAACTTACTCATATTTACTTTCCTCTTTTTGTTGTTTAAATTTACTCAATTGTTGCTAATTCTTTAGTTAGACGATCCACATCAGCCTTAGCTTTTTCTAACTCTTCTAGTTTCAATAACTTAGCTAAATCTGGCGATGTTTTAGATACCAGACTCAATAAGTCTTTCTTTGTTGCATAAGTTATGGCGATTTTACCACGACCTTCATAGGTCCAATCCTCCACCACTCCAGCGTCTACAACTATTCTAAAGGGGTAAATCCCTACAATCTTAGCTTTAATATTAAACTCATAACCCACCTCACCAAACTTAGGTATTGATTCTGTCATACTACTCATCCCCCGGCACCATCAACGGTCTTCCCTCTGGTTGTTTTTGTATTTTTATACGAACATTCCTCATCACAAATGCTCGCCACCCTTCGAGGATATACCTCAATTTTACTATGACAAAGTTCGGGTGTACGTCGCACTTGGTAATATCCAACTCACTCAAAAGTTGTGAGTAATCCTCCGCAGACAGCTCTATGTAGTCTAGTTTTTCCCAGCGCCAACAATTGACATATAACCAATCTCCAAGTGTATTTGCAATTCTTTCTGTTACTGGTAATCGTCTAGTAAATATCCTCATACGGCCCTCATGTGTTAATGGAAAATTCAGTGCATATTGTAGCAGGTTATAGGGTGTGGTGCAACGGTTGTTTTTAGTGCACTGCGTAATAATTATCTCCTACCTTATAACCCCCGTTTAAATCAATAGAAAATATAGGAGGTTTAGGATTAGAGAAGGTCATTGGGTTTTTAACATGATAATTGAATATCTGTTCTGCTGCCCAAGTGTAGCACTCCCCCGCTAACTTGCCTACTTGATCCTCATACCCTACTTCCACCTCTAATAGCTTTTCGTCATGTACGTCTAATATCATTTGAGCTTTATCCTGTAACTTTAAACGCTTCAACTCTTTCGATAGTCGAATTGTCATAAGTTTTTGAGCTAAAGCTTCAAACCCTTGTACGATAGTGTTTACACTTTTATGACTACTGTTATTCCACAACCAATACCCAAACGCTAAAGGTAACATAAACCCACTCTTATATTTGTATTTGTTTTCAAACACTTTCAGAGTGGATATTACGTTATCCAATCCCATTTGCCGTAAGAACTGATCTTTACGGGCATTACCTTCTGACTCTGGAATGCCGATAGTCTTCCCTACTTTCTTACCAGAAGCCCCAAAGATTACAGCAAACGACCCCCCTTTACTAGCCTTACGTTTCAAACTAATCTTATGGATAAGTTCTTTATCTTGGGTTTCTACTGCCCGTAACCAGTCAGATTCACTAACCATACCAAACATACGAGTATTTACACAGTGGGCAGATTGTCCTACATATACCCCGTTTTCATCTAGTTCTTGCCCAGAAGCAACAGAGTTATAGTATTCGTAGTTGTTGGCGTAATATGCTGCAATAGATAATTGTGCAGATTTCATATCAACCCCTACTAATACTTTACCTTCTTCCGCAATAATACACTTTCTAATCTCCTCTCCGTATAAAGCACTATCAGAAGGAGCATTAACCCATATACGTTGGGCACCACGACCACTTCTAGTAGCAAAGTTATTAACTCCCGCTCCTACCCTTCCGTCTGGTCTTAAATAGCTTAGGAGACCTTTATTCTCAGGGTCTTTCACATTTTCCAAGAACCTGCGTCTGTGTTGGTAAGTGTTATACTCTGCGATCTTCTTACCAATACCTTCAGGGAGTTGGTCGTAATCTTCCTCAGATAACTTAGGACTACTAACCATGTATTCTCCTTTCTTCAGTACCTTAACCATCTGGTGTTCGGGTAATGCGTTTGGAGGCCAACGTACTTCAGTTAAACAATCTACTTTAATATAGTCATCGTTTATATCTGTCTTTAGGTTCCAATCCTCCGCGTCATTCCACCCTAACGTGATTAAGAAAGCTTTTACAACATCTCCTTGTGTGAGCTTAGAAGGTGTGATCTCTACCTTAGTATAGGCACCACAAATAATATCGGTATCTGTAGGTTCTACCCCAAAGTATAAACAAGTGTGTTTATTCAAAACCTCCTTTTCTTCCAACTTTTTTTCTATCTCCCAGTCTTTAAGCTTAGTTTCTGGAAAACTAGCTTTTATCCAATCAGTAAGGTCTTTCTTTTTACTGAATGTTGGGCTTGCACCGTAAGAGATATTAAACCCGTAATAAGTGGTTATCTTCTCCTTGTTAGTAAAGTTCGTACTCGGTTTAAAGTAAGGTTTTTCTACCACATCTTCAATAACACCATTCCGTTTACGTTGTATGATGTTATCTTTAATTTTATGATTCTTGTACCCAAACAATTCAGCCATCTCTGACCTACTAACACGAGCACCGCTACCTTTAATAGTGGGGGGTAATTGCGGTTCAATCTCTTGTCGTAATAACTCGATTTTAATATCTAAATCGTTAATACAACTTCTCGCGTGTTCAACATCAATCTTAACCCCCCGTTGCTCCTGTAAGAAACATTCATCTGCATACAAAGCTTCTATTTTAAGTGCAGGTGTAAAATCAATACCATATTCATCTTTTAATTCCTTACGTTCTTTCTCCAGCATGAGGTAAGTCTTCGCTTGAATCTTACAGTCTTCGATTACTCGGTGTAATTTAAAAGCATCCATAGTCAACCAATCTGTGACTTCTGGTTTATTTACTCCACACTTAATCCCCCAAGCCTTTAAACCATGTGCAGATTTAGCCCCTTTAGGGCATGGCCTCTCAAACCACTGAAGTTTAGATTGAATAAACGTATCATGGTAACTTTCAAAAGGTATTTTGTTATCAGGCCACACCTTATTAATTACAGGGCGATCATAAGTGTGCGCGTTATGAATAATCAATACACTCCCATTGGTAACCGCTTTCTCCCAAAACTCAATACCTTCTTGTAAGGTACCTTTTTTCTTTGGTATCACATACGTTTTATTGTCGTAAGGATCGACTACAGATACATCATCGAAGTTAGTGTAATCGTGAAACAATAAAACTTCGTTACTTTCTATATCAATAGAACATAAACAGTGTATATCCTTTGAGGAATGAATAACATCATAAAAACCAACTGCCTCAATATCACTTGCTAACTTACGATTAACATACTGCAAAATTACACCTCTCTATAAAATGTCTGAAATATCAATCTCCTGCTCTTGTGAGGAGTAGACATCATACTCGGCGGGAACAGCATCTTCGACTTGTTTATTAAAGTAGCTATCCGAGTCGTACATTGTGTGTGTTTTGTTATCATAAAACCAAGAACCAGCGTTACCTGTAATACCTGTCCACCTACATTTACCCATCGTCACCTTAGTGGTGTTTTGGATTATAGGGTCTTCAGAATACTTATCTCTATTTAAAAAGATATTAGCTCCTGCACTTTTGGTTATCAATGACAAACCACTTACATCATCCTCGGTAAGTTCCCTCACAATACGCTTACCTGATTTATCTGTTGTATTGTTACCCTTACGAACATGGCACACACAAGAGAAAGATATACCTGTTTTCACAATAGCCTTCATCCATTTAATGAATGCCGCTTGTTCCTCCATAGGAACCCCGTCAAATAAATCATTGATAGGGTCAATAACAATCAACTGACACCCGTGTTTCTTAATTAACTTCTCTATCTGTTTACGTGTGTGTTCTAAACTTCCTTCACGGTCATCCAAGATTACAAACCGTTCCTCCCCTACCTCATTCTCTCGTAAATGAGTACGTGCTGCAAGGACTTCAGGTTTTTGTACAAACGCTACCGCCTCTTTAGGGTCTTCTATAAGATTAATCTTAGCCCCTACTTCACGACTAAGCATCGCAATCATGTACTGGGCATCTGTTAGTTCTAAAGAGAGAATCCCCACCTTATAAGGACTGTTGTACACCCACTCTCTGATTGCTTCATTGACTGTAGTAGACTTCCCTACCCCTGTCATAGCAATCCAGTTCACCCAATAACCTAAAGGGATACCCCCCGCCATCTTAGATTGAAGAACTTTCATAAATTGTGGGAGTTTAATCTTAGGACGCGCCAATTCTTCTTCAATTGTTTCATCTGCTTCAACTGAGCTAACTACTCCATCTGCTAAGTAAGGCTTAGCATTGTAAAAGTCTCTTACAAATTGATCTTGCTTACCTTCTTGCAACATCTTGTTTGGGTCTTTTAATGACCAATGCGCAATCTTAACTTTCTCCGCAGGAAGCACCTTAGCAATTTCTAAAGCTGCTTCTCTACCACAAGCATCATTATCTAAACCAATTACAATAGTTTCATAGGAATTACAGAAATCATATTGTGCTGCGATCTGCTTTACTGCACTAGATTCTCCTGTTGTGGGGCTAACCACAGCTGTAGGTTCGTAGTCCTGCTGCCCACGTTTAATCTGGGATTCACGTAGCATCGCAAAAGCTGCGGCTTTGTCCTCCTCCCCTCCGACTATTAAAAGGTACTTACTTCCAGATTTAAATTTAACTTGTCCTGATAGTTGAGATTTAATACCTGTGCGACCTTGATTACAATACCCAAAGGACTTGGGATGTAGTCGTGACTTGTACCCCACTACAACATCATCTTCTGTTTCTGGATAAAATCTAGCAACTACCTTACCGTTCTTATCCAGTTTCGTTAAATGCCCGAAAAACTGGGAATACTTGTCAGGTATTGATCTGTAATCATTAGATTTATACCCAATATCTTTAATGAAAGATATTACTTGCTCTTTGGTTAAAGGTTCTTTCTTGGGTTTTGTAATTACCTTTTTTGTATCTACAACTACCCCATCTTCGATTCCCAATTCACTTGCTAGGCTACTTCCATGTACTTCACTTTTGTTAAAGTATTGGTTACATGACCAACAAAAGCCATCATAAAATACTTCATCTTTTTCTTTATGTTGGTAGATAGCTAATCCATCACTACTGCTACAAGACTGTTTATGTGAATATTCATCTGCGATACAATTAAAATGCCCTACAAAATCTCCGCTGTCTTTACTCATACACTCCTCCAAGTAAGTTAGGTGTATCTACCTGCTGTCTATACCCTCATTATGAATCCATGAAAGTACGGCGGGGTAAAATTTCATTGCTTGGTAAAATACCTGTGGGGTTTTCTGTGTAACCTTCAAACCAAGGACCATTGCTGGGCATTGACAGTCGCAAGAATTGACGCTTTGTTCTTTCTGTAACAGGCATAGATTCATGAACACATGCACCATCAACCCAGTAAACATGCCCTGCTTCAAACACTTCCCCGTCGTTCGGTAATGTTAGGTGGTCACACTCACCTTCATCTTTTGGTTGCCCTTCAAAAACCCCGAGGTATGCTTTGCAGTGTGCTGTGCTTGAAATTGTTAGCATTCCATTTCCAACACTACCCCATGGACCCCCACCACCCCAAGCCCCACATTTACCGTGGTAGTATCCGTCAACATGTAGCCCACCTCGTCGTAAGGTTTCGTTTGGCATTAACTCTCGCTCATCAATTGTCAAATATCCGATTTGACCAATGAATCGATTCTCAATAACCGAGAATAGTTGCGACAACAGTTCGTGGTACTGCTCTGGTACCCCATCAGTAAATCCCAACTTAACTGGCATCATCATAATCCGCAACCCTGAAAATTCAGGGAATGATAAGGGTGAGTGATTCCATATTTTTCTAAAAACTGAGTTAAACATAGTCGTTACCCCTCTACTGCCAGCGAGTACGCCTTCTTACTTTTCGCATACTCCGGGTCACTTGTAGCATTTGCTAAATCATCAGCCAGATCCATCATGTCGTAATATGCTGACATATGTGCCTCAAATTTTTTGTAATTAGACGTTTGTTCTGCTGCATTTTTGTGAGAAGTGGCTCTACCTATTAACCTACCTATTACTTCAACAACTCTATTTTCGTTAATTAACATCAAATCTCTCCTCTTAATACAATTATTACACGCCGAACTTCTCAATGTAACATGCTAACTCTGATGCGACACCAACCTTTTCAATACTATTCTCGTATGTTAATGAGGTCGGCCCCTTCACCTCTTCGTAGTACATCAATTTACCAATAGACATTCCAAAATCAATTCCACCGCCAAGGTAAACAACACCGCTTCTAGTCACTAGCCCTGTAACAGTCTAAGTAGTGAAGTCGTCACTATCACAGCACTCCCAGCGTATTACGTCCCCAATTTCTACCTCATCCCCGTTATTGTATTTCATTTCATCTCCTCTTAGCGTTATGATTCACCTGTGTATACACTAAATTTTATATCACAAATGTCAGTGTTATGTGTTTAGCTCTACGGTTGGTAAAAATCTCCATTCAATCTCACCATCCTCCATGCATTCCCACGCCTGCTGCAAAAATTGAGCATAACCAGTGCCGTTTTCTACTCCTCCGTACATAAAAAAACCAGCACTACCTTTAGGCACTAGCACCCATCTAAAATTATTTGTTTCCCTAAATGTTTTACCCATGAATACCTCTCCGTTCAATTAATCATAACAAGATGTTGCAGGGTAGACAAGCTTGCCACGTTTGGTGAACGTTGTTCATTGTCGGTACCTTCAATTACAGCTCTGAGTTTGTGCATGTAGTCATTTTCAGGGTTTTCACCATGAACATGTTCCAATCGACAATGAATCCAAATCAAAAAATCTCTATCTGACATATCCGACATAATATTCTCCCGTAAGTAATTCTTACACCAACCATTCATCAGGTAGTATGCAGTTTGGAGGACTCCCCTTAAACATCGGGGAAATATCCGCATCCTTATATCCAGCCAAACCACACCCTACACGGGTTACTTTAAAATTATACTGCGGGTTGTTTGCAGCAAACTCTTTAAACTGTTCTACATACCTTGCTATGGTTTCTAATGGCAGGATTTCCAGATTGTACCCCTTTGTAGGGATAGCATAGCTGCTCCCCGTAAGGCCAACACCCACACCATACACTGCCCCGTGGAATTTGCGTGCATATAATGCCGCCCCTTTACCATGCCTACCCGCTAGGTTACTCCCGAAAACAAAGATTTCTTTACTCATCATAAGACTCTTCACTCCTGTTCCTATTAAATCCGTATTCCTCCTTTACTTCTGCTATCAATGATATTGCTAATCGTTTCCTAAATGATTTATCTGATTCTTCCCAATTGTAGAGAAGTGCCCCAGAAATACCATAAGTAGGTGAGTATACATATTCGTCTTCAGGTAAGTCTGGCTCATCTATCCAATTCTTTCTTACAATAGTCGGAAGTCCGCTAAGTTTATCTAAGTGTTCTAACATAAATCCTCCAGTTGGTCCGAGATTGTTCGTTGTTGTTACTACGACCTATTCTTACCTGCACTACTTGACCATTTTAACTGTGTACAACCTCATTTGCAAGAAATAAGAAGTCAACAGTTCTTTAGCTGAACGTTGCATATTCATACTGTTTTAGATCACACAGTATCTTTATAAAATCTTCGTAATCAACTACACAAAAACCACTATACCATATGGTAAGCCACCAAGCCTTAACTTTATTGTTAAAAATCTTAGCTTTAAGGCTCATAATACTGAGGTCATCCAAAGAATCAAAGTCAACAGATAATACTACACCGGGTATGTAGTCGTGGTTGATTACAACGCGGTTTTTCTCTTTGTTCATAACAACATACATATTCAATTCTCCTATTTGTTTTACAGTACCTCTACGGGCTCAATTATGAAGTAGTTGCCTTCCTTTTCCCTCT
>JACCDU010106076.1_pt1 | contig 11387 bp, 16 predicted proteins | sample 7446081 | NCBI WGS metagenome assembly JACCDU01 (sample SAMN15323447, study PRJNA562643) | freshwater metagenome | isolation source: river surface water | place: USA:Blue River Watershed | collected 2017-08-17 | reverse complement strand
AACGAACTTCAACATATCCTGATAAAGGAAAATCTTTTCTCATTGGATAACCTTCAAATCCGTAATCTGTTAAAATTCTTCTTAAATCTGGATGATTTTGGAAATAAATTCCATATAAATCCCAAACTTCACGTTCCCACCAATTAGCATTAATAAATACTGGAACAACAGAATCAACAGAAGTAACTTCATTTACGAAAATTTTAACTCTTATTCTTGAATTGAATGTTAAACTTAATAAATCATAAACAACACTAAATCTATATTTAGTTTGTAATAAATCAACTCCTGATATACAACTTAATAAACTAAATTGACAGTTAATATGTTTCTTTAAGTAATTTAAAACAAATAAAAGATCTTTGTGATTTACATTGATTATTTGTTCATTATTCACAGATGAATAAGATATGACTGGAATTACATTTTCTAAACTTTTTAAATTTTTAATCGACATATAATAAAAGCTTGTTTTCTAGACTAGAACCCAAATGAATGAATTACTATATATTGACAAATTGTCAATAATAATGTAGGAAAATAGAATAATATTCCTATAAAAAATAAAAACATTGCGAATAATAAATATATACGATCTAAGTCTACATTACTAAAAATAACTTTAAATTCATTAGTAGTAGAATCAGAAGCCTTCGGTTCAAAATAAACAACCTTTATCATTCTAATGTAATAATATACTGAAATTGAGCTTATTACAATCAACATAATAGCTCCTAATAATTTATTAGATGCAACTAACTCATAAACTATTAGCATTTTTGATAAAAATCCAGTTAGTGGTGGTATACCTGCAACAGAGAAAAATACAAAAACAAAAGAAAAAGCCCATAAGCTATTATTTCTAAAAAAATTAGCTAAACTTGATAAATATAATGGGCTAAAATCTTTAGAATAAAAACGAGAAACTTCTGAATAATTTTTATAGAAAACAGTGAAATGCCCCCAAATTAAAATAGAAGTTATTAGATAGATAATTAAAAAGAAATAAACTGCTGTAAAACTATCTAAACTATTTGCACTTAATCCAGCCACAAGAAAACCAGTTTGTGCGATTGAACTATAGATAATAAGTCGCTTTAATCTTTTTTGATTTAATGCAAAGAAAGTTCCTACAAAAGCAGATAATAAACCAAATACTAATAATATATCGCTAATACTATCAAATAATAAGTTAATCGAATTAATCCACTTTATAAAGAAGAAAAATATTGCAAATTTTGGAAGTACTGAGAATACTAAAGTTGAACTTATAGGTGCACCATCATAAACATCAGGAGACCAAAAATGAAAAGGAGCACAAGCTAACTTAAAAAGTAAAGTAGAAGTAATAAATATTATTCCAATTAAAACCAGAAAGTTTAATTCATTACTATAGGTATTTAAATGAAATATTGTTAAAAGATTTAAATTATTAAGATTTAAAGTTCCTAGACATCCGTAAATTAAAGAACATCCTAATAAATAGAAACCTGAGATAAATGAACCCGATACAAAATATTTTAATCCAGCTTCTACTGAGAAAGTAGAATTTCTATTTAAAGAAGCTAAAATGTAAAAGCATAACGCTTGCATCTCCATTGTTAAATAGAATAAAATTAAATCTGAAGCGCTGATCATTAATAATAATGATAAAATAGCAAGTGATAATATCGAATAGAATTCAAAAAAGTTTATTTTTTGAAACTTAAAAGATTCTTGAACGATTATTAAAGCAAAAATGCTAATTAAACTAATAATGATTTTACTAAGTTTAGTTCCTTGATCATTAATTAAAAGGAAATTTGATAAAAAACCTTCTAATTGTAAATCGTTATACATATAAACTAAACAAACTAAAATAAATAAAGTTTGAAAAAAAACTTCTTTACTAATAATAGGAAAATTATTTTCTAAATTATTAACAATTCTAACATTATACACCAGTTGAAATAAAATTGAAAGAGAAAAAAATATTTCTGGAATAAAAGACTTTAATGTTATAATATCCATATGTTTAAATTTAATTTTGAAATATATTTTAATCTAACTGATTAAAAATATCCTCTATGAGAATCGAACTCACATTTTTTCCGTGAAAGGGAAACGTCCTAACCGTTAGACGAAGAGGATTATATAAAATATTAGCTTTATTTTGTAATTTAAGATTATTTTTTGGTATTAAGAATAGAACAATATATTAGAATTTTAACATTATCATTATGAAATTAATTAAATTGAAGCCTACTACAAATGGCTCTAGACATCAAATTAAGATTGACAAATCACTTCTTCTTAAAAACAATAGACTTTTTAAGGACACTTTAGTTAATTTAAACTCTTCAAACGGAAGAAGTTCTACTACAGGACATATAACCTCATGGCACAAAGGCGGGGGTAAAAAAAAGCTGTATAGAGCATTAAATTTACAAAATGATTCAAAAAATGCTGTAGTAATTGGGATCTCTTATGATCCCAATAGAAGTGCGTTCATTTCAACAAATTTTGATCTCGAAAAGCATAATTTTTTTAACGCAATAGCTACTAATCAAAATTTTCCTGGATCTCTATTACAGTCAAATTCATCATTAAAAGAATTAAAATTAGGTTTTAGAACCGAATTAAATAATATTCCAATGGGAACTATTGTTAATAATATCAGTAAAGGGGCAAAAGGATCTAGTCAGTATGCTAGAGCTGCTGGAACTTCAGCACAACTAATACAATTAGATAAAAAATATGCAAAGTTAAAGTTACCGTCAAATAAAATAATAAAGGTATCTGTAAACTCATACGCTAATATTGGTGTTGTTTCTAATGAAAAACATAATTTAGTTTGCTTAGGAAAGGCAGGAAGAAATAGAAATCTAAATAGACGCCCTATTGTTAGAGGAATTGCTATGAATCCGGTTGACCATCCGCATGGAGGAAGAACAAACGGAGGAAGACCCTCAGTTACACCATGGGGACTACCTACTAAAAGTAAATTTTATCTAAAAAAAAGAAAAAGAAAAAAACATGAGCAGATCTAAATGGAAAGGAAATTTTATAGACCAAGCTATTTTAAAAGCATCAGAACAAAACTCTAAGAAGCAAATAAAAATCTGGTCAAGACGAAGTGTAATTCCTTCATTTTTAATTGGTTCCACTGTTTTAGTTTACAATGGAAAAGAATTTAAAAAAATATTAATTACACGAGAAAAAATAGGTTTTAAATTCGGTGAATTTTGTACTACTCGAAGATATAAATCAAAATCTAAAAAATAAAGTTTTTATATGCGTAACCTTTTAAAAAAACGAATTAATACATTTGAAATTGTTAATCACAATAAATTTTCAATTACTAATTCATTCTTAATAAAACAAGAACTAGTAAATGCATTGGCTAGGAAAGACATTCTAGTTTCAAACTTAAATATGAATCAATCTAACAACACTACTAACGTAAACGTGGACGTGTTTTTAAGAACTGGAAAATTATTAAGATATAGAAAAGCATTAAAAAAGAAAATATTAACAAATTCAAAAAAACATAATAAAGTTAATGAATTATTATTAGTAAATTTAGAAAATAAAATAAACAAAAATAACATTTTAATAAACTATAATAATCTAAATAGAAGTATAGATAAAAAAATATTAACCGAATTTTTTAAAACTTTTAAGAAATTCAGCACAGTTTTATTTTCAAGAGGATTTAATTTATTTATTGATTTTTTAAAAATATCTGCTTTGATAAATCAAAATAAAATTAATCCAAGAATATTTTTAATAATTCTAGGACAAATATTTAAAAATTTAACAAAAAAAAAACATACTAAATTTATTTTTTTCATCAAGACAATTTTTGATTATTTAATAAGTTCAGAAAAAAACTCAATTGCAGGAATAAAATTAGTAATCAATGGAAGACTTATGGGAAAAACTAGAGCTAGTACCGTAAAAATTGAACGTGGATCATTATCGTTAAATACCGTAAACTCGGGATGTGTAGCAGACAAAATGCATGTTTACACATTATATGGAGCTTTTGGTTTTAAAATATGGATAAACTATAAATAATCAACAAATTTATGCTATTTATACCAAAAAATACTAAATATAGAAAACAGAGAAAAGGAAAAAAGTTTAATATCATAAATAAGACAAATTCTATTGAAGGATTAAAACATGGAACTGTAGCATTAAAAGCCTTAGATTCAGGAAGAATTTCTTCGAATCATATTTTCTCTTGCAGACAATCAATGAATAAAATTATCAAAAAATTTGGACAAGTTAAAATTAATATTATTGCTGATACACCTATAACTAAAAAACCTATTGAAATAAGAATGGGAAAGGGAAAGGGAGCTGTTGATCATTGGATTTCGAAAGTCAATAGTGGATGCATATTATTTGAAATAGAAACTAATTCCAAAATATTAGCTGTAAAAGCCTTAAAAGCTGCGCAGTTAAGATTACCTATAAATACAAAAATAGTTACTGAATAGAATTAAATAAATAAAATGTCACAAAACACAATAACAAATAAAACAATTGAAAATATTTTGCTTAATAAAGATTTATATTCAAAATATGTGCTTAGATCTAAAAAATCAAAAGATTTAGGTCTTGTTGATTACGGTGTTGATTTTTCAAATGCGCTTATTAAAAATAAGGTAAACGTTGGTGAATCCATTTATTATGAAATCAAAAATTTCAAACATAAAAACTATAAAGAATTAACTTTAAAAACCTTTTTACCTTTTTCACAAGTTTCTAACGAATATCAACAAGCACATGAACTTAATAAATCACTTAATTCTATAATGAATAATTCAAATAATTACATGAATATCTTAAGTCCAATTAAAGGAGGATTCTATGGCTATTATTCTGGAATTTATGGATTTATACCAAAAAGTCAATTAAAAAATATTATTTCAAAATCTTTAAGAAATAATATACTAAAAAAAGACAAACTAGCGAATCAGATATATTTTTCAAATCTACATAAAGCAAGTAATTGGTTAAAACCAAGAGTTAAATTTAAATTAAGTAAAATGTCTATTATACCTTATAGCATCACAAATAACTTTGTTATAAGAAAAAAAAGAAGAACATTCAAAAGCAAATTAAATTTTGTTTTTATTGCCGAATAATTTTACGACATAGTATATGAACAATATTATAAAAATTAAAAAACAAATAAAAGCTTATACTAAAAAAGCAGAGATAGATAAAAACCCTTTTTTTACAATAAGTTTTAGCAACACTTCTGACAATAAAAGTCATAATAGTTTTAAAATAACAAAAAATCAGTATCTCCAATCAGAAATGTCAAATTTAATTTCTAAGAATGACTTAAAATTTCCATTAGAAATTAAAAAATTTGAAAAAGAAGAAGAAATACAAAACTATATCAAAAATGATAAGAAGAATTCAATAAGTCTAATCAAAATAAACAATCATTTATTTTTAAATAAAAAAGACTTAAATTTATATTTAACAAACTTTAATAAAATTTATTTTAAATTAAATAATATAATGTTAAGTATGATTAGATTTCTAAAATTACTAAAGTATCTAAATAATAAATAAATAAAAATTAGATACTTAAAGTAAAAGCTTAAAGTAATTAATATCTTTAAGCAACAATTATGTAATATGTACTCTTTAGTTGTTATTACAAAAGTAATAACGTAACTTCTTGTTAGCTATAAATCACTAACTTATACTGTATTTAATTCATATTCCTTACACGAATAGAACTAAGAATGCAATCATTAGAGCGAATAGAGCAATCGCTTCAGTTAGCGCGAATCCTAAGATAGCGAATCTGAATAAATCATCTTTTAGGCTTGGATTTCTAGAAGTTCCTAAAATTAAAGATCCGAAAATGAATCCAATTCCAATCCCAGCTCCTGCTAGTCCAAAAGTAGATAGACCAGCTCCGATTTTTTGTGCAGCTTGTAGTAACATAGTAATATTATTTTACTTTTTTAATTAAAAGTTTTATTAAAACAGAGAAAGAGGGATTCGAACCCTCAATTTTGGATTTGGAGACCAACATTTTACCGTTAAAATTATTTCTCTAAGATTTTATCTTTATAAAAATAGCTTTTGGTTTATTTATTAGAAAAGGAACTAATTTGTTAAAATCTTTATCATTTTCTAAGCAACTAAGAGATATTACAACTTTATAAGTTTCAATTTTAAATTGTTCTTTTGCTTTTTTATAAACATGTGGAGACTTTAATAAGGTTAATTTTTGCTCTTCTTTAGGAAGATAAAAAATACTATATTTTAAAGAAAGACTTTTTAAGATAGATTCTAAATAAAGAGAATACGCTTTTAGTGTATAACTGCATGAACTTTTAATTCTTATTTTTTTCATTTTTTATTTTATTTATTAATATGGAAGTAAATTAAAACTTATTAGTACAGAAAAAGTTAACATTAAATAAGCTAGAGAACTTGGTAAAAAAACTTTCCATCCTAAGCTCATTAGCTGATCATATCTGTATCTTGGTAAAGCCGCTCTCATCCAAACAAATAAAATAACAAAAAAACAAATTTTTAATCCAAACCAAAATGAACCTGGAATAAAAGATAAAAATGAAATTGGTGGAAGCCAACCTCCAAAAAATAATATTGTATTCATAGCGCTCATCAGTAGCATATTTGAATATTCTCCTAATGAAAATAAAGCAAATCCCATTGATGAATACTCAACATTATATCCAGAAACTAATTCAGCTTCAGCTTCTGGTAGATCAAATGGATGACGATTGGTTTCTGCTAATGCTGATGTAAAAAACATCAAAAATAAAGGAAAAAACATAACAACAAACCATAGCTCTTCTTGACATGCTATTATTTCTTGAAGATCGAATGAACCGCAGCAAACAACGATTGTGATCATTATAAATCCTAAAGATACTTCATAAGACACCATTTGTGCAGTAGATCTTAAAGCTCCTAAAAAAGCATATTTTGAGTTACTAGACCATCCAGACATTATAATACCATAAACTCCTAATGAAGAGATAGCAAATAAATATAATACTCCTATGTTTAATTCTGATAGAACAGCGTATTTATCAAAAGGAATTATAGCCCATCCCATTAAACTAATAACGAAAGTTAAGATAGGTGAAATTATAAAGATTAATTGATTAGCACTACTTGGTAAAACAGTTTCTTTTAGTAGTAATTTTAGACCATCCGATAATGGTTGTAACAACCCATAAACTCCTATGACGTTTGGACCCATTCTTCGTTGAATAGCACCAAGTATTTTTCTTTCAGCAAGAGTAAAATAGGCTACTGAGATTAATAAAGGAACCACTATTATAAGAATTTTAATAATAGTTACAATATAAAAAACAGAATTTGAGTCTAATTTTAAGGTGATATACATAATATAAATTTATATTTAATTTATTTCTGGAGAGAAAGGGATTCGAACCCATGGTACACGGTTAAATGTACGTTAGATTAGCAAACTAATGCCTTAAGCCACTCAGCCATCTCTCCTAAGTTACTTTATTTAAATAATCGCAAACCTTTTCGTTTTTTTCTAATTTTCTTACGAGGTCGACATCCATTAAAAACTTTTTTAGATTCAACTTCTAAAATAGTATTTTTTTTAGCAGCAAATTTTCCAAATAAAGAAGTCGATAAAACATTTATGATTTGTCTTCTAATTTGAATAGGCGCTATAACTTTAACAATTATTGACTTATTAAATTTAACTTTCAATTCTCTTAAATCTTTTAGGAAAGATGTTAAAACAACTTTTGCGTAATAACGTAATCCCTTTTTAGATAATTTAATATTATAAGTCCCCCCAGATACACTCTTTAAGATTTTGTTTGAATAGTTATCTTTAATAGTACAAAAAATATTATTTGGAACAACTTTAATTGTTAATCTAAGAAATCTTTTATTATTTATGCTTTTATATTGCTTAAAAGGTCTTCCTGAGACTTTTCTTTTAAATATTTTTTTTAAAATTGATAAACTCTTAGCTTTTCGTGCTTTAGTAAACTTACTAAATTTAGATTTACTTTTTACTTTTTTATCATTTTTCTTAAAAATTGTCTTAAGAGGTTTTTTTTCTAGATTTTTTCTTACAAGTTTTTGCATTTGTATGTGTTCTTTGCCCTCTTACAGGAAGAGATGCTTTATGTCTTAGTCCTTTATAGGTTTTATGATTTTTAATAAAAGAAATGTTATCTTTTATTGATTCTTGTAGTTTTTTTCCAATCAAAGATTTATTTACAATAGAATTAAGTTGATTAAATCGTCTTTCTTTTATGTAATTACAATTTAAACGTGAATTTAATCCTAATTTTGTATTCAATACTCTTTTGCTCAGATTACTTGCACCATATAAAGATGTCAATGTCTTAAATTTTATTAAGGTATCGTTTAATTTTTTCATTATTATAATTCTATATAAGCTTAAAATAAAATAAAAATTGTTATTACTTTATTTTTTTATTTTATTTTTATGTTTTTTTATTAATAAGGATGCATCGAAGTGGTGAAATTGGTAGACACGCTAGGTTTAGGTTCTAGTTCAGAAATGAATAGGGGTTCAAGTCCCCTCTTCGATAGAGGGTAAACCAAGTAAAATAGGGAGTTATACCGTTGTTTATAGGAGGGAGGTTTGGAGGGAGGAAAAGTATATATTGATTCTTCATATAATAGCTAACTATATAAATAAGACATATAGCTCAGTGGTAGAGCAATGGACTTTTAATCCAGTGGTCCTGGGTTCAACCCCCAGTATGTCTATTAATATTTGCACTTTTAGCTCAACGGCTAGAGCAATAGCCTTCTAAGCTATAGGTTAAAGGTTCGAATCCTTTAAAGTGTATAAACGTTTGGGTAGCTCAGCGGTAGAGCAATGGACTGAAAATCCATGTGTCAGTGGTTCGACTCCACTCCCCGACATAGTGATAATGTTATATCTTTATATAAAGATAAAAATAAATTAATTCTATGAATAATCAAATAATAAAATTTCTAAGTCTCTTAAAAAATTCATCTTTATCTAAAAAGAAATCTGTTATTGTTAATTACAACAATCTAGTGATTAAATGTATTGAATCTTTATATAAAGAAGGATTAATACTATCTTACTCTATTTTTAAAGATCAAAACGATAAATCAGACAAAATAGAAATAAAACTTCGTAACGTAAACGATGTTGTCTTAACCAGCAAAATAAAAATCGTTTCGAAACCAACAAATATAAAATATTTACAATATCATCAACTATGTAGAATTGCTTTAAAGGAAAAAACTGGTTTTTTTTCAACCAATAAAGGAATTTTAACTTTAGATGAGTGTAAAAAAAATAGATTAGGAGGAGTCTTTTCTTTCTATTCATAATTAAATTTTTAATATGAAAACTATAATAAATTTTTCTGAATTTGATCAAGTAAAACTAGGTAATATAAATAATAAGACTGTTATTATACTAATAAAATTGGGTTCTTCTTTTTATTTACCAATTCCTACTGGTCTAAATTATACCTTGTTAGATAATTCAATTGAAGTCTCACTTGATTCAAACAAGAATCTCTCATTATTTAGCACATTTAACAATTTGTATAATCAAATTAAGTCTAATAGTGGTTTATCTAAAAAAAAGATTATTCTAAAGGGATTAGGTTTTAGATCAACTTTTGAAGACTCAACAAAAACATTAAGTTTTAAATTAGGTTATAGCCATTTAAATAGTTTAACTGTGCCAGACTTCATTAAAAATATTAAAATAAAAAAAAATACTATTTTATTAGAGTCTAGTGATAAAATTTTATTAGGGGATTATATAAAAAAAATACATCAACTAAAAAAATCTGATATTTATAAAGGTAAGGGTTTTTCTTATCAATATGAAAATAAAAAATTGAAAACAATTAAAAAGAAATAAAATATGACCAATTTTGAAATTAAAAACAGTTTAGTTAGTTTTAAGCAAGCAATCGATTTGATGTTAAAAGTTGATTTTTTAACTTATGAAAAAAATACAAATAAAAAAAGTCAATATAATATCTTTGATGCATATTATACTATAATGAATTTAAAAGAATTAATTCGAAATCTTGAGGAAGCAAAACGTATCAAGAATAGTAAAATATACTTATATATTAGTAATCGATATTTAAAATCTGTTGCAAATTTAATTTTAGCTGAAGTTGATTATCTAAAAGATCGTCTTTTAATTGTTAATTCACCAAGAGATATTCAAAAAGCATCTCATGAATTTAATCTATTTATTGTATTAGGCTACGCAAATAAAAAATTCCTACTTGAAACCTTAACAAATAATTTATTTGTCGTTCATATAATAAATGATCTAAAATATCAATCTATTACCGGACTTTATAATATAACTAATAATATATCAAACGTAAATAAATTAATTTTTCTATTTGCATTAATTGATTGCGTATTAAAAGATGATAATTTTGAAAAAACTAAAAATATAATAAAAGAAACTAATGCGTAAACTTCATAAATATAAAATATATAATAAAATAGATCTTATAGCTAAATTTCCTGTTAGAATACTAAAATTTAAACGACCTAAATGGCGTAGACTGCAGGAGCTACTATTGAATCAAAATACTCTAGGATCTGATTTAGTTGATATTACCGCTGTTAAAAATGATTTTAAAGTCTGGAATAAAGTTAGTAGATCATATAAAGAAAGGCTAAAAAGTTATTCTTTTCTTTCTGGTATTTTTGACAATTCTATCAAGCTAAAAAAGTTAAAAGCTCAATCTGATATAAAACTTAAAAAAACAGTGTATCAGCGCTATTTATTTGAAAATTATTATAAAGTATGTAGTTTATTATGGTTTGCAAATTTTTTTGCAAGTAGTTTTGAATCACGACAAAAGATTGCATCTCGTTCAATTTTTGTAAATAATAAAATAGCGGCTCCAAATTCTTTATTAAAAAGGGGTGATATTGTTTCAGTCTTAGACAATTCGATTAATATTGATAAAGTTATTAAAAAGTATAACTCAAATTTATCAGTTTTGACTCATGTTGAAACAGATTATTACTCACAAAATTCTATTTTGGTGAAAGATATTCATGATTTAAGTGAAGAAGATTTTTTTCTTTTAATTTCAGATTATGTTAACGTTCATAACTTAAGATAGATAAATTGTTCTTACGCGAATATAAATTAACGGTAGATTGTCTGCCTTCCAAGCAGGAAGTATGAGTTCAAATCTCATTATTCGCATATTAATATCGGGGATATAACTCAGTTGGTAGAGTGTATGCTTTGCAAGCATGAAGTCATCGGTTCGAGTCCGATTATCTCCATGTTTGATGATATAACTCAATTGGTAGAGTGGTGGAATCATAATCCATATGTT
>JACCDU010281805.1_pt1 | contig 11388 bp, 15 predicted proteins | sample 7446081 | NCBI WGS metagenome assembly JACCDU01 (sample SAMN15323447, study PRJNA562643) | freshwater metagenome | isolation source: river surface water | place: USA:Blue River Watershed | collected 2017-08-17 | reverse complement strand
GACTTGCCGTTGTGAAATCGGCCAAACCTGTGCCAGGTTTGACAAACGCGAGTACCTGCTGGGTGACGGATAACGCGAAGGCACCCGTGACGCACGACAAAACCCAGTCAGCCTCACCAAGCCACTGACCTGGCTTGTCATGCAGTGGCAGCTTCCATTGGGTGGCTAAATCCAGAGCCGCAGGCGACGGCTTGGCCTCGCACAGCAGTAGTTCAAAGCCTGCTTCTTGCAGGGGCTTGGCATAGCACCGGCCCACCTCACCAAGGCCAATGATTGCAATTCGGAGTTGTTGTTTGCTCATGCCACAAATAGTACAAATAAAAAACAAATATCTCAACAACACCTAGGGTAAACCACTATAAACAAGCATAAAAGAACATTTTTAATGCATTGCTGTCCTGTGCCTGCACTGTCACAACTGTTGCAACGTACAATGTGAGTAGGAAACAGTTCATGGGATCGAACCTCGATGAAACAGGGCGCGAACAAGGCTTATGAGGTGCTAAGGCAGCGCTTGATTGGCGGCCATTACCAGCCGGGTACTCAGCTCAAAGAAGAGCCATTGGCTAAAGAATTGGGACTTAGCCGGACTCCCGTACGAACAGCTCTCAAACGCTTGGTCGCCGATGGGTTGGCAACCGCCGATGCCGGTCAAGGCATCCATGTCTCTCAATGGACCGAATGGGACATTGAAGAAACATTCCAGCTACGAATGCTGTTGGAGCCGTATGCCGCCAGTCTGGCTGCTACACGCGGCGGAGATGAGTTGGTTGAAAAACTCAAAGCCAGTAACCAGCAAATGGAAGCGGCCATGCATAAGCGTGGCGAAGAATCTGTTGCCCAGATTCAGCAAGCCAATCGCTCCTTCCACAGAGCCTTGCTGGACGCCTCGGGCTCACCCCGATTAAGAGCGATTCTTGAGACGATGATCGATATGCCCATCATCATGCGCTCGTTTTATCTGTCTACCCCCAGCGACCTTGAGCAAAGCCTTCACCATCACCAAGACCTGACCGTCGCTGCCCAGGCGCAAGATGGAGAGTTGGCGCGTCAAGTTATGCAACTGCACCTGCGGATGTCTTACCACCGCTTCATGCGACAACGAGATCAATTCAAGCAAGGCTGAATGAGTTCTCGATAACTTGAGTTGTTCAATGCCCAATGTGTACGAATGACAGCTATCGGTAAACACTGCAGTTGACTGCTTCTGGCCGAGGTTGTGTGAAAACTCCGTTGACTCTTGTTTTCAGAGGTCCTTGCTGCCTTGGCATACTCGAAATAACTCAACGTAGGCCGATCTGAAAGGTCGAGTTTCTGAACACTCGCCGCTCCAATGAGTTTCCACACAACCTCGGCCGGTTGCCGACTTTGATGGTCACAGACTGACCGGCCGCAACCTCTGCATTTGAGGAGTTAATGACATGAGTCCGAGGCTGCATTAGGTCACTAACTGACGACCACGTTGTCGAAACGACTGCCCAGCGTTGATTGAACTTGCTGAGCACCTGCCACTGAACGCGATGACCATAAATTGTGCAAATATGCAGACCACAAAGCAACGCTTCACTGACCATTGCCCGACGTCCGATTTTTCAGCTCACGCAATGCAAAATATTCGGCGGGCGCAATAGCGCCTTCCGGCGCATGATCGGAACATCGAGTTAACCACCAACCTGCCGACACCAGCAATCGTCCGGGCAGTCCGCACTCTTCGCAGGTCCTTCCGCTTGTGTCGTTGACCTTTATTGCAGTCAAGATTTGTTGCACCCTATTTCCTGAACTTGGCTCAGAAACGCTGGCTTGATCCTCAACACTGGCATCACAAACGACATAGAAACGAAGAGTTCCAAATTTTTCTTTGATTTGCCGAATCTCATCTCGATTTTCATCGAAGCCGCACTTGTAGATAGCTGTCATCACATCGTCAATGATGCTGTACCAACCAGGACCGTGCTCGAGTCGAATGGTTTTAAGGATTGGCCATTTTTCTTTGAGTTCATGCAGGGTCATTACTCTTCTCTTTCTGTTCCTGGATAGACCAAATTTCTCGTTCATTCATAACAGTAATAATTATTTTTGCCAACTAGGTTGATCAATCAAGACATGGCCCGATATTTCATACATCACAGACAAAAAGGAATATGCCATGGCCAACCAAGTGCGCTGGAGAATTACATTCAAAGAAATCAATGCGGAGACGAAAGCTCATCTTGCCGAGATTCAGCATCGAATCCGCGAGGATGCGCTGCGTGACATTTATGTCAACCCAGCAGCTGGTGTCACCTACGAGGTAATTGATGCTGGCTTATTTCCTGAAAGTGGGCATGACGCTCACGGTAGCAGGCTGTGGAACAGCGGAGAAAACTTTATATCCGGCGAGAGTAAGTGGAACGTTCCGCAAGACTTGATCATGAATTTGCTACATGAACTCTCCATGTTTGACAGCCAACTAGTTACCACCGTCACTTTTGAGATCGAGTACCCGCCAGATGAATATGGGGTTTTCATCTTTGAGGGAACAAAATTTGTTGACGGGTTCCGCAAGCACGGTACTGAATTGCCCTACTGGTCAGGAGAATCACAGACTGGTGGCTTTGACACCATATCCAACGATTCAGACGAGATGATCGACAAGACACTGCGAGCGATCCGCCTTAAATGGAATAACCAGCAAGATAAGCAGGATCTTTTCGCAATTTTGTGCAACCGAGCTCTTCCAATAACAGTAACTCAGGACACCCTGTAAGGGCTTATGCGATTCAATGGAGTCGCCACAAAATACCTCCACAACGATCTTGGATGGCACAGGTGGCTTGACGCCCACATCCATCGCCGCACTCAAGTGGAATCTTTGATAGCGATGGCCATCGGGCTTTGAGTTCAGCGTGACTCATAGAAAGCCGATCTTCCGATGTGCAAGCGAAGCGACATTAGCCTCAATCACAACCGTGTCACGCTCTTCCCAAACTGCTCGGGCGATGCCATGCTCGATAAGCTGCTTTTGTTGGCGAGGAGGAAATGCGGCCAGTCGCTCCAAATCATCGAACAACAGGTCGGGTGTATTGGGAATACGCCCCACGATACGCTCGATTCGCTCTGCAAAAATGCTTGCGGCAATTTCAATCGATTGCTCATGCGTTGGGGGAGGAATATCAATGGCGATCAGTCGGCTGCGCAGCGGGGCGCTCAATGCGTCGAGTGAATTCGATGTAAAGCACCAATTCAAAGCTGACAAGTTCAAGGGCAATTCTGGCAAGGCAGCGTCGACAAATCGTGCTGCCGTCCGCTGCTCAAGCAGCGTGAGCATCAGGTCAAGGATTGATCCGTAATGATCTGACTTCCCAACCTTCTCCACTTCATCCAAGCAGATCAGAGCGTTGGCAGGCCGAAGCTCACCAGTTTGGTGACTTTTTTCGAGCATCATGGTCTTGAAGATCAGCCCGAAATCGGCAGTGGCGAAATTGCGCGACAACCCATTGAACACATGTGATGCTTGCAAGCTGCTCGCATCAAAAACATCTGAGCCGATTCCGAGAACTTCGGCCAGTTCAGACAGCATGGCAGTTTTTCCAATGCCCGGCGGACCAACAAGGCAAAAGTTCGGCAGGCGTAAGGCTTCGCCGATTGCTGCCTGAAGGTTGATCTGTGGAGCAAGATAATCGAGAAGGAAACTCGAGAAATTCTTGTATTTTTCGGTCAGCTTCACCACAGCATCAACCTGATGCTTTTCTGCTCGTACAAGTCGGCGCATGCTTGCGCTCGGTGAAATTTGTTTGATGCAAGCAGAGAGATGGTCGTGCTCTAGTTTCATCGAACGCACTCGACTCAGATCGGTCAGCTTGAAAAGTTGATGTGTGTTCTTCGCCTCCCCATAGATGTCGTCCAACGCTTGAGCCTCAGCTGTAGCGGAATCCACATCGACTTCTTGCACGATGCCGGGAAACGACTTGTTTGGTTCTTGCCCATCCCGTTCGAACGGATTCTCAGAGGTCCTGCGGGCTGGATGCTGTTTGAAACGCCCTTCCCGTGTTGTTTGTGTGTTGGTCTGTTTGAGTGTGGTCTTGTGCATGTGTGACTCCTTCGGACCCCACGTTACGGATTTGCCCCATCAAGCACAACCAATCCAAATCATGTCCAAATCCAAGAAATGTCATGTCACGGTCACATAAAAATCCAAGTCACTGACATTCAAATTCCCATCCATGTCACTTGCTCAATGAGTCCAATTTTGCTTTCAGGTCGGGTGCGGGAACGACCCTAGCTTCTTCGCGTAGGCAATGCTGAAATCTGGTTCCTTTGTACTGAACCACTTTAGCTTCAGATCATTGTCATTCGCATAGAGCGTCATGCCTGCTTGGAGCTCTGGAACATCACTGGGACCTGCAAAAACCCAGATCTCTTTCGTCGCGCTTGTGAGGAACTCATCCACTGCAAGCAGAGCGTTATCGGGCGTCAAATACCCAATGATTGGCATCCCTCCATAAACTGTGTGAAGTACCACTTGGCTTTCCCAGTCAAGGGTCGCAGCAATGACGCGAGCATCCTTGAATTGGCCCAATGTTGAAGCAGCGCCCATCAGCCGCCCATCACTGACGACGAGATGCTTCCCCTGCAGACTAATCTGCAGCAGTGCGCACAGATTACCTGCATGATCACGCGCAGGTATCAGTAGATTTCCGCCATCGGTCGCCCTAGCACCAAGGGGTGCAAATCTCCGATGCAAGCTGTAGGGGTGGAGGTTTGCGGGGTTTGCTGCATCCAGCATGGCAGTGATTTTCTGCTCAAACAATGGGATGTCGCTCTCAGGGTCTCCATCGTCTGTTTGTTCGGAATAGTCGCCATGATTTTTTGTGATGAAATGCGCAAGCGGATCTGGCATATCACCTAACGCCTGCAAGGGTGTTTTTTGAGGCTTGATGTCCAATCCTGCCCTCAGGTAGTCGGCCGCTGCGGCGAAAGATCCCGCTTTGCCTAGCTGGATGACAAGGTCAACCAAGCTGGCCCCCTTGGGCTGACAATGAGCACAGAAATATCTGTTGGTTACAGGATTGACACGGAACGAAACTCGTCCGGCATGGTGCTCAGCAACGGGGCACGTGATCTGCGTAGCCATGGCCAGCGGATTGATGCCAAGCAGCAACAAAATCTCCGAGCACCGCCCTTCGATCTGCGCTTTGATGTCCAGATATGGACGAACTGACTTTGTGTTTGACAAGAAATTTCCCCTCCATGTCACGTAGTTCGTCCAAATTTTGGCTATTTATAGGTCCAGGGCCTGCTCTCGCACTCTGATTTTTTGATCTTCCACGACGTCAAAGCGACGATCTCGAATTAATTTGGCTGATAGCTGATATCGGGTTGCTGCAGCTGCGTCATTAGTCTTTTTATTCGCAAGCAGATGGGCCGGTCCATCAAAAAGTGCGTGGTAAGGATCCTTGCTGTCCCACTCCATCCTGAGAAACACCACTACATGGTCGACGGCCTCAATCGCCTCATGTTCGAGCGTCAAGCCAGCTTCTTCAGTCATCGTGACGATCAGAACAAACACCCTTTTGCCATCACGCCGAATCCCTATCGCGTTTGCAGGCTGGAACTCATCTGTCACGGGAGCAATCAGATGCGTCTTTGAGTATTCAAGTGCGCCCCCAGGCCACTGAGCGATGGTGCTCTTCCTGTCCGTCAATTTTTGGAGAACCGTTTTCCGGGTGAGCCGCTGAGCAGCTCGTACCCTCCCTTGAATTTCCTCGGGAATCTGTAGTTGCACTTGAAGAATTGATTGAACGGCTCCCACCATGTCCGCCTGTTTGCCTGCATGGAAAGCCTCGTTCAAGTCCTCCCAAAGGTCGATCCTGACACCCATATCCAATGCATTGAGCAGAGGCATTACATCTGTGTCAATAACCAGGGCGGGCATGTCCACGGACGTGTAATTGGTGCAAAAGGCTTGCCATTTATCCGTAGCCATTCGGAGCACTGACAACCTGATTGTTTCACCATACGAAAATATAACGGCAGCGTATTTCTGAGGAGTCACCCCTCCTCGCTGCTCGCGCGTTGACCTGATTTCAGCCACACAACACATCTGAAATCCGAGAGTAATCACGCCATCAATGTCCTCAAAGTGGCGGGCCAAATTCGATTGGATTTTGTTGCCTTTGAATCCACTGGAATCCAGTCCCAGTGCGGCTTCCAGTTCGATTGCATTCTCATCTGGCAGTGACCTGCGGTTGTTTAAAACGCGAGCGAAAAAGTCTCTATCCATACCCACGGATTCAGCCAATGGGCGGGCTCCGCCAGTGGCCAACTTGGACCACGCAATGACCTTTTTCTTCAAAAAATCCATTCCCGCTCCTGATCTCTTCACACAAACCGCAAATTTCGATTATAGTTATTGACACAAGCTTTCTTTTTTTATGGGTTTGTGCTGCAAATGGAGGAAACAGATGAACAACAGCCTGAAAGTCGACAACAAGGCCATCGCGGCCATGCGCAACGAACTGACCAAGGAACTGGTCAAGACATCAATGTCCGTTCGCGAACTGGTGGAACAGATGCATGAGGCGCTGGCAGCAGCCCGCGCTCAGGGCAAAACACTTGAGCAGATGCATCAAGACATCAGCCGGCACGGGGTCAGCATCAACCTCAGCACCTTTCGCAAGTACGCCTCGGAATTGCTTGCCGAGGATGAACGACAGGCCAATGCCTTCGAAGCCAAAAACCGGGCCGCTGTGCGAGTGAACAGCAAACAGCCGGTTGAGTCCGTGAAGCCCCAGGCATCTGGTGTTGGCTTGCGCAGCCTGCGCAGCCAGAACAAGGCACCAAGTCTGTTCGACTGATTCAAAGCCCCCTCTCCCACTACCGATTTATCAACAACCAAGGAGTCATATGACCAACAAGAAACAGCCCACAAAGGCCCACATGGCGCTACTACCAGCAGGGTACTCATCCCATTCATCTGAACCGCAACCAACCATCGTTTGGGTCTTCGGCAAAGGCGGTGTCGGCAAATCCCAAGTGGCGGAGGCTGCATTCATCACCCTTCAGTCGCTCGGCCATGAGGTGCGAGCGCTGGACGCCGATGTCTCGAACAGTTCACTGACCCGAAAAGTGTCGGATGCTGTGCTCGTGGAGGGTGGCAATGCCGCCGAGATCGTCGAGAACATCGAGCAGGAGATCGTCCGCGAGGTTTTGGGCAACAACAAATCGATGGTGGTCGACACAGGAAACGGCAGTGACAACAGTTCCCGGCGATGGTTCGAAAGCCAGCACATGGCCAAGATTCTTGCAGCCAATGGCGTGAAAGTGATCGCCGTTACGGTTATCGACAGCTCCCCGGACTCGGCCAGCCATGTTCTCGAGACTATGGATGCACTGGTGGGAGCCAATCACATTGTTGTGATGAATCTCGGCCATGTCCCCGGAGACATAGGTGAGAAGGCTTTCGGTCCACTGCTTTCTGATGACGAATTCAGCGAGTACCTGCAAAAAGCCACCGTCATCACGCTGCCGCGACTGATCGATGTGGTTGCGCTCGATGCATCTGGCGCAAGGCTGCACTTAATCAAGGACGGCAGCAACACCATCCAACTAAGCCCTTTCGTGCAAGCCCGCACCCAATCTTGGCTGACCGAGGTGGTCAGCAAGTTCACGCAAGCGATTACCAACCACCACTGAGAAAGGAGACCAACACCAACGCAAACAAGATCACAGGGGACGAAGTGCGGACTTGCAATCCATTTGCTGCTCATGGAATGACAGGCTTGGGATTTGAAATTTCTGGTCTTGGGGATCGAAGCTGCAAATCCATGGAGCATAAATTTCTGCTCCATGGAATGTCCATGGAGCATCTGTTGACCAAACCCACCAAGACAAACCCAAAGGTACAGACCATGCGAAACGAAAACGCAATCACTACCGCAAACATGAATCCTGATGTTTGCTTTCAGGGTCTATGCAAGGCCCTGAAAGCAGCCATTCGGCCGCACCGCACCGGCGGTACCGGTATTTTCAAAAGGAAATCTGCATGAGCGGAATCATTTTCAAGCTTCGCAACTTGGGCGGCCTACCCCGTAGAGAGCGAGTTGTACTCAAAGAATTGGCGATTTTTTCAGATGACAACAACATCGCCTGGCCTCGCAACCAGACACTGGCCAAAAACGCCGGCTATACGGCGAAAAGCATCAAGCTATCGCTGCAGGTTCTTCAGGAGCTCAAACTCATTGAGATCATCCGAACAGGTCACTTTCATGAAGACCAGTTCATCACCACCTATCGACAGATAAAGCTACTTCCAGATAACTGGGGCAAATATTTAGGCCAGGTCGACAAGGCAGATCTTGGCCCTACTGTCTCAATCACAGAGTCAGATCTGGTTGCCAAAAACATCTCGATTGCTCCACGAGCTCGCAATTTCTACAGCTGACGAAAACATTACCAACAAGGAAAACCATGAAAAGTGCAAAAGCAAAAGACATCATCCGTTGCATGCTTGAGACGACTGAAGGCAGGGCAAAACTGATCACACGGATCATGCTTGGCGAATTACCTAATTATTCGAACATCAGAGAGGCCCTAGTATCAGACGACTGTCTCACTGCGAACGCATCGGACCTCGATGTATATGTGACCAGCCACTTTGTGTCTCGCGCCAAGTATTCGGTCTCGCGCTTTGGCAACTGCGACTACTATTGGGATTGTGGGCAATCTGGCGACTGGCACGCCAGCATGAAGGACATGCTAGATCACTATCTTTTGAGCTTCGAGAAAGGCTCCGAGGCGGCTTGTGTATGGATAGATGACCTTTGCATGGACGATCAAAACCGAATTGTCCGAGACATGGCAGAGGACAACCCTATCAAGCTAATCATGGCGATCATGGAGGGCGAATTACCCAATCACGCAGGAATCCGGGAAGCACTCAAGCAGGACATGAAGCAAATCACGGATTCAAAATTCGTGCTTGATTACGTCAGCTTCCATCACCGAAATGATTTCCTGTCCCGATGCTTTTCTGCCTGCAAAACTGCAGATGGCCAATATCGCTGGACAGCTGGCCCATCTGAGGCCGGCTGGGAAGCTGAACTAACGGACATGCTGGACCACTATGCTGATTGTCATGCGGCACGAAACAGCAGTGCTCCAATCGTTTGGATGGATGACGTAAACGAATCCAATGAAACTGTTGCGAGGATTTCGTGATGAGCGATCGGCTAGGTCAAACGACTGAATCAATACCAGTCACCATGACTGACTCGCATTTGGCATTGGGGGTCATCTGTAACGAAGAGGCCCACACACCATCAAGACAAAGGTGAATCGCAATGATGCAGTCACTGCAAAGCCTTTGGTGGACGGAGTGTGGGAATTTTGATGTCCAGATCAAACGAAGCGTGACCTTTCTGGCCGCTTTTTTTAAAACCACGACGGAAATCCCTGCCTCGTACTGGAAGAAATTTCAGCTGTGGAAATTTTTTCCAGCCGCAGTGGCAGCAATTGCTCATGGCCGGAAGGAATTTCCATCAAGCGGCATGGATGTACCCCTTATTTGAGCATTCATAAAACCATGGAATGCAACGATAGATTTAACGATATATCCAACAGGGATTGGACACCTCGTAGTCATCTGGCCATACCAGCTGACCTCCAGATTCCAAAGCCCGCCATCTGCCCCATTTTTCTGGACTTCGTCCAGCGTTACGCGCTCAATTTGGACTTCAAGTGCTATAGCCAGTCTCACCGATCATTCTCCATGTTAAACCGCCCCTGCATCAGGCTGAGCACCTCCACAGTGTCGCGCTTACTGGCAACACATCAATCCCACGAGCATTGGGTAAAACCAACCAGTGACAGCATTTCCGAGCGCAGCCATTTGTTCAGCCTTGGAAGGGTGAATACCGATGTGCATCTGCAGGGTATCCAACATCTGAGAGTCATCAAACAAGACTTAGCCCACATTTGGGTACCTAGCAGCAGGCCTTTAAACGCTCAAGAGGCTATCGAGGCGAGCATGTGGTTTCGCATCACGATGAACTTGCAACCGCTTCCTCCAGGCACCATGCACATTGCAGAGCTGCTGTTTATGCCTGTGCCAATCATCAATACCAACGGCAGTTCGCCCACTTTGAGCGAATTGGTTCAAGGTCCTGTTTTGGAAGTTCCAGGATTTGCGGAGCGCATGGAAGTGCTGCTGAACGCACCGCACAGCGGCTTCACTATCGAGCAGCTGTCAGCGAATCAACTGGACTTGGTCGATGGATTCAAGTTCAAGACAGGCAAAGACTCCGGATTTTCAAACTATTCCACGGCGTTCTTGGAAGGGGTGAAGTGCCTTGCGCAAGGTATGACGCGAGAGGATTGCATTGCTGCGGTCTCGGCCCTCTTGCTCGAGAGCTTTGGCACCTACAGAGGGGCGCCTGCAAAAGCCACAAAAATCGCCACTAGCTACATTGATGCCGTCCTGACCCGCAGCCCCAAGGTTGAAGGCGCATACAAACGACCAGAGGAGAAGCGCACGGCCCAGCAGCAACAGGCTGCGAAGGTACGCGCAAAAGCGGATGAGTTTCTGTCCTTGTCACCCCTGCAGCGCCTGAAACTATTGGAGGCAAACGGGATCGACTACCTTTTGGACCCCAAACCGCAGCCATAACCGCATTTTTCGTTAGCTCATTTAAATGCCGCCCAAGAGTTGCATTTTCACATTGCAATCTTGGATGAAGCTGATATCATCATAAACATAATGTTTCATGTGAAACGATGCTTAATGAGGAGGTGTGATGGCTACTAACAATCAGACAGGGACAAATCTTGATGCGGTGCGCAAAGCGTTGTTGAAGCCACCAATCAAGCAAGAGCTCAATAATTGGGAAACGATGTTGGCTCTTCACGAGGAGATCCAAGCTGCTCGTGCAATAGGCAAAACTGTCGAACAGATGCATGCTGACTTGAAGGCTTGTGGTGTGGACATCAAGTACGGCACCTTCAGGAAGTATGTTAGTGACTTGCTCTCTAAAGCGGATCCGTCCAAGAAAGTAACCACGCAATTAGCGCCCTACTCAGAGAGCCATGGTACCAGGACGAAGCAGCCAGTCGCAGACGAGCCTGACATGCAAGGTCTTCGTAGCGTTAGTCGCCGCAGAGGTCTTGGCATGTGATGCGTAATGAGCAAAGACCACCTCTTTCGATCAATGAAACATGGGGGTGGTAATGGTCGCAAGCTAACGCACAGTGCAAAGCTTAGGTTCATCAGAATAAGGGACTGGTTCGCAGCGAGAGCGGCCAGACGAACTCAAGGGCTTGTTTCATGGTGCCCGGTGAAAGCCGTCAATGACCCACTGAGCATTGCGGTGACATGAACGACCGGTATCGAAGGAACTGCAGTCATCCTGCTTG
>JACCDU011024489.1_pt1 | contig 11389 bp, 5 predicted proteins | sample 7446081 | NCBI WGS metagenome assembly JACCDU01 (sample SAMN15323447, study PRJNA562643) | freshwater metagenome | isolation source: river surface water | place: USA:Blue River Watershed | collected 2017-08-17 | reverse complement strand
TGCCGTTGGTGCCGGTCACGGCAATCACCGGCACGCGGCCGGTGTCGCCATTGGGGTACATGTGGTCGATCACGGCCTTGCCTACATCACGGCCTTTGCCATACGAGGGGCTGATGTGCATGCGCAGTCCCGGGGCAGCGTTGACTTCCACGATGCCGCCGTTTTGTTCTTCCAGGGGGCGCATGACGGATTCACACACCACGTCCACGCCGCAGATGTCCAGGCCCACCATCTGGGCGGCCTCGATCACGCGGGCTGCGACCTCAGGGTGCACATCGTCGGTCACATCGGTGGCTGTGCCGCCGGTGGACAGGTTGGCGTTGTTGCGCAGAATGACGCGGCGGCCTTTCACGGGCACAGACTCCGGCTCAAGACCTTGTTCGCGCAGACGGCCAATCGCGATGTCGTCAAAGCGGATTTTGGTCAGCGATGTGGAGTGACCCGTGCCCCGGCGCGGGTCGGCGTTGACCTGGTCCACCAATTGGCGCACGGTGTGCTTGCCATCGCCCACCACCAAAGGCGGTTCGCGGCGGGCAGCGGCCACCAGCTTGTTGCCCACCACCAGCAGGCGGTAGTCGTGGCCAGGCAGGAATTTCTCAACCATCACCACGCCATAACGCACAGCGGTGGCATAGGCCGCGTCAAATGCAGCGCGGTCGGTGATGTTGACCGACACGCCTTTGCCCTGGTTGCCGTCTTGCGGTTTCACGACCACCGGCAGCCCGACTTCCTGGGCAATGGCCCAGGCTTCTTCCACGCTGTCGGCGGGGCGTCCCATGGGCACCGGCACGCCAGCGGCGTGCAGCAGGCTCTTTGTGAGGTCTTTGTCTTGGGCAATCGATTCAGCGATCGCGCTGGTGGTGTCGATTTCGGCAGCCTGGATGCGGCGCTGTTTGGCACCCCATCCGAACTGCACCAAACTGCCATCGGTCAGGCGACGGATCGGAATGCCTCTGGCCACGGCCGCATCCACAATGGCGCCGGTCGATGGGCCCAGGCGCACGTCTTCATCGAGCTCGTGCAGTTGGGCAATGGCTGCTTCCAGATCGAAACCCATGCCCGCGATGGCGGCTTTGCACAATTGTTCGGCCAGTTCCAGGGCCTGACGGCCGACCGACTCTTCGGAATATTCGACCACCACCTGATAAACGCCAGGCTCTTGTGTGGGCGTGGTGCGGCTGAAAGAAATGGGACATCCAGCTTGTGTTTGCAGACCCAGCGTCACTTTTTCAAGCGCGTGCGCCATGGTGATGGCCTGGCCAGGGCGCAGGCTGTCGAACGGGCCCACTTCCGGAAAGATGCGGCGCAGTTGCTGCTCAATCGGGTGCTGTGGGTTCAGGCCCTGTTCGGCGGGTGTACAAGTGACGATGGCTTCAATGGCCGTGTGGCGGCTCCACAAGTTGGGGCCGCGCAGGGCGCGAATTCGGGACACTTCCATGGAGATGGGTTCCTGTTGTTCTTCTTTTAGACAGCGTGGGTCTGGCCGTAGCTCTTGACGCCGGCGCGGATCAGCTCGGGGCTCAGGTCCAGTGCCCAGGCCGCACAGGCGGCCACCAGCATGTCGGACTGCTTGAGCGTTTCAGTTTTCAGCAAACGTGCCACGGCCGGGCGTTGAATCGACAGCACAGCTTGCTCCTTGCTGCCTTCGGCCAGGATCAGTTGACCGTCTCGCCAAAAGCCCACACGGCCACCTTCGGCGCGGTGCGCGCTCAAGCGTGGTTCGGATTCGTCTTGCGCATACAGGATCACACCACCGTCGCTGTACTGCGCCAGATCGGCCACAGCTTCATCGGCCGCATTGAGCACGGCGTAACCGTTGCTGAGCACCAGATCAATCTGGGTGCGGATGTAGCTGGGCATCTTTTCATCGGGGCCGGGGTACAGGTCTTCCAGCGGGGCAGCCTTGGGCATGCTGGTGACGATGCCAACTTGGCAGCGGTCGTAGGGCAGACCTTGGGTCAATAGACGACGCGCATCGCTTTCAAACACCGCGGCCTGAACCGAACGATTGACCAGCAGACGCTCCGCGTGCTCAAAGTCCATGGCTTTGCTGGTTTGCAGGCAGCGCTGGTTCATGTACAAGCCATCGGCACAGGCCAGGCCGGTGTACAGGCCCTGCAAATGCAAAAGCCAGGAGATCAGTTTGGCAGGGCGTGTGGTGTCGCCATCGCCCATCAGACCGACCAGTGGGATGCGGCCGTTTTCCTTGGCCGGAATCAGGTGTTCGGCAATGGCCTGGCCCACGGGGCGAGGCTGGCCCACAGCGGGGTTCAGATGCATCAGCAAGCTGGGGCCAGCGTTGACTTCGACCACCACGCCTTGGTTGCCCAGAGGCTGACGAATGTCCGGGGTCACCACGTCGACGCCAGCGATGTCCAGGCCCACCATGCGGGCGGCCAGCACGGCTTGTGCGGCCACATCAGGATGCACCACATCGGTCACGTCGGTGGTCATGTTGCCGGTGCGTTTGATCAGAACTTCTTGGCCAGCTGCAGGCACGCTGTCGGGCGTCAGTCCTTGACGCAGCAGCTCAAGGACTTCAGGGCTGTGTTCGTACAGCTTGACCAGCTCCAGTGGCAAGTTGCCATGGCTGCCACGGCGTGGATCAGCGTTGATTTGCTGGTCGACCAGCTCGCGCACAGTGTTTTTGCCGTTGCCGATGACGCTGGCGGTTTCGCCCTGGCTGGCCGCCACCATGCGGTCCCCCACCACCAGCAGGCGGTGTTCTGAGCCACGGATGAAACGCTCGACGATGACCTCGCTGCCTTGCTCCAGAGCAATGGCATAAGCGGCTTCCACATCGGCCTGCGTGCTCAGGTCCAGCGACACACCGCGTGCACGGTTGCCGTCGCTGGGTTTGACACACACGGGCAGGCCAATGTCTTGCGCAGCAGCCCATGCGGCTGTAGGGCTGTCCACCACCTGGCCTTCGGGCACGGGCACGCCGCACATGGCCAACAGGTTTTTGGTGAGGTCCTTGTCTTTGGAGATGCCCTCTGCAATGGCGCTGGTGCGGTCGGTCTCGGCGGTCCAGATGCGGCGCTGGTTCACGCCATGGCCCAGTTGTACCAGGTTGCCCGCGTTCAGGCGGATGTAGGGCACGCGCCGCTCGTATGCAGCTTCCACAATGCTGGCCGTGCTGGGGCCGACGTACAGGTTGTCCACCAAGTCGGTCAGCTTGGCAATCGCGCCAGGCACGTCATAAGGGGTGTCGTGGATGGCCGCCAGGATCAGTTCACGGGCCATTTCCAGCGAGGTGCGGCCCACGGTTTCGTGATCGGTGCGGATGACCACCTTGTAAACGCCACGCGGTCCAGCTTCACGTGCCTTGCCAAAACCCATGGACATGCCCGCGCGGGTTTGCAGCTCCAGGCTGACGTGTTCCAGGATGTGACCAGCCCAGGTGCCGTTGTCCAGGCGCTGAAAGAAACCGCCATACACGCCAGGCGTGCAGTAGTGTTCGATCATGCGGGGCAACCAGGCTTTCAGACGGTCGTTGAAACCGGGCAGCAGGTTCGATGGAAAGTCCTCCAGCTCGCCGATGTCGATCAAAGCTTCGATGACCGAGCGGTAAGTCCAGATGTTGGGCCCGCGCAAATAGGTCATGCGCAGGAATTGGATGTCTTTGGCGCTCATGGGTGTGGGGTGCAGCGATACAATGATTGGCCGATCGAGGCGATGGCCAAATTGTTGACAAGAAGCTCAGGATTCAAAAAATACATGGGCAATTTGGTTGCAGTCTTTGGCCACATCCATGGTTGTTTTTTCACGGCTCGCCAAATTGGCGTGTCGGGCTCTTAGCGGTTCACCTTCATGACTCCAACACCTTCTTCAGTCTTGCCGCGTTCGGTGGTCCCGGATGCTTGGCAGGCCGAGGTTTCTGCGCATCTTCAATCAGAAGAAAACGTTTCAGCCTGGTTGGAGGTTGACCTCGATGGCGAACTGCACTTTGCTAAAAGTGTCATTATTTTGACCGATCGGCGGGTTTTATCGACCGGCCATTCAGAAAAAAGTTGGCAAAGCTGGCCTTTGCAGTCCGATTTGACTTTGAAACTCAGTGACCATGCGGGTGTGGGGACTCTGGCTTTGACCCATCCGGATGGTCAGATGGCGGTCTGGCGCTTCACTTTGGGCCTGCAATCGGCTGTGGCCCGCTGGGTCAGCCAGTTTGAAAACCAGATGGCTAGGCTGTCCGGTGATGGCCGTCCTTTGCAAAAGGCCCTGGCGGTTTCGGTTTGCCCGGTGTGCCAGGCGGTCATGCGTGAAGACGATGACGAGTGCCCCAGCTGCGGCCGCGAAGACCTGGCGCCCCCTTCTACCTGGACCTTGTTCAAGCTCTGGCGTTTTGCCAAGCCCTACAAGCGGTCCCTGCTGGGCGGCTTCGTTCTGACGCTGGCATCGACCGCGGCCACCCTGGTGCCGCCGTACCTGACCATGCCCTTGATGGACGACATCCTGATTCCGTACCAGAACGGTGCGCCGATCGATCCGTCTTTGGTGTCTCTGTACTTGCTGGGTTTGTTGGGCGCTGCCTTGCTGGCCTGGGTGCTGGGTTGGGCCAAGACCTACATTCTGGCGCTGGTGTCCGAGCGCATAGGCGCGGACTTGCGCACCACCACCTATGAGCATTTGCTCAAGTTGTCGCTGGAGTATTTCGGCGATCGCCGCACCGGCGACCTGATCGCCCGCATCGGCAACGAGACCGACCGCATCAACGTCTTCCTGTCGCTGCACCTGCTGGACTTTGCCACCGACGTGCTGATGATTGTGATGACGGCGGTGATCCTGTTCACCATCAACCCCACCTTGGCCATGGTGACCTTGCTGCCGCTGCCTTTCATCGGCTGGTTGATCCATGTGGTGCGCGAGCGCTTGCGCACCGGCTTTGAAAAGATCGACCGCGTCTGGGCCGAAGTGACCAATGTGCTGGCCGACACCATCCCCGGCATCCGCGTGGTCAAGGCCTTTGCCCAGGAAGACCGCGAAGCCACCCGCTTCAAGGACGCCAACCGCCACAATCTGATGGTCAACGATCGGCTCAACCGTGTCTGGGCCTTGTTCTCGCCCACGGTCACCCTGATGACCGAAGTGGGCTTGCTGGTGGTCTGGGGCTTTGGCATCTGGCTGGTCTCGGATGACAAGATCACGGTGGGTGTACTGACCGCATTCCTGGCCTACATCGGCCGGTTTTACGGACGTCTGGACACGATGAGCCGCATCGTCTCGCACACCCAAAAGGCCGCCTCGGGGGCCAAGCGCATTTTTGACATCCTGGACCACGTTTCCAGCGTGCCCGAACCGGTGAACCCTTTGCCATTGCCGCCGGTGCAGGGCCGCATCACGGTGCGCGATGCGGGGTTCCGCTATGGCAACCGCGCCGTGATCCGTCAGCTCAACCTAGACATCCAGCCCGGTCAGATGATCGGTCTGGTGGGCCACAGCGGCTCGGGCAAAAGCACCCTGGTTAACCTGATTTGCCGCTTTTACGACTTGACCGAAGGCGCGATCGAGCTCGATGGCACTGATATCCGCCAACTGAAGATCGCCGACTACCGCTGCCAGATCGGCCTGGTATTGCAAGAGCCATTCCTCTTCTTTGGCACGATTGCCGACAACATCGCCTATGGCAAACCGGGTGCCACTCGCGAAGACATCGTGGCCGCTGCCCGCGCAGCCCATGCCCATGAGTTCATCTTGCGCATGCCACAGGGCTACGACTCGCTGGTCGGCGAACGTGGCCAGGGCCTGTCGGGCGGTGAGCGCCAGCGCATCTCCATTGCGCGTGCCTTGTTGATCAACCCGCGCATTTTGATTCTGGATGAAGCCACCTCGGCGGTGGACACCGAGACCGAAAAGGAAATCCAGCGCGCCCTGGACAACCTGGTGCGAGGCCGGACCACCATTGCCATCGCACACCGTTTGTCGACCTTGCGCAAAGCCGATCGTCTGGTGGTGATGGACAAAGGCGTGGTGGTCGAAGAAGGCTCGCACGACCAACTGATTGAAGCCCAAGGCGCGTATTGGCGCCTGTATGAAGCGCAGCAGCGCCAGGCCGAAGCCGAAGCGGTTTTGGGGGGCAGCACAGAAGAACAAAAGGTGAGCGCATGAACGCATTTGATTTGCAACGCGATGCCTTTGGCCGCTGGACTTTGGTGTTGCCCGATGGCACGCAATACAAGCCCGTGACGGCCATTCGCGCCTACCCGATCACAGACCCTGAGGGCGGCGTGGCCCTCATGGATGCCGAAGGCCATGAACTGCTGTGGATTGATGCATTGACCCAGTTGGCACCGGCTGTGCGCAGCCAGGTCATGCAAGCTTTGACCGAGCGCGAGTTCCTGCCCGTGATCGAAAAGCTCGAAGGCGTCAGCAGCTTTGCCACGCCCAGCACCTGGACGGTGGTGACCAACCGCGGCACCACGCAGTTTTTGCTCAAAGGCGAGGAAGACATCCGCCGCCTGACCGGCACCGTGCTGCTGATCAACGACGCCGATGGCGTGCAGTACATGATCCGCGACCTCGCGGCCATGGACAAACACTCGCGCAAGCTGCTCGACCGCTTTTTGTAGGTCGGTGGCTTCTGCCCCGACAGGGGGACATCAGCGCAAAAGCTGTCATCGTCGGGGCTGAAGCCGCCGACCTACAATCCGTTTTTCCCGTAGGTCGGACCTTCAGGTCCGACGTTGGTTGCAGGCCAAAGGATGCTTGTCTTGGCGCTACAAAGGCCAGACCGATCCTTGCTCGGGCACCATGGCGCGCCACTTGATCTCGTGCTCGATCCGCTGGCGCAGCATGTCGGATGCTCCGCGCTCGCCATGCACCACATAGACCTGCCCGGGGGCACTGGGCATTTTGTGCAGCCAGCTGAGCAGTTGGTTGGCATCGGCATGGGCAGAGGCTGACTCGATCTGCGCCACCTCTGCACGCACCGCCACGTCTTGCGCATGGACACGGATGGTGCTGTGGCCGCTGGCCAGTGCCGCGCCCCGCGTGCCGGGGGCCTGGTAGCCCGTCAGGATGATCATGTTGCGGTGATCGCCCGCGTACTGCGCCAAATGGTGCAGCACACGCCCACCCGTGGCCATGCCGCTGGCCGCCAGGATGACCATGGGACCATGCCGCTTGGCCAGTGACTTCGATTGCTCGGGCGTCTCCAGCATGGTGGCCACACGGTCCATGGTGTGCACTTCCTGTGCATTGAGCCGGTGTTCACCCAGATGGCGGTCAAACAAAGCCGTGGTGTGGATGGCCATGGGGCTGTCCAGAAAAATGGGCAGACTGCGTGGAATGGCACCCGCAGCCTTGAGTTGCGCGATGGTGTGCAGCACCGCCTGTGCCCGGCCCACGGCAAACACCGGCACGACGGCCACGCCGCCACGAGCAGCAAGTTTTTTCAAGAGCGGCCCAAGTTCCTCAAAGACTTTTTCCTTGGGGTGTTGTCGGTCGCCATAGGTCGATTCGATCAGCACCGTATCGGCCTGTGGCGGAGGCTCTGGCGGGTTCATCAGTGGATCGTCGGGTCGGCCCAGATCGCCCGAAAACAAGATGCGTCGACCCGCCACATCGAGCAGCAAACTGGCTGCACCCAAAATGTGGCCGGCGGGTTGAAAGCGTGCTTTCCAGCCCCGGATCGGCTCGAACCATTGGCCTTGCCGCTCAGCATGCAATTGCTTGAGGCTGTTGATCGCCTCCTGTTTGGTGTACAGCGGCAGCGCAGGCGCGTGCTTGGAAAAGCCATGGCGGTTGGCAAAGAAAGCGTCTTCTTCCTGAATGTGACCACTGTCGGGCAGCAAGATGGCTGCCAGATCGCAGGTGCCCGAAGTGGCATGCACGCGGCCACGAAAGCCTTCTTTGACCAGCAAGGGCAGGTAGCCACTGTGGTCCAAGTGCGCGTGGGTCAGCACGACCGCGTTGATTTGGCTGGGCACCACAGGCAATGGGTTCCAGTTGCGCAGGCGCAGCTGTTTGTAGCCTTGAAACAAGCCGCAGTCGACCAGCAGACGCTGGTTGTTGTGCTCGATCAGGTATTTGGAGCCGGTGACGGTGTCGGCTCCGCCGAGGAAGGTGATAGTGGCGCTCATGCCTTGCATGCTGCCTCCAAAACAAAAAGGCTGCTTGACACAAGTCAAACAGCCTTTGGATGGCTTCCAGCCGTTTTCTGTAGGTCGGACCTTCAGGTCCGACATTGCAGGTGCAGGCGCACCATCATGTCGGGGCTGAAGTCACCGACCTACCGGGAACATCACCCGCCGAAAAAGCCCTTGAGCTTGTCGGTCCAGCTTTCGCCGGAGGGCTGGTGTTTGCCGCCGCCTTTCTGGATCGAGTCTTCAAACTCCTTGAGCAACTTTTTCTGGTGCTCGGTGAGCTTGACCGGGGTCTCCACGGTGATGTGGCAGTACAGATCGCCCGGGTAGCTGCCGCGCACACCCTTGATGCCTTTGCCGCGGATTCGAAACTGCTTGCCGGTTTGCGTGCCTTCGGGGATGTCAATTGCCGCTTTGCCGCCCAGTGTCGGCACTTCGATCTCGCCACCCAAAGCCGCTTTGCTGAAGCTGATCGGCACCGCGCAATGCAGATCGTCACCGTCACGTTCAAAAATCGAATGTTTCTTGATGCGGATCTCGATGAACAGGTCGCCCGGTGGGCCGCCATTGGTGCCCGGCTCGCCATTGCCCGCGCTGCGGATGCGCATGCCGTCGTCGATACCGGCCGGGATTTTGACTTCCAGCGTTTTTTGTTTCTTGATCTTGCCCTGGCCCTGGCAGCTGGTGCAAGGCTCGGGAATGATTTTGCCGGTGCCTCGGCAGTGCGGGCAGGTTTGCTGCACGCTGAAAAAGCCCTGACGCATCTGCACCTGACCTTGACCATGGCAGGTGGAGCAGGTCTTGGCGCTGGTGCCGGGTTTGGCGCCGCTGCCGTGGCAGGTGTCGCATTCGTCCCAGCTCGGGATGCGCAGTTGTGAGTCCTTGCCGTTGGCCGCTTCTTCAAGCGTGATCTCCATCGCGTAGCTCAGGTCGGCACCGCGGAAGACCTGACGGCCACCGCCACCCCGACGGCCCTGGCCGCCAAAAATGTCACCAAAGATGTCACCGAATGCATCGCCGAAACCGCCAAAGCCTTCGGCACCGCCGCGCATATTGGGGTCCACGCCAGCGTGGCCGTGCTGATCGTAGGCCGCACGTTTTTGCGGGTCCGACAGCATCTCGTAGGCCTCTTTGACCTCTTTGAACTTGGCTTCGGCGTCCTTGGCCGCATCGCCCTGATTGCGGTCAGGGTGAAACTTCATCGCCAGCTTGCGATAGGACTTCTTGATGTCATCGTCCGAGGCGTTTTTGGGAACGCCCAGCACTTCGTAAAAATCTCGTTTGGCCATGGCTCAATCAAACCGTTAGAACAAGAACGCCGCGAAGGCGATTCAGTCACCTGAATCGGCTTGCGCGGCGGGACTGCGACCCCAGGGCCGCAGAGCTTGGGGCATCAGCCCTTTTTGACTTCCTTGACTTCAGCGTCCACAACGTTGTCGTCTTGTGGTTTGGCTTGCTCGGCGCCTGCGCCCGCAGCGGCTTGCTGCGCTTGCATCTCGGCATAGACCTTTTCGCCCAGTTTCTGGCTGGCCGTCATCAGGGCTTCCGTCTTGGCTTCGATGGCGTCTTTGTCTTCGCCCTTCAACACTTCTTCCAAGTCCTTGGCGGCGGCTTCGATCGCTTCTTTTTCAGCCGCTTCGATCTTGTCGCCATGCTCGCTCAGGCTCTTCTTGACGCTGTGGACAGCGGCTTCGCCTGCGTTGCGCGCTTGCACCAGTTCGAGCTTTTTCTTGTCTTCGGCAGCGTTCAGCTCGGCGTCTTTCACCATCTGCTGAATTTCTTCTTCCGACAAGCCCGAGTTGGCCTTGATGGTGATCTTGTTTTCCTTGCCGGTGCCTTTGTCTTTGGCGCCCACGTGCAAGATGCCGTTGGCGTCGATGTCAAAAGACACTTCGATCTGGGGCGTGCCACGCGATGCGGGTGGGATGCCTTCGAGGTTGAATTCACCCAACAGCTTGTTGCCGCTGGCGATCTCACGCTCGCCCTGGAACACCTTGATCGTCACGGCCGGCTGGTTGTCTTCCGCGGTCGAGAAGGTCTGTGCGAACTTGGTCGGGATCGTGGTGTTCTTGGTGATCATCTTGGTCATGACACCGCCCATGGTCTCGATGCCCAGGCTCAGAGGGGTCACGTCCAGCAGCAGCACGTCCTTGCGGTCACCTGAGAGCACCTGGCCCTGGATGGCAGCGCCCACGGCCACGGCTTCGTCAGGGTTCACATCCTTGCGGGGCTCCTGGCCGAAGAATTCCTTGACCTTTTCCTGCACCTTGGGCATGCGGCTCATACCGCCGACCAAGATCACGTCGTGGATGTCGGAGACCGACACGCCAGCGTCCTTGATGGCCATGCGGCAAGGGGCGATGGTGCGCTCAATCAGCTCTTCCACCAGCTGCTCCAGCTTGGCGCGGGTCAGCTTGACGTTCAGGTGCTTGGGGCCTGTGGCGTCAGCGGTGATGTAGGGCAGGTTGACGTCGGTCGAAGCGGAGCTCGACAGCTCGATCTTGGCCTTTTCAGCGGCTTCTTTCAGGCGCTGCAGAGCCAGCACGTCCTTGGTCAGATCCACGCCGGATTCTTTCTTGAACTCGGCAATGATGAAGTCGATGATGCGCTGGTCGAAGTCTTCGCCGCCCAGGAAGGTGTCACCGTTGGTGGACAGCACTTCAAACTGCTTTTCACCGTCGACGTCGGCGATCTCGATGATGGACACGTCGAACGTGCCACCGCCCAGGTCATACACGGCGATCTTGCGGTCACCCTTTTCGTTTTTGTCCAGACCGAAAGCCAATGCGGCAGCTGTTGGCTCGTTGATGATGCGCTTGACGTCCAGACCGGCAATGCGGCCAGCGTCTTTGGTGGCTTGGCGCTGTGCGTCGTTGAAGTACGCGGGCACCGTGATCACGGCTTCGGTCACTTCTTCGCCGAGGTAGTCTTCGGCGGTCTTCTTCATCTTGCGCAGGATTTCAGCGCTGATTTGTGGAGGAGCCAGCTTGTTGCCGCGCACTTCCACCCAAGCATCGCCGTTGTCGGCTTTGGCGATGGTGTAGGGCATCAGGTCGATGTCTTTCTGGACTTCCTTCTCGGCGAACTTGCGGCCGATCAAACGCTTGACCGCGTACAGCGTGTTCTTGGGGTTGGTCACGGCCTGGCGCTTGGCGGAGGCGCCGACCAGGATCTCGCCGTCTTCTTGATAAGCAATGATCGAAGGCGTGGTGCGAGCGCCTTCGGCGTTCTCGATCACCTTGGTGGTGTTGCCTTCCATGATGGCCACGCACGAGTTGGTGGTGCCCAAGTCAATACCGATGATT
>JACCDU011186379.1_pt1 | contig 11390 bp, 13 predicted proteins | sample 7446081 | NCBI WGS metagenome assembly JACCDU01 (sample SAMN15323447, study PRJNA562643) | freshwater metagenome | isolation source: river surface water | place: USA:Blue River Watershed | collected 2017-08-17 | reverse complement strand
TGTGTTGTCCACCGACCCGGCCGATTTGGCGCTGTGTGCCGATGCACGGCGCACGCCTGCACTGGCCATTCGCGTGACGGTGGAATCGGTGTATTTGCATTGCGGCAAGTCGCTCATGCGCTCGCAATTGTGGGACGCTTCGCGCCACGCCGACCGGGCGCAGCTGCCCAGCATGGCCGAGATGATGCGTGACCAGATTCGCGCTTTCAAAGGCGAAGAGATCGAGGCCGAAACGCAGGCCCAGATGCTGGAGCGCTATCGCCAGTCTCTCTGAGCGCGGGCTTTACTTTTTCTGCACCGGATTGGCCAGCAGCAAGTTGGCCGGGTAGGCGCGCATGAACTCTCGCGCCTTGTCGATCGGGGCGCTGAGCCAGGCACCCCAGGCCCCTTCGTTCAGGATGGCGGGCATGCGTTTTTCGTTGCCGTTGTGGCCGTAGCGGTTCATCAACGCGTGGCTGTTGGCGTTGACAGTCAGCAAGGTGAAGCTGGTGATGCTGTCGCCGTCTTGGCTCCAGTGTTCCCACAAACCGGCCACGCCCATGGGTTTGCCGTCCACGCGGGCAATGCGGGTGGGCACGGCTTTGCCGCTGCGCCAGTCGTCTTCCAAAAAGGCTTGCATCGGGATGATGCAGCGTTGGCCCTTGAGCCAGGTGGCGCGCGTGGGCGTGGCGGTGCTCATGGTCTCGTAGCGGGTCACGGCCAGTTTGGTTGAACGCAGTTTGGCGTCTGACACGGACTTGACCCATGTGGGCACCAAACCGAATTGGCCCTGGGCCAGCTCCATCACCAGCGACTGCTCAGCGTCTGCTGTGGCGGCCGCGCCCTCAGCCTGTGCCTTGCGGATAAAAAAGCCTTGTTTGCGGGGCCAGACTTCTTTGCCCAGCAGTGGGTCGGGGGCTGAAACGCCAAAGGCTTCGGCATAAAGGTCAGCGCTTTTCAGGCATTTGTATTGGGTGCTCATGCGGGCGATGCTAACCCACGGGCTTGGCAGGTGCTCCGGTGCTGGCTTCGGCTTGAACTTCCACACATGCATCTTGCACGGCGCTGGCTGGAGTCGATGCGGGATCTTTGCGCTGCCGCCAGGCCTGACGCCATTGCCGCACCTGTTGGCCCGCATGGCTCACCCATGAGTTCAGGCTCCAGGGGTCCAGCGTGGGCCACAGGCGCTGAACCAAAGGCAGCAAAACCAGCAGCGCCCAAGCGGGCTTGCCCTGAGGTGCTGACCGGCTCATGAAACCGCGCAGCAGCCAGGCGGCGATGCCCAAGCGGCCATCGGGCTGGGCGGCGCGTTTCCATTGGCCCAGCAGCTCTTGCATGGCCACGCGCTCTTGGGCGGCTTGTGCCATCAAGCGCCCTTTTTCTTGGGCACGCTGTTCAGCGGTGTGCAGAGGGGATTGCGGGTTCATCGCTGGCTCCAAGCTTGTTTGTCTTGTTCGAGCACCGTCAATGTGGCCTGCAAAAAGCGGTCACCTTGGCGCATTTTTTGGCGCACCCACCAGCCCACCCACAGGGCCAGCACCAGGTAGATGCCCGACAAGACCAGCAGCGACTGCCAGCGCCAGGTGTCCCAAAACAACAAGGTCACGGCAATCGACAAGGTCAACAGACCCAAGCCCGCCAGCAAGAGCGCCACCGCGCTCCACAGCAAGCCTGTGACCAGCTTGTCACGCGCTTCGCCCAGCTCCAGCCCTGCCAGGTCCAGGCGCGTGTGCAGCCACGCGGACAGCAGGACAGCCGTTTGTTGCAAGGGCAGACCGTCTGCTTCGGGGGGGTGGCTGGGCGAGTCGTCAAGTGGCATGGTGTGATGTGCTGGCAGGTTGCCCTTCAGCAGAGCTGAGTCGAACGGTGATGTACAAATCCCAGACCGCAAAAAACATGGCCGCGATCAAAGGCCCGACCACAAAACTGTGGATGCCAAACCAGGGCAGTCCGCCCAGTGTGGACAGCAGCACCAAGAAGTCAGGGATGCCTGCATCTTTGCCCACCAACAAGGGCCGCAAGAAGTTATCGACCATGCCGATGACCAGCACACCCCAAGTGGCCAGCAAGGCCGCATCCAGTGTCTGGCCTGTGGCCAACAAATACAGTGCGACAGGTAACCAAATCAGGGCCGCACCCACCGCCGGAATCAAAGAGCACATGGCCATCATGACGCCCCACACCATGGGGGCGGTGATGCCCAAAAACCAAAACGCCAGGCCGCCCAGCAGACCCTGCACCAGCGCCACTGCAAAGCCGCCGCGCACGGTGGCCCGGATCACCATGGTGAACTTTTCATAAAGAAATTGCTGATGCTGCCCGTGCAGAGGCAGCGCACGCGCAACCACGGCCCTCATCTGCGCGCCATCACGTGAAAAGAAATAGGCCAGGTACAAGGTGAGGAGCACATTCATCACCACGTTCACGGTGTTTTGCCCAAAGCTCAGGGTTTGTGCCGCAATCAATTGCCCACCGTCGCTGAGCAGGGACAGGGTTTTGTCCTGCATTTGAGAAAAGTCGTCGATGCCCATCAGGCGCAGCAACTGCGCTACCGGCTCGGGCAAGGCATCGAAAACTTGGTGGGCCTTGCTCATCAGGTGCAGCTCTCCGCTTTGAATTTTGTGGACCAGGCCGGCCATTTGATGCGTCAAGGTGTTGGCCACAAAGCCCAAAGGAAAGATCACGCACAGCAGCATGCCCAGCAAAGCCAGACCCGAGGCTCGCCCGGCGTGGCCCGGCCAGCGGCGCAAGCTGGCTTGTCGCAGCGGCTGAAACAGCATGGCCAAAATACCGGCCCACAAAATCGGCGCGTGAAACGACCACAGCAACAAGGTCAAGGCCAAGGTGGCCAGGGTCAACAACAGCAGCAAGGCTTTGTGCGCTCGGGCTTGCTCAGCGGGGTCTTGTGTTGTGGGTTGGGGGTGTTCTGTCATGGACTTTGAATACTTGATTTGGGCAAGTTCGATTTTATAAAAGTTAAATTCTTTGAATTATTTTTGTAGTATCAAGTACTTACAATATTTTCAATATCAACACTCCAATTGAAAAAACCTGATCATGAAGCGACTGCTCCAAAAACTCCGCCAACGCTTCAAGCGCAGCTTTGTGTATGCCTTTGTCCTGTGCGTGATCATCTTGCTGGGCGGTGGCTGGGGCTTTTGGGCGATTGACCCGGCCATTGACTCCTTGGGTGACGGTGTGTGGCTGGCCTTCACCACCGCCGCCACCGTGGGCTATGGCGACTTGGTGCCCAGCACTTTCGCATCACGGCTGTTTGCGGTGGCGGTCTTCATGCTGGGACTGACGGCGCTGTCCCTGGCCACTTCGGCCCTGACCGTGGCCCTGAGCAAGGCAGATGGCGAGACAACCGCGCCGGCCAACCAGACCACACCCGATGTGTTGCTGCAAGAAATACAGGCGCTGCAAATGCAAGTGCGTCAGCTGCAAACCGATTTGCACAGTTTGCAGCAGGGCTTGCTGCCAAGCCAGAAAGCCACTGCGCAAGACTGAGCACCCCGTGTGATTGCTCTGAACGCTCAATGCGCCACTGAATGTGGCCAGCGTTGCAAGGCCAAGTAACCCAGCACGGCCCCCACGCACACCGCAGGCAAGGTGTGGGCTCCGGCAAAAAAGACCAGGATCAAGATCACCAGCATGGGCTTGCCCATGCCCACGGTGGCTGCGGCGCTCATGCCAGCCGCCATGGCCACTGCGGGCGGTATGGCGGGCCACAGCGCCAGACTGGCCAGGCCCGCACAGCCCCCGACCATGAGCAAGGGAAAAATCGCACCGCCCAACCAGCCGCTGGCCAGGCAAATGCACAGCGCCAAAACTTTGAGCGCGGCCAGGGCCAAGAGACCCCAAGCGCCCCAAGTCTGAAGCCAGTCGGGCAAAAACTCCAACTCATGGTGCCCCGAAAAGCGCAGCACCGGCCAAACCATGGCCAGGCCGGCAAACAGCACAGTGCCGGTCAGCGTTTGCGCCACCGGACCGCCCACCCGCGCCAAGAGCGTGCGGCAGCGCGGCAACAAAGCAGCAAACCCCAAGCCCAACACCACGCCCAAGAGCGCTGGCAAAAACGCCCAGATGAGGTCCGTGCCATCGCCTGTGGGCACATGTGCGGGCAGCGCCAGCTTGTGCAGGCCACCGCCCAGAATGTGCTGCGCCGTCCACCCAAAGCCCAGCAAACCCGTCAAGCCCGCCCACCACAGCAGGGGCTTGGGCACGCGGTCTTCACCTTGTGCCTGATGGGCCGCGCCAGGGGGCGAACCGTACCAGGCCGACAAGCTGGCGCTCACCGCCACTTCGGTCAGGGCTTTTTGCCGAGCGCGGTCGCGACTCAAACGCAAGGCGATCAAGGACGAGATTTCGAGGATCACCGCGATCAGCCCCGCCTCGGGGCCCACGGCACCGCCAAAGGCCACCGCCACAATGGCCGTCAGTGCCACCGCCAACACCCAGCGGCGTTGCACATGCACGGGGTCATGGGCCGCATCCAGCAGTTGTTGAATGGAGGCTTCAGGCATGCGGTGCCGAATCACAGCGATCAAAGCGCCGCCCAGCACAACAACAGCCCCTATTTGCCAAGTGCTGTGCACGCCTGACCACAACAGGTGCTCCAGCGACTTCATCGCCCACAAAGTGATGGCGGTGACGGCGCCGGCTCCCGCGCCATAAATCCCGGCCTGAATGATCCATCCCATGATGCCTCTTTATGAATTTAAAAGTAGTCATTTTAAAGAGAAGCATCGGACTCAGACGCCCGACCTGCTACCCTCGACACCTCATCTCATGGCTGCCCTTCACTCCGATTCATGCTGATCCGATTCAACAAGCCCTATGGCGTGCTCAGCCAGTTCACCCCTGAGGGGCGCTGGCGTGGTCTGAAGGACCACATCGACTTGCCCGGCGTGTACGTGGCCGGTCGGCTGGACGCCGACAGCGAGGGCTTGCTGCTGCTCACCAACGATGGCCATGAGCAGGCCCGCATTGCCGATCCACGCTTCAAGATGGAGAAGACCTATCTCGTGCAAGTCGAAGGCTTGGTGGACGACAAAGCGCTGAAGGCGCTCGCCCGTGGGGTGACACTGAACGACGGCCCCACCCTGCCCGCCCGCGCCCAGGCGGTGGAGCCCCCTTCCGATCTGTGGCCGCGCAACCCGCCCATTCGGGAGCGGAAAAATATCCCGACCTCTTGGCTGGAACTGTCTATTCGCGAAGGCCGCAACCGCCAGGTGCGCCGCATGACAGCGGCGGTGGGCTTGCCCACGCTGCGCCTGATCCGCACCGCCATTGGCCCCTATCACCTGCGTGACCTGCCCACAGGCACATGGCAGCAGGTGGAATAGGGTTTCAGACACAATCGGCCATCCGTTCAAAAACCCACAAGGAAAAACATGTCCGACTTGCTGAACAAAATGCAGTGGCGCTACGCGTGCAAAAAAATGGACCCGACCAAGGTCGTGCCGCAAGACAAAGTGGACCGCATCGTGGAAGCCGCCCGCCTGGCCCCCACCTCCAGCGGCCTGCAGCCGTTTGAGGTCATCGTGGTCAGCAACGCCGCCGTGCGTGCCCAAATCCAGCCCAAGGCCTACAACCAGGCGCAAGTGACCGATGGTTCGCACCTGCTGGTGTTTGCCGCCTGGGACAACTACACCGCCGAGCGCATCAACACCTACTTTGACTTCACCAACGCCGAGCGCGGTGGCACCAACGAAGGCTGGGAGAACTACCGCAAGATGTTGTTGGCCAATTACCCCGGCCGCGATGCCAAGGTGAACTTTGAGCACGCCGCACGCCAGGCCTACATCGCGCTGGGCGCGTCCTTGATCGCTGCGGCCTACGAAGAAGTTGACGCCACGCCCATGGAAGGCTTTGAGCCTGCCGCCGTGGACGAGATCCTGGGCTTGGCTGCACGCGGCCTGCGCAGTGTGGTCATCGTGCCGCTGGGCTACCGCGCCGAAGGCGACTGGTTGGTCAACCTGAAAAAAGTGCGCCGTCCTCGCGACCAGTTTGTGACCGAAGTGAAATAAAACGCACTCGCCGGTCATGCGCTGACCGGCCACAGACCTGTGGGGACCTTGTGTCCCCATTTTTCATGGCCCGTTCTGCACCGGGGCATCTGTCAAGGCCGCTTTGTGCCTTACCATCCAAGACTTCCCAAGCTGGGATGACCACCGAGGATGCATCATGGCCAAAGGCGAACAGCGCAGCAACAAAATGGCCAAGAAGCCTAAAAAAGACACGACGGCCCCCAAGACCTTCACCTCGGACCGCCCCATGGCACCAACCACATTTGTGGCGCCTCGCGGCAAAGTCAAACCCGGTTGATCCCTGACTGAAGGCCGGTGGCATGACCGGCTGCTTGAATTGTCGATGGCATGACACCGATCCATGAAGACGAGCACCTGCTGGTGCTCGAAAAACCCAGCGGCTTGCTCTCTGTGCCCGGACGCGGCCCGGACAAGCAAGACTGCCTGTCCAAACGTGTGCAAGCCATCTATCCCGAAGCCCTGATCGTGCACCGGCTCGATCAAGACACCTCGGGTCTGTTGCTGATGGCGCGGGGCATCGAAGCCCAGCGACGCTTGAGTCGCCTGTTTGAAACACGGCAAGTGAACAAGCGCTACATGGCCGTGGTCAGCGGACACCCCGAACAAACGCAGGCCGCGCAAGCGCCCGACGAAGAAGGCTGGCGCACCATCGACGGACCGATCTTGCTGGACTGGGAGCGACGCCCGATCCACATCATTCACCCCGATGGCAAGGCCAGCCGCAGCCGCTGGCGGGCAGTGCAAACCAGCGACAGCGCCACTTTGGTAGAGCTGGAGCCGGTGACCGGCCGCACGCACCAGCTGCGCGTGCACATGCAAAGCATTGGCCACCCCATGCTGGGCGACTCGCTGTATGCCCCGCCCGAGATCAAGGCCTTGAGCCCTCGCCTGCTCCTGCACGCACAAGAATTGGCCTTTCCGCACCCTTTTACCGAGGCCTGGATGAGCTTCCAAGTGCCTGCACAGTGGTCGGCGACAGCGCCTTATTTGACAACCTGAGCACTCATGAAGCCAAGTCTCAAGGAAAGACTTTGTGACTGGATACAATTCTCAGGTTTAAAAAATATCAATTTGGCTATGTTGTTGGATGAAAAATTACTGTCTTTGGCGGCACCAAAGCATTCATATCCATGGGTAATCTTGGCATGGCAATTGGGCTTGGGCTTGACCAGCGCCTTGACCATACAGGCTGCGACGCCCCCTCAAGACAGCATCAAGCAAGCCATTCAGTCAGGACAATTGGATCAAGCATTGAAACTTGTTCAACAAGAAAAACAGAATGCACCTAAAGATGTACAGCTGCGATTCTTGGAAGGCGTGATCCATGCCCAGCAAGGGCAGACAGACAAAGCGATTGACATCTTCAAAAAGCTCACTGAATCCAATCCGGACTTGTCTGAGGCCTACAACAATCTGGGCGTTTTGTACGCAGCCAAAGGCAAACTGGAGGAATCGCGAGCCCATCTGGAAAAAGCATTACAAACGCACCCCAGCTATGCAGCAGCTCACCGGAACTTGTCAGATGTACAAAGTCAATTGGCCAAACAAACATATGCCAAAGCGTTACAGGTCGATGGCAAAGTCAAAAACAATGCGCCACAACTGACCTTGCTTGGCAGCATTGACCCAAACAAGAAGACTTCCGCCTCGGCGCCATCGAATGCGGCCAGTACGGCCACTCAGACCGAGGCCAGTAAACCCGCAGCCGTTGTAGCCGCAGCACCAACCGCCCCTGCACCCCCTGTCGCACCTCCGGCAATGCCTGCAACCGCAGCCCATAAACCTGTTGTGCCCAGCGCACCTGCCGTCACTGCGTCAGCCCCCACGCCCCAAGCAACTGCACCCGTAGCGGCTGTTGCCGTGACGACTGCACCCAAAGCAGCGCCCACAAAAGAAGACGCCCAGCAAAAACAGGTCAAGGCTGACCAAGCCGATATTCGCAACGCAATTGCTGCCTGGGCCAAGGCCTGGAGCCAGAAGGACATGAACCGTTATCTGGCAGCTTATGGCAGCAGCTTCTCGCCCCCAGACAAAATGACCCGTACCAAGTGGGAAGGGGATCGACGCGTGCGCATCTTGTCCAAAAAAACCATCCGTGTTGACGTGAACAACCTCAAGATTGACCTGGCCGGCAACAAAGCAACAGCGCATTTCCAGCAAATCTATGAATCCGACAACTTCAAGGGCAACAGCCATAAGACCTTGGAGATGGTCAAGCAAGGCGATCGTTGGCTCATCGCGCGAGAGACGGTGAATTGAACTTTCCCCGCTTTCAAAAACGCCAGCCAACACCCCAAAGCAAGCCCCATCGGCATCTGCGCTGGGCGGCTCCTACTTTGCTGGTCGCCGCTTTCATCGTGACGGCATGGTGGCTGTCTGACCGAGAGCATGGCACCTCAAGTGTTGAGCGTTCATTTCAAGCCTCCTCTGAGCCCATGCGCTGGAAACTCGAGTTTGAGCCCAACGACAGCACCGACACAATTTCTGCCAAAGACCCGGAAATCTTGGTCCGCCAGATCTACCAACATCTGGGCGAAGGTGAACGAGCCCAGGCTTTGAGCACGGCACGCACTTTGACCACGCAATTCCCCACTTTCCAGCTGGGTCAATTGCTCTACGCCGATTTGCTCAACATCAGCAGCAAGCAACCCGTAGAAGGCGTTGAGCTGGACGCCGATGTCAAGCCATCCGCCTTGCGCCGAATGGAAGAGTTGGTCCTGGAAGCGAAGCGCCGCATGAGCCGACCTGCGCCGCAAGTCCTGCAAGGTCAGGTGCCGTCTGCCGTCGCCGTTCTGGCGGCACAACAACCTTATCTGGCCGCTGTGGACGCCTCCAAGTCACGGCTGTACTGGTTTGCCAACCGCACGGGCACAGATGGACGTCTGCAACTGGAGCTGATCAAGGAGACCTACGTGTCTGTCGGCATCAACGGTGTCGGCAAGGTCAAGGAAGGCGATGGCAAAACACCGCTGGGCGTGTATTTCATTCAAAAGAACTTGCCCGGCGCCACCCTGCCCGACTTGTTTGGTGCCGGCGCACTGACCCTGAACTTCCCCAACGCCGTGGATGCCATGCGCAACAAAACCGGCTCGGGCATCTGGTTGCATGGCACGCCCAGTGCCCAATACTCCAGAGCGCCAGAAGCCACCGACGGCTGCGTGGTACTGGCCAACGCCGAGATGGAGCAACTGCTGAATTTGCCCGGCTGGCGCATGACACCGGTGGTGATCGCCGACAAACTCGACTGGATTCAGGCCGGCCAGGTGCCAGCGACCTACACCAGCTTCAAGCCCACACTGGACCAATGGCTCGCCGATCGACAAAGTGCAGATGCAGCGCAACTCAAAACTCACTACAGCCCTCGTTTTGAGCGTGATGCGCTGGACCTGGAACACTGGTGGCCCAAACTGATGCAAAGTGTTGTGGGGCAACGCAAGCCCCAACCCCTTGAGGTGGTATCTGTCCTGCATTGGAACGACGGCGAAGAGACCATGGTTGTGACCATGAATGACCCCAACATCAAGGACAAACGCCAGCCCGTTTTTTTGCGTACCTATTGGCAAAAAGAGGCCGGTCAGTGGAAGCTGGTGTTTGAAGGACCGACCTGATCTGCGCCAAAGCAAGGTGATTGGCACATGAGCGTTCAGATCCCGTTTTTCAATGGCCGCATAGCACCCGAGGGCGGCAGCTTCGACGCCTGGCGTGAACAAAGCTTGCTGGACTCGATGGAACAAGGTGGCTTGGCATGGCCCAGCTCTTGCCGATCGGGCAGCTGCCGCACCTGCATTGGCCACTTGGTGTCAGGCCAGGTGCGTTACGAGATGGAATGGCCTGGCCTGACTGCCGAAGAAAAGGCCGAGGGCTGCGTGCTGCCCTGCGTGGCCTATCCCATGAGCGATGTGGTGCTCAAGGACCCCTTCGCCGACTGAGCCAGCGACGGGGGCCAAAAGCTCACTCGTCGATGCCCAGCTCCTGGATCTTGCGGGTGATGGTGTTGCGGCCAATGCCCAACTTTTGAGCCGCCTCGATGCGACGTCCCCGTGTGGTCGACAAGGCCGCCTGGATCAAGCTGGTTTCAAAGCGACGCGTCAGCACATCCCACACATCGGTGCGACCGGTGTTCAGCAAAGCCAGCGCTTCCTGTTCGAGCCCGGCCTCCCACACCAAGCCTGTCGATGGGCTTGTGCCCCCCAATGCCGTCGCAACAGGCATGTTCACGGGCTCGGCAGACTCAGGCGCCGCCAAAGCCTGCACCGGAACCTGCGCAACAGATACACCTGAAGCCAAGACCTCTGGTGGCAAGTCCTTGAGTTCAATGACCTGTGCAGGGGCCATCACGGTCAACCAGTGGCAGATGTTTTCCAACTGACGCACATTGCCTGGAAACTGGAACTGGCCCAGCTTGTCCATGGCCGCTTCCGAGATGCGTTTGGGCTCCACACCCAGCTGCTGCGCACTGCGCTGCAAAAAGTAACGGGCCAGCATGGGCACGTCTTCACGGCGCTCGCGCAAGGCCGGCAAGCGCAGGCGAATCACATTCAGGCGGTGGTACAAGTCCTCGCGGAACACGCCTTCCTTGACGCGTTGCTCCAGATCCTGGTGGGTCGCAGCGATCACCCGCACATTGGCTTTGACAGCACTGTGTCCGCCCACGCGGTAAAAATGGCCGTCGGACAAGACACGCAGCAAACGGGTTTGCAAATCGAAGGGCATGTCCCCGATTTCATCGAGGAACAAGGTGCCACCATCAGCTTGCTCAAAACGGCCCCGGCGCGATGCCTGCGCTCCGGTGAAGGCCCCCCGCTCGTGGCCGAACAACTCGCTTTCGAGCAAGTCCTTGGGGATGGCGGCGGTGTTGATGGCCACAAAGGGCTGGTTGGCGCGGGGCGAGTGCTTGTGCAGCGCATGCGCCACCAACTCCTTGCCCGAGCCCGACTCGCCCGTGATCAGCACGGTGACATGGCTTTGTGCAAGACGGCCAATGCCTCGGAACACGTCCTGCATGGCCGGTGCCTGGCCGAGCATCTCGGGGGCATCGACCACCTTCTCTTCGGTCACGTCTTCGCGCTCGCTCTCGTCCACCGCACGGCGAATGAGCTCAATCGCCTTGGGCAAATCAAAGGGCTTGGGCAGGTACTCAAACGCGCCACTTTGAAACGCCGACACCGCGCTGTCCAGGTCCGAGAAGGCCGTCATAATGATGACGGGCAAACCGGGCATGCGTTGCTTGATGGTGGTCAACAAATCGAGGCCCGATCCGCCGGGCATGCGGATGTCGCTGACCAGCACCTGCGGGCCGTCACGCCCTTCTTCCGAATCGAGGGCTTTCAGAACCTCACGGGGATTGGTGAAACTGCG
>JACCDU011333812.1_pt1 | contig 11393 bp, 11 predicted proteins | sample 7446081 | NCBI WGS metagenome assembly JACCDU01 (sample SAMN15323447, study PRJNA562643) | freshwater metagenome | isolation source: river surface water | place: USA:Blue River Watershed | collected 2017-08-17 | reverse complement strand
CGCTGGCTGCCGCCCTGGCGCGCGGCGAGCCGCTGGCGCGCAGCCTGGCCTGGGCCAACGCCGCGGCGGCCCTGTCCGTCACGGGACAGGGGGCGATCGGCGGCATGCCCATGCGCGAGGCGGTGGCCGGCCTCCTGGGCTGAAAGGGGGGGGGCCGCCCGGCCCCCGGGTCAGGGCAGGGCCAGCACCCGGGCCAGGGCGCTGTCCACGTGCGCCTCGATGCTGCTGCGCACGGCCACGGGATCGCGGCGCCGGATGGCCTCCACCACCCGCAGGTGCTCCTGCATCGTCGACTGCAGCACGTCACCGGACATCACGGCCCCTTCCAGCTTGATCAGGCGAATGCGCAGGCTGTTGACGCGGTAGATCTCCGCGATCAGCTCGTTGCCCAGCGCGTCGATCATCAGCTCGTGGAAGCCGCTGTCCACGGCGCTGGCATCGGCCAGCAGCGCGGCGTCCACCGGCCCGTGGCAGGCGCGTTCGACGATGCGCCGGTGCGCGTCCTCCACCAGCGCCAGGTCCCCCGGCGTCACCGTGGCGGCGAAGCGCAGGGCCGCCTCCACCTCCAGCAGGCGCCGCAGGTGGTAGGCGTTGTGGATCAGCTTCAGGTCCACATGGGCGATCTGCAGGCCCCGCTGCGGGATGGTGCGCAGCAGGCCCTCGGCCTCCAGCCGCGGCACCAGCTCACGCACGGCGGCCAGGGGCACGGCCAGCAGCTCGGTCAGCGCGCGCTGGGACAGCACCTGCCCGGGGCGGATGTGTCCTTGCAGGATCTGGTCGCGGAAACGCTCGTAGGCCTGGACGCGCAGCAGGGGCAGGGGATGGGGCGGGGTCACCATGGCCCGATGGTAATCAGTCGGTGCTGATCACGCCCTTGCGAAGCAGGATGTTGGCGTACTTGCGGGTGTCGCCCGTCTGCACGATGGCGAAGGCGCGGGTCGCCCGCTCGTAGAACGCCATGCGCTCCAGCGTCGCCGGCGCCGGCTCGCCGGTGGCGGCGAGCGCGGCGCGCATCTGCGCCACGGGCACCGGCACGGCCGCCGCATCGCCCACCACCTCCATCGTCCAGGCGCGCTCGGGGCCGAAATCGTCCAGCGGCAGCAGCTGCAGCACGGCCTGCAGCATCGCGTCGGAGTTCACGCCCACCACGCTCACCAGCCGCGCGCCGCCCTGGCGGGCCACCCGCTCGGCGGGGAAGTTGGCGTCGACGATGGCGACCTCGTCGCCATGGCCCATGCGCGCCAGGGCGTCGAGCGCGTCGGGGGAGAGCAGGGCGGGAATGTTTTTCAGCATGTCGTCGGTGTCCGGTGGTCGATCGACTCATGATAAACCCTGTGACATGACTGACATGTTAGCGATAACATCAGTGAAAACCATGAGTCCGAATTCCACCTCTCCCGCCGCGGCGCGCCGCGAGCTGTTTCCCGCCACGGCCGGCGGCCTTCGGCTGGGCCTGGGCACGGCGCCCCTGGGCAACCTGTTCACCGCCGTGCCCGACAGCCAGGCGCAGGCCGTGTTCGCGCAGGCGCTGTCCGACGGCTGCCGCACCTTCGACACCGCGCCGCACTATGGCAACGGCCTGGCCGAGCATCGCCTGGGGCCTGCGCTGCGGGGCCAGGGGGCCGTGGTCGTCTCCACCAAGGTCGGGCGCATCCTCACCCCCGACGCCGGCACCCCGCGTGCACAGCACAGTTATGTCGACGTCCTGCCGTTCCGCCAGCACTTCGACTACGGGCGCGCGGCCACGCGCCGCAGCATCGAGGACAGCCTGCAGCGCCTGGGCCGGGCCCGCATCGACGTGGCCTACGTCCACGATTGCTGCGCCGTCACCCATGGCGCGCAGGCGCCGCAGGTGCTGCGGCAGGTCCTGGACGAGACGCTGCCCGAGCTGCGCCGCCTGCAGGAGGAGGGGCTGGTGGGCGCCATCGGCCTGGGCGTCAACGATGTCGAGGTCGTGCGCCAGGTGCTGGCGCAGGCCGACCTCGATGCGCTGATGCTGGCGGGCCGCTACAGCCTGCTGGACCACAGCGGCCTGGCGCAGCTGCTGCCCGAGTGCGCGGCGCGCGGCGTGCAGGTGGCCCTGGGGGGCGTCTTCAACTCCGGCATCCTGGCCACCGGCGTGCGCGGGCAGGCCACGCCCACCTTCAACTACGCGCCGGCCGCCCGCGACTGGGTGGAGCGCACCGCCGCCATCGAGGCGGTGTGCGAGGCGCATGGCGTGCCCCTGCGCGCCGCGGCGCTGCAATTCCCGCTGGCCCATCCCGCGGTGCGCATCGTCATGGTGGGCGCGCGCAGCGTGCCCGAATGGAGCGACTGCGTCGCCATGTCGCGGCACGCCATCCCCCCGGCCTTCTGGGCGGCGCTGCGCACGCAGGGCCTGCTGCCCGCCCACGCCCCGGTGCCCGCATGATCATCGACGCGCATTTCCATGCCTGGCAGCCTGCGCGGGGCGACTACGGCTGGCTCACGCCCGCGCTGGGCGCCATCTGCCGTGACGTCTCCCTCGCCGACTGGCAGGCGCAGGCCCTGCCGCAGGGCGTCGATGGCGGCGTGCTGGTGCAGGCCGCGGCCACCGAGGCCGAGACCGAGTTCCTGCTCGGCGCGGCCAGCGCCAGCGCGGCGGTGCTGGGCGTGGTTGGCTGGACCGACCTGTCCACGCCGCGCGCGCCGGCCCGCGTGCGCGCCCTGGCCGGCCGCCACAAGCTCAAGGCCCTGCGCCCCATGCTGCAGGACATCGCCGATCCCGACTGGATCCTGCAGCCCGCGGTGGCGCCGGCGCTGGAGGCCATGGCCGACGCGGGCCTGGCCTTCGACGCGCTGGTCAAGCCGGTGCACCTGCCACGCGTGCGCGAGCTGGTGCGCCGCCACCCGCGGCTGCGCGTCATCATCGACCACGGCGCCAAGCCGGACATCGCCGGGGGCGGCCCGGGCGCCGGCCGGCCCGCCACCTGGCAGCCCTGGGCCGACGACATGGCTCGCCTGGCCGCCGAGACGCCCGTGCTGTGCAAGCTCTCCGGCCTGCTGACCGAGGCCGGCCCGCTGGCCGCCGACCCGCATGCCGTGCGGCCCTGGATGCAGCACCTGCTGGACACCTTCGGCCCGCAGCGCCTGGTCTGGGGCAGCGACTGGCCCGTGCTGGAACTGGCGGGACGCTACGGCCCCTGGTGGCGCCTGTGCCAGGAACTCACCGCATCGCTGACGCAGGCGCAGCGCGATGCGATCTTCGGCGGCAATGCCCGCGACTTCTACCGACTGGACCTTCCCGAATGAGCCTTTCCACCCTCCACTCCCCGGCCGACTGCCTGCCCCGCGATGCCGAGCGCGCGACCCTGGTGGGCCGCGCCTGGCTGCCGGGCGTCGGCCCCGCCGTCGTCGGCGTGCGCGGCGCCGACCTGGTCGACCTGACCGGCGTGGCAGGCCTGCCGGCCACCAGCAGCGCCCTGTTCGAACGGGCCGACCCGGCCGCCGCCGTGCGCGCCGCGCTGCCGGCCGCGCCCGTCATCGCCCCGCTGGCGCAGGTCCTGGCCAATGCCGACGAGGCCACGCGCGACACCACCCGCCCCTGGTTGCTGGCGCCGTGCGACCTGCAGGTCGTCAAGGCCAGCGGCGTGACCTTCATCGCCAGCCTGCTCGAGCGCGTGATCGAGGAGCAGGCCCGGGGCGATGCCGCCAAGGCCCAGGGTATCCGCCAGGCCCTGCATGGCGTGCTGGGTGACAACCTGGCCGGCATCGTGCCCGGCTCGCCGCAGGCGATGGAGGTCAAGCGGGTGCTGATCGAGCGCGGCGCCTGGTCGCAGTACCTGGAGGTGGGCATCGGGCCCGACGCGGAAATCTTCACCAAGGCGCCGGTCCTGTCGGCCGTGGGCACGGGGGCCGAGGTCGGCATCCACGCCGGCTCCGCCTGGAACAACCCCGAGCCCGAGGTGGTGCTGGCGGTCAACAGCCGCGGCCAGGTCGTGGGCGCCGCGCTGGGCAACGACGTCAACCTGCGGGACTTCGAGGGCCGCAGCGCGCTGCTCCTGGGCAAGGCCAAGGACAACAACGCCTCCTGCGCCATCGGCCCCTTCGTGCGCCTGTTCGACGCCGGTTTCGGCATGGACGATGTGCGCCGCTGCGACTTGTCCATGCGGGTGGAGGGCGAGGATGGCTTCGTGCTGGAAGGCGCCAGCTCCCTGTCGAAGATCAGCCGCGACCCGCTGGAGATCGTAGGCCACGCCATCGGCCCCCACCACGCCTACCCGGACGGCTTCATGCTGTTCCTGGGCACCATGTTTGCCCCCACGCAGGACCGCTTCGGCCCGGGGCAGGGCTTCACGCACGCGGTCGGCGACCGCGTCACCATCGCCACGCCGGCCCTGGGCGCGCTGGTCAACCGGGTGAACCACAGCGACAAGGCCGCGCGCTGGGCCTTCGGCCTCGGGGCGTTCATGAAGAACCTGGCGGGGCGCGGGCTGCTCTGAGCGTTCGCCGCTCGCCATGAAAAAAGGGCCGCATCATGCGGCCCTTTTCCTTTGGCGGGTGGCAAGCGGCGCCGTGGGGCGCCGCGAGGCGCTACTTCACCCCATACCCCATCGTCTGCGGCAGCCACAGCACGATCTCGGGGAAGAAGGTCAGCGCCAGCAGCAGCACCAGCAGCATCGCCAGGAAGGGCCAGCCCTCCTTCATCATCTCGCCGATCGGGATGCCCGTCAGCGCCTTGGTCACGAACAGCAGCATGCCGAAGGGCGGGTGGATCAGGCCGATCATCATGTTCAGCACCACCAGCACGCCGAAGTGCACCAGGTCGATCCCCAGCAGCTTCACGGCCGGCAGCAGCATGGGCACGAACACCAGCAGCAGCACCGACACGTCCAGGAAGCAGCCCAGCACCAGGAACAGCACGTTCACCATCAGCAGGAACTGGATCCTCGACAGCTGCATGCTGTCCACCCAGGCGGCCATGGCCTGGGGCACGCCCTCGGCGGTGAAGGCGTAGTTCAGCATGAACGAGCCGGCCAGGATCATGGTGATCACCGCGCTGCCGCGTGTGGATTCCAGCACCACGGCCCAGAACTTGCGCCAGTCCAGCGCGCGGTACACGCCGGCGGCCAGCACCAGGGCATGGAACGCGGCCACGGCCGCCGCTTCGGTGGGCGTGAACGCCCCGGAGTAGATGCCTCCCAGCAGCACGATCGGCATGGACAGGGGCAGGGCGCCGCGGAACAGGATCGGCGGCCAGTCCTTCAGCGGGATCGGCGCCTCGCGCGGCATGCTGCGCTTCACGGCGATGAAGTGCACCACGACCATCATCAGGATCGCCATCATCACGCCGGGCACCACGCCCGCCAGGAACAGCGCACCGACCGACGCCCCGGACACCAGCGCGTAGATCACCATCGGGATCGACGGCGGGATCACTGGGCCCAGGGTGGCCGAGGCCACCACCACGGCGCCGGCGAAACCGCGCGAGTACTCCGGCTTCTTGAGCATCTGCTTGATGGTCACCAGGCCCGGGCCCGCGGCGTCGGCGATGGCGCTGCCGGACATGCCGGAAAACACCACCGACACCAGGATGTCCACCTGCGCCAGGCCGCCGCGCAGGCGGCCCACCAGGATGCGGCAGAAGTCGAAGATGCGCTCGCTGACCGTGCCCGCATTCATGATGTTGGCGGCGAACACGAACAGCGGCACCGCCAGCAGCACGTAGCTGTTGTACAGGCCATTGCCCACTTGCTCGGCCAGCAGGCCGACGTCCTGGCCCTTGGCGACCAGGTAGCCGATGCCAGCGGCGAGCATGGAAAAACCGATTGGCATGCGCAGCAGCATGCCGCCCGCCAGGACGGCGATGAGGATGAAGAGGGGATTCATTGGATACGCAGTTCTGCCTCGAGGTCATGGCCTCGCACGGCACGCCAGATCGACCAGGCCGAACGGACGGCCAGGGCGACCAGCAGCAGCACGAAGGGCATGAACACCCACATGAAGGAAAGGCCCAGCACCGGGGTGCCTTCGCGGGACATGAAGGTCACGTAGTCCCACGTGGCCGGCACGGCCCACAGTGACAGCCCGCCGACCACCAGGTTGCCCACGATGGACATCACCTGGCGGGCGCGCACGCCGACGCTGTTCCACACCAGGTCGAACACCACGTGCTCGCGCTCGGGCACCACCACGGCCGCAGCCCAGAGGATCACCCACACGTACAGCACGACGGCCGCTTCGTCCGTCCACGGCAGTGGCTTGTTGAACCCGAATCGTGCCGTGATCTGGACCAGGAACACGATGAACAGGGTCAGGAACAGGCCGCCGCCGATGATGTCGGCGACCCTCTTGGGCCATAGCTTCATGCGCAATGCCTCCCTTCGCTCTCAGGCGATTACTTGGTGTTGTTGATGCGCTCGACCAGGCCCTTGGGCCAGACCTTGGCGTACTCGGAGTTCTGGTAGGCGGCCTGGACGGTGCGGCGGAAGGACTCGACGTCAGGCGTGGTCACCTGCAGGCCCTGCTGCTTGAAGAAGTCGACGATCTGCGCCTCTTCCTTCAGGCGGTTCTCGTTGTTGTACAGGGCTGCGGCGTCGGCGGCGGCGCCGACCTTGACGCGCTGCGCCTGGGTCATGCCGTTCCAGGCCTTGTTGGAAATGGCGATGAAGATGCCGTCCACCAGGTGGTTGGTCATCACCAGCTGCTTGGTCACCTCGTAGAACTTGGCGGCGCGCACGGTCGGCAGGGGGTTGTCCTGGCCGTCGATGGTGCCGGTCTTCAGGCCCAGGTACACCTCGCCGAAGGCCAGCGGGGTGGGGGTGGCGCCCAGGGCTTCACCCAGGAACAGCCATTCCTTGGAGCCGGGCATGCGCAGCTTCACGCCCTTGAGGTCGGCCGGGGTGCGGACGTTGCGCGCTTCGCGCAGGTTGACCTGGCGGGTACCCAGGTACACGGTGGACAGCGGGCGCACGTCCATCTTGTCCATCACCAGCTTGAACATCTCCTCGCCGACAGGGCCGTTGAACACCTTCTGCTGGTGGGCCGGGTCGCGGATGATGTAGCCGGCGGTGAACACCGAGAACTCGGGCACCATCTTGGCGATATCGAAGGCGGAGATGGACGACAGCTCCAGGTTGCCGCGGGCCATGGCGGCCGGCTCGGTGCCCTGCTTGAACAGGGTGCCGTTCAGGTTGATCTGCACGTCGAACTCGCCGGGGGCGGTCTTTTCCAGCTGGTCCTTGAACACCGTCCACATCTTGGCGTGCCAGTCGTCCGGCACGGCGGGGGTGGAGATGCGCAGCACCACCTTGCCCGGGGCCTGGGCCAGGGCGGCGGGCATGCCGGCGCCCATCAGGGCCAGGCCGGCGGCGCCGGCCAGCAGGGTACGGCGGATGATCTTCTTCATGGTTGTCTCCTAGGTTGTGACGGGAAGGGAAGGGGGATTCCCCGGCTCAGGCGGGCTGGGGCCAGGGCGTTTCGGGACGGGGCAGGCCCAGCACGCGGCGGTGGGCGCTGTTGATATGGTGGGCCAGGCGGTCGGCCACGGCCTGCGTGTCGCGGCGCTTGAGGGCGTCGATGAACCACAGGTGCTCGCGCATCGCGGGTACCAGTGCATCGGCGTTGAGCGAGGCGCCCTCCAGGCGGATCAGGCGCACGCGCAGGCTGTTGATGCGGTAGGCCTCGGAAATCAGCTCATTGCCGGTGGCGTCGACCATCAGGTCGTGCAGGCCCCAATCCACCTGGGTGGCATCGGACAGCAGCTGGTCGTCCACCGGGCCGGCCTGCGCGCGGTGGATGATGTCCAGGTGCGCGTCCTCGATGGCCTGCAGGTCGGCATCGCTCACGCTGGCGCAAAAGCGCTGCGCCGCCTCGCGCTCCAGCAGCATCCGCAGCTGGAAGGCGTTGTTGATCAGGCGGATGTCCACGTGGGCGATCTGCAGGCCCCGCTGGGGCACCGTCTGCAGCAGGCCCTCGGCCTCCAGGCGCGGAATCAGCTCGCGCACCGCGCCCAGCGGCATCCCCAGCAGCTGCATCAGCTCGCGCTGGGAAATGAACTGACCCGGCCGGATGCGGGCCGTGACGATCTGCTGGCGGAAATTCTCGTAGGCCTGCGCGCGCAGCGAGACCGGGCGGGCGGCGACCGTCATGCGATCACCCCGGCGCCAGGGCGCCCGCACGGGCGGGCCCCGGGAGGTTGGAGGGTGGAAGGCATGGTTGCAAGGTGGTTGATGTCTGACATGTTAGCCTGAGCGCAGGGCCGGCTCATCCGTGCAAACCCTGAGCCTGGAATCCCCGATTCGTGTTGACGCACTGACATGTCAGTCATAACATCAGCTTCAGGCTACCCTGGCCGCACCGGCCGACCTCCTCACGAAAGTTCCTTCCCTTGGCTTCCACTCCCGCCCCGATCGCCGGCATCTGGCCCGCGCTGCTCACGCCCCTGACCGCCAGCCTCGACATCGACCACGATGCCTTCGCCCGCCACGCCCACAGCCTGCTGGCGGCCGGCTGCGCCGGCGTCACGCCCTTTGGCACCACGGGTGAGGGCCCGTCCTTCTCGGTGGCCGAGCGCCGCGCGGCGATCGACGCGCTGATCGAGCGCGGGGTCCCCGCCTCGCGCATCCTGGTGGCCACCAGCTGCGCGGCCCTGCCCGAGACGGTGGAACTCACCCGCCACGCCACCCAGGTCGGCGCCGCCGGCGCCCTGGTGCTGCCGCCGTTCTTCTTCAAGGGCGTGAGCGACCAGGGCATCATCGACGGCTACCGCTGGGTCATCGACCGCGTGGCCGATCCCCGCCTGAAGCTGATGCTGTACCAGATCCCGCAGGTGACCGGCGTGGCCTTGAGCCACCACGTGATCCGCACGCTGCTGGACCAGTACCCCGGCACCATCATCGGCCTGAAGGACAGCGCCTGCCAGCGCGAGGTCTCGCTGGCCTACGCCGGGGCCTTCATGCCCCCGATGCAGGTGTGGGTGGGCAACGAGCCCGACGTGCCGACCATGGCCGGCCTGGGCACCCTGGGCGCCGTCAGCGGCGTCGCCAACGTGATGCCGCGACTGACCCGCCGCCTGGTCGAGGAGCATGCCTCGCCCGACATCGACCGCCACGTCCAGCGCATGCGCGACTTCATCGCCATCCTGGGCGGCTACGGCATGACGGCGGCCTTCAAGGGCATGATGGCCATCCTCACGGGCGAGCCGGGCTGGCGCCGCGTGCGCCCGCCGCTGGTGGCGCTGGACGAGGCGGAGTTCAACCGCCTGGCCGCCCAGTTCCAGGCCTTCGCGCTGGACCGCGACAACGAGTGAACGCATGACCGGCTCGCTCGCTCCCCTCGCCATCCGCATCCATCCCAACGACAACGTCGTCATCGCCTGCCGGCAGCTCGTCTCCGGGACGGTGCTGCCCGGCGAGGGCGTGGCCGTGGCGGGCCTGGTGCCGCCCGGCCACAAGGTCGCCACCCGGCCCATCGCCCGGGGCGAGGCGGTGCGCCGCTACGACCAGGTGATCGGGCTGGCCACGGCCGACATCGCGCCCGGCCAGCACGTGCACACGCACAACCTGGCCTTCAGCGCCTTCGACCGCGCCCATGACACCGGCAGCGCGGTGCGACCTGTCGTGCCCGTGCCGCAGCCCGCCACCTTCGACGGCATCGTGCGCGCGGACGGCCGGGTCGCCACCCGCAACTACATCGGCATCCTCACCTCGGTGAACTGCTCGGCCACCGTGGCCCGGGCCATTGCCGACCATTTCCGCCGCGACCTGCGCCCCGAGGCGCTGGCCCCCTGGCCGAACGTGGACGGTGTGGTGGCCCTCACCCATGGCGCCGGCTGCGCCACCGACAGCGAGGGCGAGGGCCTGCGCGTCCTGCGCCGCACCCTCGGCGGTTACGCGCGGCACCCCAACTTCGCGGCCGTGGTCGTGGTCGGCCTGGGCTGCGAGACCAACCAGATCGACGGCATGCTCGCGCAGGAGGGCCTGGCGGCCGGCCCCCGGCTGGTGGCCTACAACATCCAGGAGGCGGGCGGCACCGCCAAGGCCGTGGAGCAGGGCATCGCGCTGGTGCGCTCGCTGCTGCCGCAGGCCGACGAGGCCCGGCGCCAGCCCGTGCCCGCCAGCCATCTGGTGGTGGGCCTGCAGTGCGGCGGCTCCGACGGCTATTCCGGCATCAGCGCCAACCCGGCGCTGGGCGCGGCGGTCGACCGGCTGGTCGCCCACGGCGGCACCGGCGTGCTGTCCGAGACGCCCGAGATCTACGGCGGCGAGCACCTGCTGCTGCAGCGCGCCACCTCCCAGGCCGTGGCCGACAAGCTGCTGGCCCGCCTGGCGTGGTGGGAGGACTACTGCCGCCGCCACCAGGCGGCCATGGACAACAACCCCTCCAGCGGCAACAAGGCCGGCGGCCTCACCACCATCCTCGAGAAATCCCTGGGCGCCATCGCCAAGAGCGGCACCACGCCGCTGGCCGACGTGTTCGAGTTCGCGCAGCCCATCACCACGCGCGGGCTGGTCTTCATGGACACGCCGGGCTACGACCCGGTCTCGGCCACCGGCCAGGTGGCGGGCGGCGCCAACCTGATCTGCTTCACCACGGGCCGCGGCTCGGCCTATGGCTGTGCGCCCACGCCGTCGCTGAAGCTGTCCACCAACAGCGCCCTGTGGCGCCGGCAGGAGGCCGACATCGACCTGGACTGCGGCGGCATCGTCGAGGGCCGGCAGACCATCGAGGAGGCGGGTGAGGCCATCTTCCGGCTGATGCTGGAAACCGCCTCCGGCCGGCACACCAAGAGCGAGCGGCACGGTTACGGCCAGAACGAATTCGTGCCCTGGCAGCTGGGCGCCGTGATGTGACGCGGCTACGATCGCCGTCACCATGATCCCCGCGCTGCCCGACTTCGAGAGCGCCCAGGTCCTGCGCGCGCATGCCGACGCGACCCTGGGCTTCTACCTGCCGCACGCCTTCGACCCGCAGGGCGGCTTCTTCCACTACTACCTGGATGACGGCACCGTCTACAACCGCACGCACCGCCACCTGGTGAGCGCGACGCGGCTGGTGTTCACCTGGTCGAACGCCCATGCCAGCACCGGCCGCGCGCCGTATCGCGACTGGGCCCGCCACGCGCTGGCGCACCTGGAGGCCTTCCGCATCCAGTCGGGGCCGGCCCGGGGGCTGTACGCCTGGACGCTGGAGCAGGGCCGCATCGAGGACGCTACCGCCATGGCCTACGGCCAGGCCTTCGTGCTGCTGGCGCGCAGCCATGCGCACCGCATCGGCCTGTGCCCGGCGCAGGACGTGGCCGCCGCCTTCGACGCGATGGAGCACGTCTTCTACGAGCCGCGGCACCAGGCCTACGCCGACGAGATCACGCCGGCGGGGGAGGTGGCCGGCTACCGCGGCCAGAACGCCAACATGCACATGTGCGAGGCCTGCCT
>JACCDU010634894.1_pt1 | contig 11393 bp, 12 predicted proteins | sample 7446081 | NCBI WGS metagenome assembly JACCDU01 (sample SAMN15323447, study PRJNA562643) | freshwater metagenome | isolation source: river surface water | place: USA:Blue River Watershed | collected 2017-08-17 | reverse complement strand
GTTGAAGCAGGCACTGAGCGACGGTATGGCTGGGGGCCGGGCACCGATTTCTGGTACCCCAGTATGAGGTGCCCAGCCCCACCCCGTGCTCAGCGGACCATGCGCAAAGTAGAAAGTCAGCGAATCATCATCCCGCCATCGGCCACGATGGTCTGACCCGTGACGTACTGCCCGGCAGGACTGGCCAAAAACACGGCCACGCCCCCAATGTCGTCGGGCTCGCCCATGCGGCGCAGCGGGGTTTCGTTGTTGTACTTGGCGCTCAGCACGGGGTCTTCGTGCAGGGCTTTGGCAAAGTCGGTTTTGATCAGGCCGGGCGCGATGCAGTTCACGCGGATGTTGTCCGGACCCCATTCCACCGCCAAGTTGCGGGCCAGTTGCATGTCGGCGGCTTTGGAGATGTTGTAGGCCCCGATCACGGCCGAGCCGTGCAAACCACCAATGGACGAGACAATCACGATGGCCCCGTCCTTTTGGGCCTTCATGTCCGGATAGACCATGTTGCACAGCCAGGTGTTGGACAGTACGTTGTTGCGCATGACTTTGTCGAACACCTCATCGCTCATGCCGGTGGCCGGACCGTAATAAGGGTTGGTGGCGGCGTTGCACACCAAGATGTCGATGGGGCCCCAAGCTTGTCGGGTCTGCTCGATCAGGTTTTCCAGCTGCTCCTTGCTGGAGATGCTGGCGGCAATCGCCATCGCCTCACCGCCTGCGGCCTGGATCTCTTGGACCACCACTTCGCAGGCGTCTTGCTTGCGGCTGGACACCACCACTTTGGCGCCTTGTTGGGCCAGTTGGAGTGCTATCGATCGGCCAATGCCTCGGCTGGAGCCGGTGACGACGGCGACTTTGCCTTTGAGATTGAACAACGACATGAAACGGTCTCCTTGTTGAATGCTTGGCAGTCTGCCCGTGTGTGGTGCCGGTGTCTGTCTTGCGGGTGTCAGGCGGATCTGATGCGCTGCGGCGTTTCGGTCACAATTTGGCTGATCGGAGCATGGGAAAAATCGACATGGAACAAATCGATGCAGTGGTGATCGGGGCCGGGGTGGTCGGCTTGGCGGTCGGGCGGGCATTGGCCCTCGCAGGCCACGAAGTGATGGTGCTCGAATCGGAAAACGCCATCGGCACCGGCACCAGCTCCCGCAACAGCGAGGTCATCCACGCGGGTATTTATTACCCGGCGGGCTCGCTCAAGGCGCAGCTGTGCGTGCAGGGCAAGCAGATGCTCTACGCCTATTGCACCGAGCGCGGCGTGGCGCACCGGCGGCTGGGCAAGCTGATCGTGGCCACCAGCCCTGAGCAAGTTCAGGCGCTGGACGGCATCGTGGCCAAAGCCGCAGCCAACGGCGTGCACGACCTGCAAAAACTCACGGCTGCCGAGGCCAAGGCATTGGAACCCGCATTGTCTTGCGAGGCGGCCTTGCTCTCTCCCAGCACGGGGGTGGTGGACAGCCATGGCCTCATGCTCGCCCTGCAAGGCGACATGGAAAACGCAGGCGGGCTGCTGGCGCTGGTCTCGCCCGTGCAGGACATCGGGCTGCAGCAGGGCACAGTCACGCACCCGATCCGCGTGACCACGCAAGATGGCACCGAGTTGGCGTGCAAAGTGCTCGTCAACGCCGCAGGCCTGAACGCGGTGGCGATGGCCCGGCGCATGGAGGGGCTGGATCCAACTTTGTTGCCGCAAGCACATTACGCCAAAGGCAACTACTTCACGCTGGCAGGCAAGGCACCGTTTTCACGGCTGATTTACCCCGTGCCCGAGAAAGCCGGTTTGGGCGTTCACCTCACCTTGGACTTGGGTGGCCAGGCCAAGTTCGGTCCGGACGTGCAATGGGTGGATGACCCCACTGATCTGCAAGTCGACCCGCACCGAGGCGATGCCTTTTATGCCGAGGTCCGCAAGTACTGGCCTGCGCTGGCCGATGGCGCATTGCAGGCCGGTTATGCGGGGATGCGCCCCAAGATCAACGCCCCACACGAAGCAGCAGCGGACTTCATGATCCAGGGGCCTGCTGAACACGGCGTGCCGGGTTTGGTCAACCTGTTGGGCATCGAGTCGCCGGGCCTGACGAGTTCGCTGGCCATTGGCGCCGAGGTCTGCGCCCGGCTGGGCTGATCGCTTCTGAGACAGCTCAGGGCATCAGGGCGCACCTATCATGGCGCGCATGCACCCTCTTGACGAAGCCATTGACCTGCGCGCCACCGCGCCTCACGAATTCATAGGCGCGACCCACCCGGCCTACGCCAACATGATTGGGCCCTTTGGCGGCACCACTTCAGCGCAGTTGCTGCAGTCGGCCATGCTGCATCCCGAGCGCTTGGGCGAACCCGTCGCCCTGACCGTCAACTTTGCGGCCCCGGTGGCCGATGGGGATATCCGCTTTGTGGCGCGGCCCGTGCGCACCAATCGATCGACCCAGCACTGGATCATCGAAGCGCACCAGGCTGAAGGTGTGGTGGCCACGGCCACCGCCGTGTTCGCTGTGCGGCGCGAAACCTGGTCGGATGTGGAGGCGGTGATGCCTGCCAATGTGCCCGCGCCTGACGCCGTGCTCCGGATGCCCGTGAAGGGCATGCCCGCCTGGCCGCAGCGCTATGACATGCGTTTTGTCGAAGGCGCATTCCCCGCCGCGTTTGACGAGCAGGAGCAAGCCCATTCGCGCTCAACCTTGTGGGTGCGTGATGAACCCGAGCGGGTGATGGACTTTGCGTCATTGGTGGCCATCAGCGACAGCTTTTTTCCGCGCATCTACATCCGCCGCCGCCGCCGAGCCTTGATTGGTACGGTGTCCCTCACCACCTATTTCCATGCCGACAGCGCCTTGCTGGCGCAGGTGGGCACACGTCATGTGCTGGGTGTTGCCAAGGCGCTCAACTACCGCCACGGCTACTTTGACCAGACCGGCGAGCTGTGGTGCCCTGATGGTCAGCTGCTGGCCAGCACGCACCAGCTGGTGTATTTCAAGGACTGAGCGCTCAGCGCTTCATCTGCTGCAGTGCACTGGCCACTTCGGTCACCAGTGCCGGACCTTTGTAGATGAGGCCGGTGTAGATCTGCACCACATCCGCCCCGGCCTCGATCTTGGCGATCGCGTCGTGGCCGCTCAGGATGCCGCCCACGCCGATGATGGGGTAGTCTTTGCCCAAAGCGGCACGCAGCAACCGGATCACGCGGTTGCTGCCCTCAAAAACTGGCGCACCTGACAGTCCACCTGTTTCTTCGGCGTGCTGCAGGCCACTCACCGCGTCGCGGGCCAGGGTGGTGTTGGTGGCGATCACGCCGTCCATGCCGTGCTTTTGCAGGGTGGCGGCAATCACACCGACTTGCGTTTCGTCCAAGTCGGGCGCGATTTTGAGGAACATGGGCACGCGGCGGCCGTGTTCGGCAGCCAGTTCTTCGCGCCGCGCCACCAAGGCACCCAGCAGGCCATCCAGTGCTTCGTCGCTTTGCAGGGCGCGCAGGTTCTTGGTGTTGGGGCTGGAGATGTTGACTGTCACATAGTCAGCATGCGGGTAGACGCCTGCCAGCGCGATCAGGTAGTCGTCGGTGGCGTTTTCAATCGGCGTGGCGGCGTTCTTGCCGATGTTCAGGCCCAAGAGGCGACCTTGTTGGCGGAATTTGGAGCGCTTGACGTTGGCAATGAAGGCATCCAGCCCGTCGTTGTTGAAACCCAGGCGGTTGATCAGGGCCTGCGCTTCGGGCAGTCGGAACATGCGGGGCTTGGGGTTGCCCGGTTGCGCCTTGGGCGTGACGGTGCCGACTTCCACAAAGCCAAAGCCCATGGCACCCAGACCGTCGATGCAACGGGCGTTCTTGTCGAGGCCTGCGGCCAGGCCCACGCGGTTGGGAAACTCCAGCCCCGCAAGGGTGATCGGGTGATTCACGAAGGGCTGGCGGTACACGCGGTCCAGCGGGGTGTTTTGGGTGCGTGCCAGGCCCTCGATGGTCAGTTCGTGGGCCTCTTCGGGGTCCATCTTGAACAAAAAGGAGCGGGCGAGGGCGTAAGGGATCAGGGACATTGGATAATTCCAGCCAGCAAAGGCTTTGAGAGCAGTTTGTCCAATTGTCTCAAACCCCGCAGTCCCTTTCTTTTTTCATCTCGACCCCATCCCATGACCCAAGACGAACTCAAAGCCCTGGTGGGCCAAGCCGCCCTGAAATACGTTGTTCCCGGCGAGATCGTCGGCGTGGGCACCGGCTCCACGGTCAACAAATTCATCGACGCCCTGGCCACGATGAAAGACCAGATCAAGGGCGCAGTGTCCAGCTCAGAAGCTTCCACGGTGCGCCTCAAGGCGCTGGGCATTCCGGTGTTTGACAGCAACGAGGTCGAGAGCCTGTCGGTCTACATCGACGGTGCCGACGAGATCGACCACCAGGGCCACATGGTCAAAGGCGGTGGCGCAGCGCTCACCCGCGAAAAAATCGTGGCCGCTCAGTCCAAGCAGTTTGTCTGCATTGCGGACGAGAGTAAATTGGTCGATGCTTTGGGCGCTTTCCCCTTGCCGGTCGAAGTCATCCCCATGGCCACGGCCCGCGTGATGCGCCAATTTGCAGCCATGGGCGCAACGGCTGCTGTGCGCCTTAAAGACGGCCAGCCGCTGGTGACCGACAACGGCCAGCACATCGTCGACGTGAAGGGCTTGAAGATCACCGATCCAGTGGCCTTTGAGACCCAAGTCAGCCAATGGCCTGGTGTGGTCACGGTGGGCGTGTTTGCGCTGCAAAAAGCCCAGGTCTGCCTGCTGGGCACGTCCGAAGGCGTGAAGACGTTGAATTTTTGAAAGGCCTTTGAGCCCTTGCCACGATGTCGGACCTGAAGGTCCGACCTGCGGGAATGGCCGACTGCGCTGCAGGTCGGCGGCTTCAGCCTCGACATATTCGTTCAATTAGCCTAGCCGCTGTCTCAGCTCTGTTTTGAGCACCTTGCCGTAATTGTTTTTGGGCAGGGCGCTTACCACTTCATAGCGCTTGGGTCGCTTGAAGCGGGCAATCTCTTGCAGGCACAAGGCATCCAACGCCGTTGTGTCAAGGGTGTGGCCCGCTTGCGGCACCACAAAGGCCACGACCACTTCACCCCACTCGGCATCGGGTGCGCCGACCACGGCCACTTCGGCCACGCCCGGTGCGTGCAGCAGCACTTCTTCAATTTCGCGGGGGTAGATGTTGGAGCCGCCGCTGATGATCATGTCCTTGCTGCGGTCCTTCAGCGTCAAAAAGCCATCGGCATCCAGACAGCCCATGTCGCCGGTGAAGAGCCAGCCGTTTTGGATGGCTTGGGCCGTGGCCTCGGGGTTGCGCCAGTAGCCGGCCATCACGCTGTCGCCCTGGATCAGCACTTCGCCAATTTCACCCAGCGGCAAGTCTTGGCCTTGTGCATCGGTCACGCGGATGTTGACCGGGGTTTGGGGCACGCCAATGGATGCCAGTCGCTCCAAGTGCCGAGGATGCGCCGTGTCTTGCAGGTGGTGGCGCGACAGGGCGGTGCCGACCATGGGGCTTTCGCCCTGGCCATAAATTTGCACAAAGCGCGGCCCCATGACGCGCAGCGCCCGCTGGATGTCGGCCGCATACATGGGGGCTCCGCCATAGACCACGGTCTTGAACGATTGGCCGCAAGCCTGCACAGACAAGCCTTCGGCCTCGGCATGGTCCACCAAGCGCTTGACGATGGTGGGCGCAGCGAACATCGACAGTGGCCCGACTTGCTGACCTAGCGCAAACAATTCGGCCGGCTCGAACCCACCTGAGGGCGGGACCATGTGCCTGGCCCCCGCCATCAGGTGCGGGATGGCGTAAATGCCAGCGCCGTGCGACATGGGTGCGGCGTAGGCGATGGTGTCTTGGGCAGCCACTGCGTCCACATCGCAGAAATACCCCAAGCCCATGGTCATCAGGTTGCGGTGGGTGATCATCACGCCCTTGGGCCGTCCGGTGGTGCCGCTGGTGTAGAACAGCCAGGCCAGGTCTTGGGCGCTGCGTTCGGTGATCGGTGTGTCGAGTGGGCGGCTTGGCAGGTGCCACAGGGCATCGGCTTCGGTGCTGTCCACGTCGATCACGCGTTCCAAACCCGTGAGCTTGTCACCCGTGTCGCTGGTGATGTCCGCCGTCACAAATGCCCAACGGGCCTGCGCGTTGTCGATGATCCATTGCGCTTCGCGCACATGCAGTTTGGCGTTGATGGGCACCACAGCCAAACCTGCCCACCAGGCCGCAAACAGGACTTCGAGGTAACGCACATGGTTGCGCATGAACAGGGCCACGCGATCGCCGCTCTGCAGTCCGGCGGTCTGAAACTGCGCAGCCAGCTGCTGGCAGCGCTGCGCCCATTGGCCGTAAGTGGCCACGGTCTGAGTGCCGTTCAGGATGGCGGGCCGCAGTGGGTCCATGCGGGCCTGGCGTTGCAGCAAATGGGCGAGGTTCAAGGTGTTGGCTCCATCAAAACAAGGTCTCATTTTGGTCTTGATGGCCTCGGATGGGCTGTCTCGTGGACGTCTTGGTGAGGTGCCGCAGAGACTTTACTTTCGGCGCAGCAGCAAGCGCAAATCCGGCCCAATGCGGTCCACCGCATGAAAGGCCAGTTGGACAGCACCGCTCAGTTCGGTCAGCGCAGGCAAATTGGCCATGCCTTGGCCGGGGCCCAGCAGTTGCGGGGCCAGGTAGAGCAAGTATTCGTCCACCAGCCCTTCGCGGATGAACGAGCCATTGAGCTTGTGACCGGCTTCCACATGCAGCTCGTTGATCTCGCGCAGCGCCAGGTCGCGCAGCATGGCGGCCAGGTCCACTTTGCCTCCGGGCCCGGGCATGTAGATCACCGTGGCACCTTGCGCTTGCAAAGCTGCGCGTTTGTCTGCAGCGCCTTCAATCGCGGTGTAAATCCATATCTGCCGGGCCTGATCGCCCGATCCAAGGGTTTCAAACAGGCGGGCGTTCAAAGGGGTTTCGAGTCGGCTGTCCACGATCACCAGCTGGGGTTGGCGTGGGGTGGCGTGACCGCGCACATCCAGGCGCGGGTTGTCCTCCAGCACAGTGCCGATGCCCGTGAGCATCGCGCAGGCGCGGGCACGCCAAGCATGGCCATCGCTGCGTGCAGGCTCGCTGGTGATCCATTGGCTTTGGCCGTTTTCCAGCGCGGTTTGACCGTCGAGCGAGGCCGCGATTTTCATGCGCACCCAAGGCAGGCCGCGCTCCATGCGGCTGAAAAATCCGATGTTCAATTCACGTGCCTGCACGGCCATGGCGCTTTGCGGGGGCAGGGTTTCGGTCTGCACGCCAGCCGCTGCCAAGCGCGCCATGCCCTGACCTGCCACCTTGGGGTTGGGATCGGTCATGGCCGCGACCACGCGGCCGATGCCCGCTGCGGCCAATGCATCGCAGCAAGGGCCTGTGCGGCCTTGGTGGGCGCAGGGTTCGAGCGTGACCCAGGCGGTGGCACCTTGCACGCTGTGGCCACGGGCAGCGGCATCGCGCATGGCCATCACTTCGGCATGCGGTCCGCCTGCACGCTGGGTGTGACCTTCACCCAGCACAGTGCCGTCGCCTGCGGTGATGACGCAGCCTACGCGCGGGTTGGGCGAGGTCAGCCACAAGGCCTGCTGGGCCAGATCGAGGGCGCGTTGCATGGGGGCAATGCCCGCAGAAGGGGAGGGGTTCAGTTCGGTGGATGTCACAGTGAAAAACGCATCAGTTCAGGGCAAGGATACGCCAAGCCACGTTGGGACTTGAGCATAACTGCTGTGCCATTCCAAAGTCAGCTCAGACGCTGGAGTCGATGTACTGGCAAGCATTGCGGAAGGCCAAGACACTGTAACTTTCACATCGAACAGGCCCTCGTTGCCTCTGGGCTTGATCAGGACTTGGCGGGTGTAGCGCACGCCGTCTATGTTCACCACGTTGGGCAAAGCGCATACAGCGCGGTTGATGGTGCTGCAGTCCATGGCCTCTTGAGCGAGCGTTTGAACGACCGCTTGTTGCCGGGTGTTCAGCGCGGTTTGAAACGCTTTCAGTGTCAACTGTGTGGCACCCAACAGGCCGATGCCCAACACGGCAGAAGCCATCAAGGCTTCGATCAAAGCCATGCCAGATTGAGCATGAGCAGGGTGTGTCACTCGGACCAGCTTCCGTTGATGCGCTGGACCTTGGTTGCATTGATACCCTCCGGCCAGTTCAGGATGTAAGCGTTGCGCCCGTAATTGCGCGCCCAGACTTTGCCCGATTGCCAATCGGGTATGCCCGATTCCACCACCAATTGACCTTCGATCCAGCCGGTTTGCCATCCCCGCATTTTTTCATCGTCGCATCCCGCATCCAGAATGACGCTGCCATGGATGTGTGCATTGGGGCTGATGCGTGGACAACGTACAGCACAGGCCTGACTGGAAAAGATCAACACCGCGGGCACCTCGGCCGACCCGACACTCCAGGACCAATCTGTGGGACTGTCGATCCAGTAAACCGTGCGTTGCGGCGTACTCCACGCCGATAGACCATTGGCTTCCTGTGCGGCAGACCAGGCTTGCAACTGTTGGGCACTGATGTCACCCAAGACGCTGCGCCAGGCGGCTTTGTTGCAAGGAGTCCGAGAGGTGGCTGTGTTGGGTCCGCTTCGGCTGCCGCCGCCCGGCAAACTTTTGTTGCTCAATGCCATGCAGGCTGTTTTTTCTGCGGTGGAGATGCTTCCGTTGCGGTTGGTGTCGGCCACGTAGAAGGTTTGAACGGCCGATGCAGCGGCGGTATCCACGCAAATTTCCCCCTTGCTGGAGGTCAATGGACACACCTGGATGTTGGCGCCCGTGGCTTCACTCAGGCAACCATTGATGACCAGTCCGGCAAGTGGCGCATCGTTGGGGGCTGGGGCCAGGGTCGGGATGAACAAGCTTTCGCGCACCGAGGCTTGGCTGGTCCTTGAGCTGGACGATGATTGCGCCCTGATTTGGACAACGTGCGGCGACATGATCAGGTCGCGCACCAAGTTGACCGTGTTCAGATGGTCCGGTATTTCGGGGTGTGAGGGCACGGGCAATGCTGCACACTGCCATTGTGGTGTCGTGCTGTCTGCTGGGCAGCTTGAGGTAGTTGCGAAAACCTGGTTCCATTGCCCTGATCGCATCGAGATGTCCGTTTGCGCCCAAGCCAAAGCCGATTGGGCGGCCATTTGTGAGCGCTGCGCCTGCAGATGGTTTTGGCCTGCCAGCTGGTCCATCAAGACGCTGCGGCTGCTGTAGTAACTGGCCAATGCGGCTAGCAAGACCAGCCCCATGGCCATCATCAAGGTGATGGCGCCTGAGTTTTTTGCACGTGTTGGAAAAGACATCATGTGCAAAACTTTTCTTGGACGACGACAGGCAGGTCGTTTCTCAGCTCGATCGTCTGACTCAAACGGATCGCTTTGGATGGATCGCCTGGCCAGTGGCCAGCGATCGAGAGACGTACCGAGCGGTGAAACCATCCCTGGTTCAGTGTGCACGAGAGCTCCCAGTGCATGTCCGTGACCACAAGGTTTTGCGTGTTGGTGATGGGTAGCCATTGGCCGTCACCCTCGCAGGATCTTTTGGCCATGACAGCGTTGTTGAGCAGTTGAAATCCCGTGCATTCGTTGCTGTCTTTTTTTCCATCATGGTTCCGATCAAAAGAGAAATCGATCCAGTCTTCAAGAATGCTGAAATCATTGGAACCATTGCAAAAAGCATCGCCGCAGTTGCTGGGGGAGCGGGTCTCCCATGCTTGTGCCGAATATTGGGCTTGTCGCAGCTCTCGCGTCATCCAGTCCACAGCCACCCGCAGGTCCTGATGCAGGTGGCTACTTTGCAGGTTAAGTCGGTGTCCTTGCATGAGCTGAGCCAACATTTGGGTGCCTGCGGCCAGCACAACGAGCCCAATCGCCAGTCCGACGAGCAGGCCCATGAGTGTTTCACCCTTTTGCTGGGGCGTTTTGAGCTTCATTGCCGCCAGCAACGGTCAGGGTCACTGCTGGGGTTGCTGCCAGCGCTCAAAACGACCGTGGCACTTTCTTGCCAAGTCAAACGCATGGGTGTGCAATTTTGATCATGGACTTGCCCACCTTGGGCATGGGCTTCCAGTGTGTAACTTTGGGCACTCGATTGGGTGATGTTGATTTGGTAATGCCCTTGCGGCGAGAGGTTGTGTGCGCGTCCTAAGGCCGTTAGGGAGGCTGCATAGGCCTCGTGCGTACTGCGCCACTGGCTTTGGTCGAATTGCAGCTGCTGTAAAGCCAGCTGCGCATCACTGCGTCGGGTTTGCCGCTGCTGCTGTTGATAAGCCGGCAGTGCCACTGCGGCCAACACACTCATCAGTGACAAGCTGATGAGCAACTCGCTCAACGTCCAGCCGCTGGCCAGTCGCAGCGATGGCGTGTCCATTCCTGCATGGTGCATGCGGGGCTCCTCCCTGAATCCTTTTAGCGCATTGTGAATGGCCGCAGTGGACTTGTACAGGGCTAGCCAAGACGCGTTGACTGCATTACTCTTGGCGTGGGGAGGTAGAACATGACCAGATCAGATCAATGGCCAAGCCATGGCGAAAGAGGTTTTACTCTTTTGGAGGCTCTGGTGGTGTTGGCTGTTGTGGCCATTCTTGTGTCCTTGGCCGCGCCATCCCTCTCTTCCTTCCGCCAGCAGAACCAGTTGCAGTCGGTGGCTGAAAGCTTGTTCAACAGCATGTCATTGGCACGTTCTGAAGCTTTGCGGCGGCAACAAACCGTGACGATGTGTCCCCGCGCAAGCGATGCCGAATGCGACACATCAGACAACTGGCAGCAAGGTTGGCTCACGTTTGTGGATGCCAATGGCAATGCCCAAAGAGAACCCGATGAGATTATTTTGGAAATCAAGCCAGCATTGTGGACCGCTGTGCGCCTGAATGTGAGCAACACCGCCAAAGCCTATTTTTCGTATGGGGCTCAGGGCCGTAGCCAGACGGTCAATGGCGGATTCATGGCGGGCACTTGGCGCTTTTGTCTGCTGGCATCGCCAACGGGTTGGCAGGTAGTGGTCAATGCGCTGGGCAGACCACGTGTGGAGAAATATGCGCCGCAGTCTTGTTGAAACACCTCAGCGAACCTCGTCCACCAGTGTCTTGAAGTCGTCGATGTCTTCAAAGCTGCGGTAGACGCTGGCAAAGCGCACATAGGCCACTTTGTCGAGTTTCTTCAGCTCGCGCATGACCAACTCGCCGATGCGGTTAGAGGCGACTTCGCGATGCGGCTGGTTGAGCAGGTTTTCTTCAATGCGCTCGATCGCGCCGTCCACCTGCTCGGTGCTCACGGGGCGCTTTCGAAGGGCCAGGTTCAGGCTGGCGCGCAGTTTGTCGCGCTGGTATTCGATGCGCCGACCGTCTTTTTTGACGATGGCCGGGAAGCTCACCT
>JACCDU010878508.1_pt1 | contig 11394 bp, 8 predicted proteins | sample 7446081 | NCBI WGS metagenome assembly JACCDU01 (sample SAMN15323447, study PRJNA562643) | freshwater metagenome | isolation source: river surface water | place: USA:Blue River Watershed | collected 2017-08-17 | reverse complement strand
GGGTGGGTGAGTTGGTAGGAAAACTGTGCGAGGTTTTGCGCATAGCGTTCGAGTTCGCCCATATACTACTCCAGTCGAATCTGGGTATATCATGTGAGCGAACTCAGACTTTGTCAATGTTGGTATTCTTAAAAGAAACGATAGGATAAAAAGAGGTGTACAAGGATGTTACCATGGAACATACGACCGCGGGACTCATTCGTGACATGCGAAAAATGCATATTGATGGAGCGAGTGATCAAGAGTTGTGCCATCGAGGTACAGAAATCTATGACATGCTGGAAAAGGATATGCAATTAGCCAGTTCAGACGAAAATAAAAAGAAAATTGTGCGCGCCGAACGTCGAGCGTTTGAAGCGGTGATTGCCGCCATTCGTCATGGTCGACATCAGCATGCATTGGATGGGTACGATCAATATGTGGCACGGCGTGCCAATCAACGTATTTAGCACACTTTATGGTGTGCTTGCTTTTTTGCTTCTTCATAGTAAGGTCTTCTGAGTTGTACTAAAAAAGGTTGGTGTATGAAAATTATTGGCCTGATGCTGTCACTCCACTCCTCAGCGCTTGGCATCATTGCCTGGTCGCCAGAGCGCGAACGCCTCGCATCTCAGATTACCCTCCTTCTGCCTGGTGGACCGCTCATGCACCATGACGTGCATCAAATGTGGTATGTGAAGTCAGAATTATCTGATTGCATCAGACAATTGCGTGTGCGCGGGTGTATCAATCCTGTTCATCCAAAAAAAGTGCAAGACCTCCCTGTTGGGGTATATGTGCCCAGCACTCAAATGATCCATCTTGGACTTTCCGATGTCCCGCTGGCGCATCGTGCAAGACTGCTCATGCCCGGCTCGCTCCCTTTTTTGTCTCAGGCGTTTCCAAACGCACAGAAGTCAGCGTGGGTAGAGCGGTATCACGTGTATGAGCGCGAGATGTCCGATGCTCCTGAGGTGTCATTGCACGACGGGGTACACCTTCTTGACTGGTAATCACACCGCCCTTAGGGCGGTATTGTTTTTTCGGGATCAGTGTGGTACTGAGAATTGAGAATTCCTGAAAGACACACGATGGAACATTTTGGTCGTATTGTTGGTGTCACACACAGTGTCGACAAAAAAACTTGTGCGTGCGTGTTTCATCAAGAAGGAGCCCATCATCACACGGTGGTGATTTTGGATGTGGAGCTTCCTCCGTATGACCCACGTCGCACCCCAGAAATTGCACAACATGTCGCACCGCTCGATGTCCTCGATTATCTCAATATGAAGAGAGTCAGTACACCGGTGCCACTTTCTGAAGTTTCTCGGTTGTCTGTGTGCGTGTATCTCCCTCGCACATTCATGGTGTATCTGGGTATGTCTGATGTGCCTCGAGAGTATCAGTCGCCTCTACTCAAGGAAGTTGGCTCCGTGGCGAGTGTGGTACACAGTGGACGCCACCGCTCAGCATTGTTGCGTGCGTTTGTGGCGTTTCATGCGGAGACACTCGAGCCATATGTCTCCCCACTTCGTATCGGGAACATCGAATATTTGCCTCACGATCCATTTCGGTAATCTAAACGCCCCATATGTGGGCGTTTTCTTTTTTTGCATTATCCGCTAGGATGACCTCATGCGATTTCATGTCATCTCTCTTTTCCCGGATACCGTTGCAGCATATGTTTCCGACTCTATTTTGGGTCGGGCTATTACGGATAAAAAAATGTCTGTGGCTTATTACAATCCAAGAGACTATACCAAAGACAAACACGCGCGAGTGGATAAGCGTCCTTATGGTGGTGGTCCGGGTATGGTCCTTGAAGCCGAGCCATTTTTGAAGGCGGTCGCAAAAGCAAAAGGGAAGAAAGTGAAGCGTGTGAAAACAGTATTTTTTTCTCCATCAGGCACCCCATTTACCAATGCCACTGCACGTCAGTGGGCCAAAAAGTATGATGATATTATTTTCTTATGCGGTCGATATGAGGGGATAGATGCACGCGTACCCAAAATCACCAGAGCAGAGAGTATTTCTGTTGGGCCATTTGTACTTACTGGGGGTGAAATTCCAGCTATGATTGTCGTGGACGCAGTCGCGCGCCAGATTCCTGGGGTGTTGGGCGCTTTCGATTCGCTCGAAGAAGAGCGAACTGCGAGTCCAGAGGTTTACACTCGCCCCGAAGTGCTGGTCTGGAAGAAGAAAAAGTATCGTGTCCCCAAGGTCCTCCTTGGTGGGCATCATCAAGAAATAGAGTCATGGAAGCGAAGGGTATTGGAGAAGAAGCGCCAATCGCGTTCCACTTCTTTTGCGTCTGATCAGAAGGCGCATGGTACAATAGAATAAACATGACAACCCAGGCAATATTTGGTGGAGGATGTTTTTGGTGCACAGAGGCAGTCTTTCGCATGTTGAAAGGTGTGATAGATGTGCGACCGGGGTATGCTGGTGGGGTGGTGCCTCATCCAACCTATGAAATGGTGTCATCTGGCACTACGGGGCACGCAGAAGTGGTGATCGTCACCTATGACCCCAGTGTGATAACGTACCGTGATTTGCTTGCAGTATTCTTTACTGCGCATGATCCCACCACGCTCAACCGACAGGGTGCTGATGTGGGAACACAGTATCGGTCGGTCATATTTACCACAAATGCCCAGGATGAGGCCGACGCACATGCATACATTACTGCACTGACAGAGCGTCATGCGTACGCAGACCCTATTGTGACAACCGTGTCTCCAATTTCCTCATTCTGGGAAGCAGAAGACTATCATGCCCGGTACTACGAAGCACACCCAGATGTGGGGTACTGCCGCATCGTGATAACGCCCAAGCTTGAACATATTCGCGAGACCCATACCTCACTGGTCCAATCATCACTGCCACTCGCATGAGTAATGACCCATATCGCAATGTATTACCACCCGAGGTCTATCGCGTCATGAGACAAAAGGGTACGGAGGCGCCCGGGACAGGTGAGTATCTCCACGAACATGGCAGTGGGGTGTATCGGTGTCGTGCTTGTGGGGCAGCATTATTTTCATCCGATGCGAAGTTTGACTCTGGCACAGGTTGGCCATCCTTTGATGCGGCATTACCAGGGCAAGTCCGATATATTCATGATGATAGTGATGAGGTGGGTCGAACCGAAGTGGTGTGCGCATCCTGTGGGTCTCATTTGGGGCATGTGTTTTCTGATGGGCCGACTCATACCACAGGGAAGCGTTATTGTATGAATTCGGTATGCTTAGAGCTCGAGCGGGAGAGTACAGCACAGGATGGCTCTGCTTAGCGCTTTTTTACTGCTCAACTGTGGATTGACGTGGATACCAGGGTGCGATATACTTTATTCACTAACGGCCTGATTGAGTTATTGGCGGATAACCGATAGTAAGACCAACTTTTTACGCTCGTGCGTATCTATTTATAAGTGAGGGAGGAATAGGAGACACAAACTCTGAATAAGAGTCCGTGTTTTTGCGCATTTTTGTACCTTCTGTGTCGAGTGCCCAGGATTGACTATGACACCTGAGTGTCGTGCGTCCACATATTACCAGCTATGCGTTATCTATGGAGACGATCAATAAAAAGTATTTCGGTCGCTATAAGGCCCCGCTCGCGGAGATTCCCAATCTCGTAGAGCTTCAAAAGCAGTCCTATGACTGGCTGATTGCTGAAGGGCTTCGTGAGCTCTTTCAGGAGTTCTCACCCATCAGTGATTATTCAAAGAAGAAGTTTGATCTTGAATTTGTCGGATTTGAACTTTCTCCTCCTCGTTTCGACGAGCATTTTGCGCGCGAGAATAAACTCTCGTATGAGACACCATTACGTGCGAAGGTTCGACTCACAAACAAGACGCTCGGAACGGTCAAAGAGCAAGAAGTCTTTATGGCTGATTTTCCTGTGGCCACCCCTCGAGGGACATTCGTGGTCAACGGTGTCGAGCGTGTCGTGGTGCCTCAACTCGCACGATCTTTTGGAATCTTCTTTACTGCACAGGAGCTCAAGGCTGGTCGCTTCTTTGGAGCAAAGGTTATTCCTTCTCGTGGTGCATGGATTGAAATTGAAAGTGACTCTGATGAAGTGATATGGGTCAAGATTGACCGCAAGCGTAAGTTTCCAATCACTTCGCTTCTGCGCGTATTTGGGCAGTGCACTGACACAGAGGTCCTCGCAGCATTTGCGGGAGATCCCGATGCAAAGCGCTATATCGAAAAGACACTCGCCAAGGATCCCGCTAAGACCCTTGACGATTCGTATGTGGAAGTCTATCGCCGTTTGCGCGATGGTGATGTGACGACTACAGCAAATGCTAAGGAACTTATTGATCCGATGTTCTCCCGTGAACGCTACGACCTTTCTCCAGTCGGACGTTTTCGCTTTAACAAGCGCTTTGGAAAATCCATGGATAAGAAGGACCTGGAGGTCCGGGTGCTGACATTCTTGGATTTGGTGCAGACCATCATGCATGTGGTGAAGTTGAATCATTTGAAGGGAGCCACCGAGGACGATATCGATCACTTGGGGAGCCGTCGCGTTCGCTTTGTGGGTGAAATGCTTCAGGCAAAATTGCGTGTAGGTATGACTCAGATGAAGCGCAATATTCAGGACCGTATGTCGACAGTTGAGACTGATACGGTACTCCCGATCAACTTTGTTTCTCCACGACCACTCCAGGCGCGACTCAAGGAATTTTTTACCACCAATCAGCTTGCTCAACTCATGAGTCAAGGCAATGTGCTCGACGAAGTCGAACACTTGCGCACCACATCAGCTATGGGTCCTGGCGGTCTCACGAAGGAGCGTGCTGGGCTCGAAGTCCGTGACGTGCACCCATCGCACTATGGTCGCCTCTGTCCTATTCACACTCCAGAAGGCCCAAACATTGGTCTAGTGTTGCGCATGTCGCTCTATGCCCGCACCAACGCATTTGGGGTGATTGAGACGCCGTATGAGAAGGTGGAGAATGGTAAAATTACCGATAAAGTCGAGTATCTGAATGCACTCGAAGAAGAAGGATTTATTATCGCCCATGCAGCCATGCCATACGGCGATGATATGATGCTTCCCGCACGTGTGGAGGCTCGCGTAAAGGGTAACCCTGGGATCGTGAATCGCGATCAAGTCGACTACATTGATGTTGCAACTAACCAAGCATTCTCGACAGCAACCAGCTCAATTCCATTCTTGGAGCACAATGACGCCAACCGTGCGCTCATGGGTTCGAACATGCAACGCCAAGCAGAACCACTCATTCGCCCACAGGCCCCTATTGTGGCAACTGGTGTTGAGGCACGTATTGCGCGCGATTCCGGACGCGTACTCTTGGCTGAGTCCGACGGTGTCATCAAAGAAGTAGATGCGAAGCATATTGTCGTCAAAGACAACAAGGGTAGTGAACACACCTACCAGCTCATCAACTTTGTGATGACCAACAACGCCAACTGCTATCACCAGCGTCCAGCAGTCTCTGTGGGGGATAAGGTGAAAAAGGGCGATGTCCTCGCAGATACCTCGACTTCCGATCGTGGAGAAATGGCGCTCGGACAAAACCTCTTGGTGGCATTTATGTCCTGGGGTGGTGCTAACTACGAAGACGCCATCATCCTTTCGGAGCGATTGGTGCGCGATTCAGTCTTGTCTTCCATTCACATCGAGAAGTTCGTGGTCAACGTGCGCGACACCAAGCTTGGCCCCGAAGTCACGACTCCTGATATTCCTAACGTCGGTGAGGCAAAGCTCAAAGATCTCGACCACGAGGGGGTGGTGCGTATTGGTGCCGAAGTGCGGCCAGGAGATATTTTGGTTGGAAAAATTACCCCGAAGGGTGAAGCAACGCTTACTCCTGAAGAACGACTTTTACGCTCCATTTTTGGTGAGAAAGCGCGCGATGTGAAAGACACGAGTTTGCGCATGGAACACGGCAAGCGTGGACGCGTTATTGGGGTGAAAGTCTTTTCTCGCGAGAAGGGAGATAATCTCGAAAGCGGTATCATTAAGCGTGTCTACATCGAAGTGGCACAGTTGCGCAACATTTCAGTCGGTGACAAGCTTGCTGGTCGCCACGGAAACAAGGGTGTCATCTCGAAGATTCTTCCTATCGAAGAAATGCCATTTCAGGAAGACGGCACTCCTATCGATGTGATTTTGACTCCTCTTGGTGTGCCAAGCCGTATGAACCTTGGTCAAATCTTTGAATTGCACCTCGGACTCGCAGCAGCAAAGCATGGATATCAGGCAATCACCCCATCATTTCTTGGTGTGTCAGAAGCTGAAATTCGCGCAGAGCTCAAGTCTGCTGGGTATCGTGAAGATGGCAAGATGAAGCTCTACGACGGTCGCACCGGTGAGGCATTTGAGCAGGATATTTCAGTGGGTTACATGTATATCTTGAAACTTCACCACATGGTTGAAGATAAGATTCACATGCGCTCAATTGGCCCGTACAGTTTGATTACCCAGCAGCCATTGGGTGGTAAGGCACAGGGTGGTGGTCAGCGCTTCGGTGAAATGGAAGTGTGGGCGCTTCAAGGATACGGTGCGTCGCACATCCTTCGTGAAATGCTCACCGTGAAGTCCGATGATATTCTTGGTCGATCGGCGGCATTTGATGCCATCGTGAAGGGAAAGAATATTCGCGAACCAAACCTTCCTGCAACATTCCATGTGCTGCTCAACTCACTTCGCGGATTGTCTCTCGATGTTGATCTGCAGTCGTTACCAGGTCTCGACAAGAATTAATCGCCATACCCACTCATATGAACAATCCAACAACAGATTTCAACGCGATCGGTATCAAGCTGGCATCGCCAGAGCGCATCCGCGAGTGGTCCTTTGGTGAGGTGACCAAGCCTGAAACGATTAACTATCGCACTCAGCGATCTGAGCGCGGCGGTCTCTTTGATGAGCGCATCTTTGGCCCAGAAAAGGACTTTGAGTGCTATTGTGGTAAGTACAAGGGCATCCGCTATAAGGGTATTATTTGTGAGAAGTGTGGTGTGGAAATCACTCGTGCCATTGTGCGCCGTGAGCGCCTCGGACACATCGAGCTCGCAGCTCCAGTGTCACACATCTGGTTCTTGCGTGGTATCCCTTCTCGTATCGGACTTCTCCTGAATCTTCCTGTCGCGGAACTTGAGCGTGTTATTTACTTTGCCGCGTATATCGTCACTTCGGTCAATGAAGCGGAGAAAGAAAATCTGCTCAAGCAGCTCGATCAAGAGTATAAGTCCAAGGTCAAGTCGCTCGAAGCAAAGGGTGCGAAGGATAAAATGAAAGAACTCCTTACTGCAGCCAAAAAAGAGATTGATAGTATTTCAGTTGGGCTCATTCTGGATGAAATGACCTATCACAAGTATTCGCTGAAGTACTCCTCTGCATTTGAAGCAGGCATTGGTGCCGAAGCGGTATATGCGATGTTCAAGAAGCTTGACTTGAAGAAGCTCGAGGCACACTTGGTGACTGCGCTCGAGAAGGCCGGAGCAGTGGAGCGCGTCAAGCTCTACAAGCGCTTATCCCTGACTCGTGCCATGCTACGCTCGGGTGTTCGCCCTGAGTGGATGTTTCTTTCAGTCATCCCGATTATCCCCCCAGGTATGCGTCCGATGGTGGCGCTCGAGGGAGGTCGCCATGCCACTTCCGACGTCAATGACTTGTATCGTCGCGTCATCAATCGCAACAATCGCTTGAAGAAGTTGGTGGAGATTGATGCCCCGGAAGTAATTTTGCGCAACGAAAAGCGTATTTTGCAGGAAGCCGTCGACGCACTCATCGACAATTCTATTCGTCACGGTTCAACATCCGCAGCGATGTCTCAAACGCAGCGCCGACAGCTGAAGTCGCTTGCAGACACCCTCAAGGGAAAGAGCGGACTCTTCCGTCAGAACTTGTTGGGTAAGCGTGTCGATTATTCTGGACGCTCAGTGATTGTGGTCGGTCCTGATCTCAAGCTCAATCAATGTGGTTTGCCCAAGCACATGGCACTGGAATTGTTTCGTCCATTTGTGATTGCAAAGTTGCTCGAGCAGGGTCTGGCATTCAACATTCGCGGTGCGAACCGTTTGATTGATGATGGTATACCTGAGGTGTGGGCTACTCTTGAAGATGTGATTAAGGGCAAGTTTGTGCTCCTTAACCGTGCTCCGACTCTTCACCGACTCGGTATTCAAGCATTCAATCCTACACTCATCGAAGGAAACGCTATCCAGGTGCATCCGCTTGTCTGTTCTGCTTTCAATGCAGACTTCGACGGAGACCAGATGGCCGTACACGTACCACTTTCCGATGAGGCTCAGGCTGAAGCGCGCGAACTGATGGCCGCAAACAAGAACCTCCTCAAGCCTGGTTCAGGTGACCCTGTGGTAAATCCGGGACAAGACATTGTGCTTGGTTGCTTCTGGATGACCAAAGAAATCGCAGGGGATAAGGGTGAAGGAAAGATTTTTGCTACTCCAAATGCTGCAATTACTGCATATGACTTTGGTGTGGTGGGCTTTCGGGCCAAGATTCGAGTGATGGGCACAGATAGCCCTAAGTATGCACAGTTTGAAGGGAAGCCTTTTGAGACCACGGTGGGGCGCTTGCTCTTTAATTCTGTGCTCCCGAAAGATTTTCCCTACATCAATAAGGAGGTCACCAAGAAGGATCTTGCCAACATGGTAGACGACCTGATTACCCGCTATGGTATCGATGGGACTCCTGATGCGCTCGACAAGATTAAGGCCTTCGGGTACAAGTATGTCACAAAGTCGGGTATCACCTGGTCTCTCTCTGATGTGAAGGTGCCTGAAGAAAAGAAGGAAATTGTGACCCGTGCTCGCAAAGAAGAGGAAATCGTTTTTGCGCAGTGGGAAGAAGGTTTGCTTTCTATGGAAGAACGCTATGATAAGGTCATTATGATTTGGAAGGCGGTAGAATCTGAAATTCAGAAGATTGTGCCGAAGGGGTTGCCCAAGGACGGTCCTGTCATGGACATGATTACCTCGGGAGCTCGTGGTTCTATTGGGCAGGTAACCAAGATGGTAGGTATCAAGGGTCTCACTCAAGGTCCATCTGGTCGCATTATTGACTTCCCCATGGTGCCGTCGCTCAAGGAGGGTCTTACTCCACTTGAGTACTTTATTTCTACTCACGGTGCTCGAAAGGGTATGACTGACACCGCACTCAATACTGCAAAGGCAGGTTACTTGACTCGTCGCTTGGTCGACGTGGCTCAGGATGTGGTGGTTATCGAAGAAGACTGTGGAGAAAAGGAGGGTATTCGTTTGACCAAGGAGAACGCACTCGGTATTGAGATTACCATGGCACGCAATGCGCGAGGTCGTGTGTTGGCCAAGGATGCTGTGACTCCTTCTGGTGTAGTTGTCTTCAAGAAGGGCACCCTGCTTGGTCGTGACGAGGCTCAGGCAACACAGGATGCCGGGGTAGAAGAAGTCTTTGTGCGTTCGCCACTCTCATGCAAGACCCTCCGTGGTGTATGTCAGAAGTGCTACGGACAAGATCTCGGTCGTGGCGTCTTAGTGGCTCTTGGCGAAACCGTCGGTATTGTGGCAGCTCAGGCTATTGGTGAGCCAGGTACTCAGCTTACGATGCGTACCTTCCATGCTGGTGGTGCCGCAGGCGAAGACATTACGATGGGTCTCCCTCGTGTCGAAGACATTTTTGAGCGCCAGACTCCCAAAGCTCAGGCTGTGGTAGCAAAGATTGACGGACTGGTGTCTGAAATCAAGCGCGGTGAAAAGGATGACTTGATTATCGTAGTCTTGGGAGAAGCTGAAGGAAAGAAGGAAAAGGAAGTCAAGTCTGTCGAGCACTCTGTTTCCTTCCGTCGCTCGCCAATTGTCAAAGAAGGCATGCGAGTGAAAGCCGGTGATTTGCTCACAGACGGATATGCGGACATTGATGAGTTGTATAAGTTTGGCGGACTCGATCGTGCTCAACGCTACATTATTTCGGAAATCAACAAGATTTACGAAACTCAGGGTGCATCGATTGCACGTAAGCACGTAGAAATCATTGTGCGCCAGATGTTCTCACGTCGCAAGATTAAGGTATCTGGTGATACACGCTTCTCGATTGGAAATGTGGTTGAAGAGTCAACGCTCAATATTGAAAATGCGCGGGTGAAGGAAGAAGGTGGAGAGGAAGCTAAGGGTGAGCAGCTCGTGCTCGGCATTACTGACGTGGCACTCACTAAGGAATCGTTCCTTTCTGCCGCATCGTTCCAAAACACCTCTCGCGTGCTCATTGAAGCCGCAGTTCAGGGTTCGACCGACCAACTATATGGACTCAAAGAGAATGTCATTCTTGGTCGTTTGATTCCTGCGGGAACAGGATTTCCTGCAAATCGCGTGGAACCAGAAGTCGACCCCAATGCAGTAGACGAGTACGCTGGTCGCGAAATCGTACAAGCATAGTATTGCCGCACTCACCGAAGAACATCCGTCATCACTCGAGGATGTTCTTGGTTCTGTGTGCCCCTCACTCATGACCCCTGTAGAACAAATCAAAGCGCGACTCTCGATTGTTGATGTGGTGGGCTCATATGTGAAGCTCACCAAAGCGGGTAATAGTTATAAAGCACTTTGCCCCTTTCACAATGAGAAATCCCCATCGTTTAACGTATCGCCTGCGCGCGAGGCGTTCTACTGTTTTGGATGCAATCGCGGTGGAGACATTTTCTCGTTTGTCGAAGGTATTGAAGGGATTGAGTTTGTGGATGCACTAAAGCTCTTGGCGAATCGTGCAGGGGTTCAACTAAAAGAAGAGCGTGCGAGAGATCACTCGGTGCGTGACAGAGCCCTCGCGATGATGGATGCTGCCACCACGCTGTATGAGAAACGTCTTGAACGCGAGCATGGAGCCATGGCATATCTGACTGCCCGTGGATTGACGCCTGAAACGATTCGTCATTTTCGTATTGGTTTTGCTCCCGAAGAATGGCGCTTCGTGTATGACCATTTACGCGAGCAAGGGTATTCCGACGATGAGATTGTTTCTGTTGGTCTGATTAAGCCGGCAGAGGGAAAAACCCCGTATGACCGTTTTCGAGGACGGGTGATGTTTCCTATCTTTGATGGGGGAGGGCAAGTGGTTGCATTTTCTGGGCGCGTTTTTGGAACGCAAAAGAATAAGGATGGCACTGAAGTTGCAAAATACATCAACTCTCCCGAAACAGCACTCTATGACAAGTCTTCACTCTTGTTTGGATATGATCGTGCAAAGCGGGCCATGCGAGAACAAAACTTTTGCGTGCTCGTAGAAGGGCAAATGGATTTGATTATGAGTCATCAGGCTGGAGTGCAGAACACCGTAGCCGTGTCGGGCACAGCTCTCACCGAAAAGCATCTTGGCCTCATCAAGCGATTGACTGACAATCTCATCTTTGCGTTTGATGCGGACGATGCGGGACTGAAT
>JACCDU010357238.1_pt1 | contig 11397 bp, 19 predicted proteins | sample 7446081 | NCBI WGS metagenome assembly JACCDU01 (sample SAMN15323447, study PRJNA562643) | freshwater metagenome | isolation source: river surface water | place: USA:Blue River Watershed | collected 2017-08-17 | reverse complement strand
GGTGTGTTTAAAACATATCTTACCATTTATGGTAAGAACGGAATTTCGAAAGTTATTCTTAAAAATATGATTCCGCTTTTGAATATAGAACTACATAGGTTATTGTCCGACAGTTGTTATTTCATTTTGGAATTGAATATCAACGACAAAAATGAAGTAGAATTTCTTATGATTGATAATGAGACAAGAGTGGTTAAACCTTTAAACTCCGGTTCAGGATATGAAAGAACAATTTCATCATTGGCAATTAGAAGTGTTCTTACCAAGATATCGTCATTACCTAAACCAAATATAGTGGTTATGGACGAAGTATTCGGTAAGATTGCTGACGAGAATTTAGAAATGGTCGGGGAATTCTTCAAAAAAATAAAAAATTACTTTGAACATATAATCGTTATATCGCATAACACATTGATTAGGAATTGGTCAGACAATTTGGTAATGATTAATAAAAATGATAATATATCATCTATTGAGTTCGTAACAACAAAAATTTCTTAACATAAAAAAATTGTTTTACATTTGTTAAAATTTTAGAAATGACAGAAAAAAACCACAAGGATTTTAAACTATTCGCTAAGGACCAAAACATCAGTTCCTTAAAACTTGACTATTACAACAAAAGAATTGAAAACAGTCTTACACCATATATTTTGGAAGAAAGACAAATGAATGTCACAATCATGGATGTGTTCTCAAGATTGATGATGGAAAGAATCATTTGGGTTGCAGGTGTTGTTGACGACCATATGTCAACAATTGTTCAAGCACAATTGATGTTTTTGGATTCATTAGATAATAATGATATCACAATGCATATTGATAGTCCGGGAGGAAGTGTAAAATCCGGTTTGTCTATGGTAGATGTTATGGATTATATTCGTTCAGATATTAAAACTATCAACACGGGTATGGCAGCGTCTATGGGTTCAATCTTACTTGGTGCGGGGACTAAAGGTAAGAGAGGTTCATTGAGATTTTCAAGAACGATGTTACATCAATCAAGTGGTGGATTTAGAGGAAATATTCAAGACGCTGAAATCGATATGATTGAATGGAAAAAAATGAACGATATTCTTTTTGATTTACTTGGAGGGTATTGTGGGAAATCATCTGACACAATTAAAAAAGATGCGACGAGAGATTTATGGTTATCATCAGAAGAAGCTTTGGAGTACGGAATTATAGATGAAATCGTTGTTAGAAAAAATAAATAAATCATATTTATAAATAAAAAGAGTATATGACTTCAATAGGAAAACACATAAACACAATATTACTTTTGGTGATAGGTAGTGTTATAATATATTGGTTATTTTTTGTTTTATCACCAAATGTTGAAATGTCTGCAGAATCTAAAGCAAAAATTGATTCTTTGAATAGTAACATTAAGAAATACGAAGAAGAAAATAAAAAAATTGATTCTGTGATTACTCAATATCATGACGAAATAGAAAAAGTCAATAACAATATAACAAGAATAAAACAAGAAAAAACAATAGTAAAAGAAATATACCATGAAAAAATTATTAGTATTGATACTTTTAACCGGTCTCAGATTGACGAGTTTTTCTCAAATAGATACGGGAATAGACAATGATGAAAAATGTTTTAAAATATCTACTGTTAGATTGATTATGAAGGATTTACTTAGTGGTGATTCCGCTAAAGCCGTTTTAAAATTGACTGAAGAACATTTGAATGAATGTGAAATCAAGTCAGTATTTAAAGACAGTATAATCAATAAACAATTGATTAAGATAGATAATCTTAGTGGAATTATAAGTGATGAAAGATCGAAGTATGGTATTTTAGAAGATCATACAAAAAAACTTGAGACATCATTAAAAGTTCAAAAGTTGAAAAACAAATGGACTTTTGTTTCCGGTGGTATATTAGTTTTAGTTCTTGGGGTACTTAGCATTGTAAAATAGAATACATGAATGAATCAATACATTTTGTTTGTTTATGGACAATTTGAAGACCATGAGGATGTAGAATATTTTTGTAACGAAATTTTTTCACAATCAGAAACAATTGAATCCGTAAAGTATATTATAGAAAACCTTCAAAACATCATTTTAATCTTTGAATCCTCTACTGACCAAACTAAACTTTCGATTGAAATTTTCAATCTTTTGGATAATGAAAATATCAATTATTACTTTCTTTTTCAAAAAAGTGGAATGGTATCTGCACACATTCCAAGTTCAATTAATGAACATATTTTCAAATTTAAGGTGGACGAGTTACCAAATACGAATGAGGAAGCGAAGATGGATTTGGATTTAATACTTGACAAAATTAAAAAGGAGGGTATAGGTAGTCTTACTAAAGATGAAAAAAATTTCCTTGATAATTTTGAAAATTGAATTTTTTTAGTTATATTCTTTTTACGCACCCCCATCAATCATTACAAATGAAAAAATCAATTATAATTAACACTGAAGAAATAAATCAATATATAAAAGACATTCGTAAAATTCCGGTAATAAGTCATGAAAGACAAGAAGAAATTTTTCTAAAACTCACTCAAGATAATTTATCTAAAAACGAAAAAAGAGAACTATATAATGAATTAGTTATTGGTAATCTAAGGTTCGTAATATCTGTTGCTAAAATGTATCAAAATCAAGGTATGGATTTACTTGATTTGATATCTGAAGGTAACTATGGATTAATTAAAGCGGCTGAGAAATTTGACCCTACATCAGGATTAAAATTTATATCATATGCCGTGTGGTGGGTTAGACAATCAATTATGGCGTCTTTGAATGAAAATTCAAGAACTATTAGAATCCCATCAAACCTAGTACAAGAAGCACAAAAGATTAAAAAAGAAGAATTTAAAGAAGAAGAAAATTTATTCGAAAGATATAGTGACGAACCTTACAATCCAATAAATTTACCTTATTGTATAGGTTTAAGTAAAGAAATAAATGAAGATGGTGACCAATTGATTGATTTATTACCGAATAAAAATATTGAGTCTCCTGATGCAATTTTAAACACTCCGGAAGAAATAAAAAAGAAAGTCACTTATATGTTAAGTGTACTTGATGAAAGAGAAAAAACTATTATAGAAAGATACTATGGTCTTACCGGTTCTGAATGTAATTTAGAAGATTTAGGAGAGGAGTTTGGTTGTACGAAAGAAAGAATTAGACAATTAAGAGATAAAGCAATAAAAAAACTTAGGAACGAAAGTTTTATGCTACTTAACTATTTATAAAATAAAAAACATGAAAAAGTTTATTGAAGAAAAATTCACAATTATTGTTTTAGTCATCGCACTGTTAGGGTTTTTTAAATCATGTGGTGACAGCAGAGAAATTTCTAAAATAAGAAAAGAATTAAAAGATTTGAATGATTCTACTTACAACAAAAAAGAGTTAGATATCAAACTTCAAATTGAAGGGTTGAAGTCAGAAAAAAGAATGATTCAATCGACTGACCGTAAAATTCTTGATGTGAATAGACAAACACAGATAGATCAAGAAATAACTGTACTTGAAGGGAAATTAAAATAATATGAAGAATTGGTTACAAAAGAATTATAAGGCACTTATAATTGCAGCATTTTTAATACCGATTTTTACGGTTGCGATTGTATCCATATCACACGTAACAAAGTGGTATGGCATTTCAAACCCAATGACGTGGGCATTATATCTTTCAGTGGGTATTGAAATTGCTGCGTTATCAACCTTAGCAGCGATTTCGGCAAACATGGGAAAAAAGGTATATTTTCCATTTGCTATTGTAACTATAATTCAGTTTATTGGAAATATATTTTTTGCTTACAGTTTTATTGACATAGAAAGTAAATCATTTCAAGATTGGGTTGGGATGGTTTCACCACTAGTAGAATTCATGGGTGTTGATAATAATGATTTTGTTGGTCACAAAAGATTCTTGGCACTATTTGCTGGTGGTATGTTACCAATAATTTCATTGTCTTTTTTACATATGTTAGTTAAGTTTACTGAAGAGGAAAAGAAAAAAGGTCAACCAATTAATTCTGATGTTCAACCTGTAATTGACGTAGAAGAAATAAGTAAACAAGCTGGAAAAGTAGAAGCAGAAATTGAAAAACAAAAATACACTCCAACAAATGAAGAATTAGAAAAATTAGAAAAAGTTTTGTTAACTCCCTCAAATGCACCAAAAAATGCTCGTGAAATGATGTTGACAAAAGATGAGGAAATTATCAATTCAATACCACCAGATAATGAACCTTCTGACATGGATATTAACCATGTAAATGAAGTAGAAAAAGAAATAATAAAAGAAGAAGAAAAAAAAAAGTTAATACCTGAACCTACAGCGACACCTGTTTGGTTTAGTAATCTTTTTAACCCAACAGAAACACCTGTATCGACACCTATACAAACAACTACACCACCCCCAACTGACACTCCTACACCAACTCCCACACCAGTTCCAACCGATACACCCACACCAACACCAGTTCCAACTGACACACCTACTCCGACTCCAACCTACACACCAGAACCTACAGAAACACCCACACCAGTTCCAACTGACACACCTACTCCGGAACCAACTGATATTCCTATAGTTCACAATAATGATAACATTATTGAAGAAAAAAAAAATTCCGAAATATTATCAGAGGAACCAAAGCAACATTCGGATTCAATCCATTTAAGTGAAGAAGAAAGTAAAAAACCAACAGATTTACCAAAACCGTCAATAATAAAAGGTAAGAGAAATGCTATTTTAAGAAATGTTGGTAATTCACAACGTAGACACGTTAGATAAGATAAAACTAAACGTAGTAAGAAGGAAAGTAAAAAAAAATCAAATTTTTTTATACGACACTAATAGAAGAATTGACGACTTTATTAGTAAATTAAAGTACCGTAAAAACGGTAATTACGAAAATATTCCACACTTTATAGTTTCTAAATTGGGGTTAGTATATCAAATTTTTGATACTAATCATTATTCTCAAACATTTAATGATTCTAAATTAGATAAGCGATTTATAAAAATTGCTGTCGAAAATTTAGGTTGGTTAAATAAAAACACAATAAATGGAATACTATTCAATTGGATAAATGACCCGTACAGATCCGAACCTGCATCAATAAATTGGAGAAATCATTTTTTTTGGGATAGATACGAAGATACACAAATGGAATCTTTGGTTGAACTATGTAAAAAAATATGTGGTGAACATAATATACCATATAATATTGTCCCGTCACAAGAATCTATTAAAAACATACATAATTTCCGTGGAATTGTATGTAAATCCAATTTCTCAAATATTTATACAGATATAAACCCTTCTTTTAATTTTAAAAAATTTTATGTCAATACAGAAGAAACCAAAGAACAGTTATGATGAAATAAAAGGTATGCTTAAAACCATCAGAACCATTAATGAATCCAAAACCTCCATAAACATCATAAAAGAAGAGGAAGGTGACGAAACAACATCTACAAATGATGAAAAAAGTGATGTCATTGTAGTAAATGATGTAGAAGTTAATTTAATGTCTAGTGATCAATCTGATATGAAACTTGATGAAAAACAAAAAACAGGGATATCAACAATGATTGATAATTTCAGAACACAAGTATCACAAATAGTTGATTTTGAACCCGGTTTTACTATAACTGAAAAACAAATTAGATTAGATGGTACATTAACTGATGAAGAAATAAGTTTTGTTTTTATTGCTGGTGAAAACGGTGGTTTATATATGAATGCGGATATGTTAGAAATAAGTGAAGAAATTATGACAACCTTAGATAAGTTGGTAAAATTTGAAAAGGTGTTTAAAGATGGTATGGAACCATTAATTGTACAAAGACAAACTAATGTATAATGGCGTTAACAAACGAAGATAAAAGAGAAATCGAAAAAATAGTCAAGAAAGAAATTAAAGATTTTATGGACTCAACTCAAGCCCATAAAATTGTGATAAAAGTAATTCAAGACGAATTGGGGACAAAAAAAATAGATGATAAAATTGTAGATTTATCCACTAAGGTAGTTGTTGAATTGTTCAAAACATTATGGCAGAAAAAGTCATTTTGGGAACAATCACTTAAAAGTGTAAGATAATGAAAAACTATTCTAAAGAAGACATACTAAAACTTGTAAAATTAGCCCACAAGGATATTACAAGAAAAAAAGGTAAAGAACACAGTCCAGATGTAAATGAATTACAGTCATGGATAGATAATCATCTTTCAAAGGATACCGAGAAAAAGAGTGAAGTAGAGGAAAAATGGTCAGAAAAATACAAACGTTCAATTGATTGTAATAATCCTAAAGGTTTTAGTCAAAAAGCACATTGTCAAGGTAGAAAAAAGAAGGAAACAAAAGAATCTATGGGAGCCGATTCATCTGGTTCATTTGAGGCAGGTGCATTTGGGGGGAAAGTGGTTAAAAGAAAGATAACAAGTATACCAAATTTTAATAGTGAATTGGATGAAGCATTAGATGCTAGTTCGTCAGGTTCTTTTGACGTACCTTTTTTGGGAACAACAACAAAAGGTCGTAAAAATCCTTTAGAAATTAAAGGACCGGATTCTGTTAAAAACAGTAGAGCGGTAAAAGATAAAAATTTCCCTAAATGGGGTGGTCCCGGTGGAATTTTTATAAAAATTAAGGATAAATGTAAGAAATTTCCTTATTGCAATCAAGGTGACATCAATGCTTTAGAAGTTTTAAGGGAATCTATAAACGAAATATCGAAAAAAACAGGAATTCCTAAGACTGAAATTGAAAATTTAGTATTAAATCAAATCAAACAGATATTTATTTGATATGAAACCAAATGAATTAATGAACATAGTTGAAAGTTTTCTTTATGATGAAGTTAAGAAAAACATTATCAATGAAGGAAAAGATGTTTATCACATAAAATGTGAAGGACAATTAGTGGATACATTTAAAACAAAAGAAGAAGCTGAAAGTCATTTGGACATATATAAAAAAGACCATCCCGGTAAACAATTTATAATCGAAAAAGGTATGTACGAATCATATGATGAAATGATTGATAAATTGGACGAAATGGGACAAGAATTAGAAGAAAAAGAAAATATAAATATGAAACATCAAGAACCAATGGAAGGAAACGCATTTATTGCCGCATTAAATAAAGCTAAAGAAGCTGGAGAAGACACATTTACCGTTGACGGTGAAGAATATGACGTAAAAGAGTCTTGGCAAAGTTTGGAAGAGGAAGAAATGATGAGTTATGAAGAAGAAATGGGTGAAGGAGAAGATTGTATGGAATGTGGTCAAATGGAAGAAGAAGAAATAAGTGAAGAAGAATACTTTGGAATCACAAATAAGACTTCAGAAAAGAAATTAAAAGAGTCTTTACATCGTAATTTAATGGAATTACACCCATCACACGTTGAAGGTGATGACTTTAGTGACCTTGAGTGTATGAAATGTCAAGGTGCTGGTATAGATTCTATGGGTCATGAATGTAAAGGTTGCGGTGGTACAGGTATGGAAACACCTCATATTGAAGATATGGGAGACGATGATTATGATTTTGAAGATGATATGAATGAAACTGACATGTACGAAGAAAAACAAATGTGTAGTGAATGTGGTAGTGAAATGAAAGAGGGAATGTGTATGGAGTGTGGTTCAATGATGGAATCAAAGAAAAAAATTCGTGTAACTGAATCTGAATTAATACAGATTATTAAAGGTATGGTTAGTGAGTCTGTTCGTGGTTTAGAGGTAACTAAAAAAGCACAAAAAGGAAGTAAAAAAGATAATGACGAATATATCAAAAGTGTAGAAGAAAAAATGAAAAAAGCGGCTTCTTTTGATAATAATGATAACCCTGAATTCCCTAAACAAATTGGTAAAGGTGAGAAAGCAACTGTTCAAAGAACAAGTGAAGAAGAAGAGTTTATAAGTGATAATAGAGGTGGAGGATTACAGGATTTAAGATATGAATTTGAACCATCAGATAAATTTAAGGATAGATTAAAAAAGGCGTTAGAAGGTCATTCAACCATGGGTAATTCACAGGATGCAGCAAATGTTGTCAAGAGTGATTTAGGTAAACAAGTTGCAAAAAATGCTGAAAGAAAAGAGAAAAAAAGAAAAGCAGCACCAATGTACAACAAGGATGCACAACCTGCGAAAATTGTTAAAGAATCGGAGAAAAAAGTACCGGGTGTTTTATTAGAAGAAATGAGTAAAATGAAACACTTATCATTTTATAACAAAAAAACTCAGTAATATCTTCTTTTTATTTTCTTTTATCCTTATATTAAAATTAATATAGGTTATGGAAAACAATGAAGATTTTATGGAGTACATCACATCTGAAAGCTATAGGCACCAAATAGATATTTGGTGTAAAGCGTACAATATAAATCGTGAAAAAACGGAACTATTTTACGATTTTCTTATTTCACTATACAATTTAGTTGAAGAGACATATTTGGGTCCTGATGTATTAATTTATGAAAAGGACCAAAGAGGACATTTCACTTGGTGTTGGGATAATGTTATTAATTCCTTCAGTAAAGAAAAAATATATTTTAAACCTCGAGGAAATCACTACGAATATTTTTGGAACTTTTTTTTGGAGGCGTACTATTTTGTACATCTTGATGGTGAAAATGTAAAAATCACAGAATATTTATACAAATTATTTGACCTAAAATATCAGAAAACTAGGTCTGAACTTGATGTTGTAATAGAAGTTTATAAAATGTTTGAAAATAACTTGAAACAATAGAAAAAAATCCGTATAATAATACTTAAAACAGGATATTATTATGGATACATTAAAACAAATAAAAGAACTTGTTGAGAAAATGTCTGTCGATACCGGAAAAGTATTTGAAAAAGGTAATCACAGTGCATCTATTAGGGCGAGAAAGTATGCTCAAGAAATAAAAACATTAATTCCAAAATACAGAAAGGAAATTTTAGACGAAATAAAAAAACATGATACAGGAAATTAAATTATTCTTATTTATTTTAAGTATTGTATACATACTTAGGTTTGTTGTTGAATTTATCTTGAAACTATTTGACGATAATCCATCGGTAATAAAGATATCAAATGTCAATCAGACTTTCTTGTATTTTGCGATATCGTATTTTATAACTTTTTTCTTTATTTAACACAAATTATGTTTGAAACAATTAAATCACTTAAACCATATTTTTTCTCATTAAGAGAAATAGATAATAACGTTAGTTTAGATATAAAATTACCACTTAATTGGAAATATGAACCTATCGTTACACCTTACAGATCAATTAAAACTAAAGTACAAGATAAAAATGACAAATTTAATTTGTTGTCTTTAATATCAGTAGCAACAAAAGAAGGATATGACGTGGTTGTAAGTTGTGCAAATGAAATAATTACAATCAATAAAGAAGAAGAAGAAAAACAAAGATTATTTCAGCAAAAAGTAAAAGAATTACAAGAATTATTTCAAAAAGAATCATTAAGTAAATTAAAAGACATAAATTTATTAAACGATTATGGACAAGAGATTACATCAGGGCTTGGAATGGTTGAACAAGGAGATATCGAAGGACAACTTGGAAATACAGAGTCACAAGGAGAAAATGATTGAGGATATAAAAAAATTAGATAAAAATAAAATGTTCGTGCCCGAACCTAAAAAAACAATCTTACAAAAGATATTATTGATATTTGGATATGGAAAAAAAAGGTGAGTTATTAAATCAATTGGCAATAATATCAGATTTATTAGAAAAAATGAATATTGATTCTAAATCAAGAACAATAGTTATTGAGGTAAATGAAAATGAATTTGATAGGGTGTTTAATATAGTTGAACAGAAATATGCGAAAAAATTAGAAAAACCTAAAAACACATTTAATATAACAATAGGTGGTGTCGATATTATCTTTAATACGAGTAGTGTCTAAATAATTCTGATTTTTTAAAACCTTTTTCTTCTAACATTTTATATAATAAACTTCTTTGATGTGTTGTAATATCTTTTACAAAAATAAAATTAGTTTTCTTTTTACTTAGTAAGTCGTTTTTTACTATTTCGAATAATCTGTTTGCATCTTCGATATTCTTATTTCCAAATAATCTTACATCGTTTTCTATTTGAACAAATAATTTGTTGTTTAGTGTAAAAATTTGTGCAATATCATTTACTGATGTTATATAGTTCATCATTTCATGATACCTAATTCTTTTTTTTGTGTTAAAGTCGTAGATTAACTCTTCTTTCCAGTATGGAATTATTTCTTTAATTCTAAATTTGTTGTCTTCAATTTTTGCTTCAACATTTCTACCTAAACTATCTCTTACATAAGTTTTTGTTGCCCATCTATTATTCGGAAAAATAAGACCTAATTCGAAGTGAAGTTTTTGTTGTCTTTTACCACCTTGTTCTTGTACAAATGCGGGTTTCTTTTGAGTCTTGAATTCTCTCCAATACTCATAAACCGTAGTCCTTTTCATACACCGGAATAAAATTTTAATTCTTTTCTTATTACAGAAAAGAACTATGAAATATTTTCCGTTTTTCATAGAAATTTAGATATTAATGAGAAAAGACCATATAAACCTAAAAGGGACCAAATAAAAATAATCCAACCCCCATAAGAATCAACAAAATCAGCCCTTCTTTGGAACTTTTCTTCACCAATAATTTCCTTATTTTTTTGTTTACAATTTGAACATGCCATACTATAATATATACTATTTTATTCAATTTTCAAAGCATTTTTTTTTATCGTTTTTTTTGTTTATAATTTTTAAAAACAGAACAATGATATCTTATATTGGTGGTAAAGCAAGAATTGGTAAATGGATTGTCCCTTTCATTCCAAATGACATAGAAACCTATGTAGAGGGATTTTCCGGTATGTTTTGGGTCTTTTTTAATATGGACTTATCAAAGTATCCAAATCTTAAAACTGTGGTATATAATGACTTTAATGGTCTTAACGCAAACTTGTTTAAGTGTACTAAGGAATATGATAGACTTTGGGAAGAATTATCTAAATATCCCTGTCAACAACTCGGAGTTGTTGATACTCCACCAGAATATGGTGAAATGTTTAGAGAATATCAAAAAGAAGTTTTTAACACGGAATTGGTAATAACTGAAGAAAATAAATTTGAGGTCGCTTGTAAATATGTCTATGTATTGACACAGGTATTTTCCGGTTCAAAACCCGAAACATCATCTTACACAGATTATAAAGGAAAATATCGTTGCAAGGTTCTTATATTCATGGATAAACTAAAACATCCAAAATATAGAGAACATTTTGATAAGATAACGTTCATTGAGAATTCCGATTTTGAAGAGGTTGTAAAAAAATATGATTCACCAAGTTCATATTTCTATATGGATCCACCATATTG
>JACCDU010915815.1_pt1 | contig 11398 bp, 29 predicted proteins | sample 7446081 | NCBI WGS metagenome assembly JACCDU01 (sample SAMN15323447, study PRJNA562643) | freshwater metagenome | isolation source: river surface water | place: USA:Blue River Watershed | collected 2017-08-17 | reverse complement strand
GAAACACGAATGACTAGATATGCAGGGTTCGAAGCTCTAAAGGAGCTGACTAAGCTTACAAAAACTGACCGAGGTTATGCAAAGTTTATCCAAACAGGTAAGCTTTCTCTGTATGATTATAACACGGGATTTATTGACCTCCACATCTATTCTGTTTTGAGTCACAAGAAAGTCCCAACAGTTCGGTTGGGGTTTGGAACGATTGATGACGGGGACTTTGGGGCATGGAAAGATTGCTCGGATATGTTAGAAGCCAACTCACTAGTAGAGCAAATCGCAACTAAAGTCTTTGCGGATATGGTATCCTTTCCTGATGATGACACTCTGAATAGACTTCTTGCTCCTTACGGCGTGTATGTCTGCTACGAATAAAAACAAGGGGTTAGCAGCCCCGGCGCCCGGCATCCTAACTACTTGATTTTGAACAAAACTTTGTGCTTGCAAGCCCCGCAGAATCACCGTATAACAGTTTCATCAGATGTGGAGAACAAAATGACTTACGAAGAATACATCGACTATCTAAATCACCTGTTCATGGAACGGCTGACGGATTTTGAGTTTCATGCTAACGGTTCGACCGTTGACGCGATGGAGGTGCTGTGATGGGTGCTCTGCTCGACTCTCTGGAACGTGACCTTGACCGCGTTATTGCGGAAAAGAAACGTATGTATCCTCAACCTGAAAAGATGACTTCTAAGTGGCTTAGGAATATGGCTGACATTGACCATAGACTTGACATGCTGCTAGAATCAATTGCACGCGTAGAACGGGAGATTGAAAATGTGTGAAAAGCTGGAATTGATCGCTGACGAAATCATTGGCTATAGCGATGGATCATTTCATATTGGCTGGACTGAGGAGTTTTATGCGCTAGACGCTATCGAACAAGAACAAGTGCGTGAAATGGTTGACGCCCAAGTTTGGCCGTGTGAGGAGTGTGGCTGGAATTGGAACCTAGAATCGCTCACATACCATGACCGAGTAGGAGGCCATGTTTGCCATTTCTGCTATTCTGATCTTGATAACGCTGATGAGGAGGAGGATTTTGAATGACTAAAATTAGAATTACTGGTTCGTATGGGTTTGCAGGAACTAGCTTTGTAGAGGAATATGAGGTTCCGCCAGACGTGCCGCCAGATGAAATTGAATTATGGGCAGAGGCAGAATGCCAGGACGTTTATGATAATATGTGCGAGAGGCTTAGCTGCGGCTACAGTATTATCCATGAATAACAAGGGGTTAGCAACCCCGGCGCTTGGCCTAGCAACCCTTTGGAGTTGCTAGGCTTTTTTGTTTTAACTCCAAGCAACCACAGCCGCCCCATCATCGTCAAGCTGAAGGCCAATAGCTGCGGCAGCCGCAGGGGACACACTATTATGAATGGTAATGTGCCCTTCTGCTTCAATACTAAGAACCCAGAAAGCAATATCCTTGGGCGTAGCTGCGTCCACAATTACGAGGCTAACCTCGCCATTGTTTTCAACAAGGTCAAACACATAACGAGGATGAGCAGCAAGATTCTTAAGAAGCTTAGTCATTTCGGTTTCTCCTGTTTCTGATGTGACTGGTATACGCTGCTCTTGCACGTAGCACAAGCAAAATCTTTCTCAACAAAATCAAGGCTTTAGCACGTGGGGCGCCCCGCCACGCAAGTCATTGATTTCATTGGCCCGTAACACCGTCGCAGAGAAAGTGAACGAAGCCGCAACGAACCCCCAAAGCAGCCGCGCAATGCGCGGCGCGCCAGTGCAAAACCTACAAGTAGAAAATCAACGCGAATCGCAGGATTCCACCAAGTACATTTTTGATGCAAAGTGTGCCAATGCCTCCACCGCAACTGATTCAAACCTCCGGCGCCAGTGCAAAACCTACAAGTACAAAATCAACGCGAATCGTAGCACGAGTACCATTTAAATATAGAATGCAAGTCCTCTGTTGCTTGACCGAACGAAGTTCGGATGCCGCTGCGCCAGTGCAATTTTGGCAAGTACAAAATTGACGCGAATCGCAGGATTCGTACAAGTACCATTTAAATGTTGAGTGTGTCGACCAACCGAGTACTTTTTAAAAAATTTTTATTGACTGTGGCGTCCGCAAATGTTATTATTAATTTAGATGCGGTAAAACGCATGTGGGTTAAAACAGTTTCTGTTTAACACCTCCGATTAAAACTGTTACTTAATTACGGGATTGGAAGATCTACGGGACCTACTCAGAGGGACGCAAGTGACGCAGCAATGTGTAATACTAGACGTGTAATAAGTATTCAGTGGTCGTGTTAAAAGAGTGGACGAAGCGGTGGCGAGCCGCGCAACACATGGCATAGCACTTGCTCAAGGAAAGGCACAACGATTAAACTTCTCCCCACCTATGGTGTACGACCTACTGAGAGGGACGCAAGAGTAGTAGCAATACTAAGTTCTAGACGTGTAGGGGGTTCTCGAAGGTTCTGTCGGTTACAAGTGGAGGCGAGCTGCGCATAGGATACTGCGTAAAACGGCATACCAAGTATTGCTACTTAATTACGGGATTGGAAGATCTACGGGACCTACTCAGAGGGACGCAAGTGACACAGCAATGTGTATTACTAGACGTGTAATAAGTGTGTGATCGGTATGTACGATGCGCAGGGATAGTGGCATCGAATTTTACCTAAAACAAAGTACTACAGTGAAGTACGGCTAGAGTAATTCTCAATCGGTCAGCAGCACCGCAAACTAATTCCATTAGTTACGCTTCACCACACAGAACGCACGATACCGAGCAACTAGACAGTAGTCAGCAGCACTCAACACACAGTTCCAGTGTAATCGTAAGTTCTAACACCGTATATTGGCTCACCGCGCAATCCTAGTTGGACTGCGATTGATGCCCGCTGGACAGGTTGAAAAATTACTAGGGTTTTTCAATGTGGTCAACTTCGCAAGCTCAGGCTTAGCGGAGCTAAAACGATTCTGTTAAGCTAACGAATTTCATTCGTGTGCCTCTCTAGCCGTGTGTGAAAAATTTTTTATTGCTGAAACGAAAAAATCCGACGCCACGGACTGGCTCGGACCTGATTTTGCTGGGCTGAGAAATGAAATTTCGCGAGCGGCCTAACTGTAATCGCACTACGTGCGTCCTAGACAGGATTACTGGTCTGAAAATGAAATTTTCTTCCCGCACCGTAAATTTTTGGAGCCTAAAAAATGAAATTTTTACTGCCCACCAGGCAATTTCATTTCATGAAATGTACTAGAATCTAAATCATAATTTGTCTAAAAATTTACCACCGCAATTTCATTTCATGAAATGGCTAGAATTCCCTCCGCTAAGTATCACTACAATCAATTATACTAGTACTACACTATAGTCATTTTTCATAAGGTTGGAACCTGTTAAAATTCCCTCTCTATAACTAAATTTTTATAGAATACACTACTCCTAGCGATAGAGGCAACGCAACTTCGTTGCATGCGCGTGCGTCAGTTGTTCAACTGGGCTGTCAACATCGTCGAACAGCCCGTAGTAAATTCTAAAATACCGTGATTCAATTCCAAAAATTAAATCCCGAGGTATTTCGTTCTCCATTTTCTACTCATACCTCTATCGTATACTGATTCGGAATTTTTAACAAGCTAAATTTTCTAATTTTAGGGAATTGGTATATCGAACTGTTAAAATTATTTTATTTGCATTTTTAGTTTGGTGAGTTGGCTCTTGAGTTTTGTTATTTCAGGGCCGCGGCATGAGTTTTTGCCGTCCGCGGTTCCACTTCTGGTGTGCGGGTTTAGTTTTTGCAGTGCCGTTGGGCATAAAAAAAGCCGGGCTAGATTGCCCGGCTAATATATTTGTTTAGCCCCAATCAGCGCGCGTACGGTATTGCGCTGCTCTTTTTCTAGCCACGAGACGGGCCCATACCTGATAGCCGGTCTCCCTATTCTACCATCTGTAGTTTGGCCAGGATACTCTTTTATCCATTGCACTTGCGGGACGTAAATTTCGCCATTACGGCAGATGGCTGACGCAGCTATAAACTCAGGAGTCACTGTAGTTCTCCAGTGCGGTATAAATTTCAGTCATGACGTACTTCATCTATAATGCTCGCCGCAAGCTTTGCGTTACGTTGTTCTAGCACTCGTCCGATTTTGCGGTATAGTGCAGTTACCGGCCGATATGATAAATCAATTATAGCTGATATAGGCCATAGAATTACCCAACTAGCTGCTGCATTTGCGTTACCACGAATAGAATAGCGATAATATGCGGACCGTGTAAACTCTGAGACCTTTGTATTTTCTGCGCTTATACTCTTCCAGCGCTTGTAGTCATCTGCGATGTTTTGCGCGTTATCGTGTAAAAACTTAGGCAGCGCGTACCAGTATGCGTATGCTACGCCTGTCACTGCGTATAGTGCAATACCGAGTAGCGCTACCGGTAAACTCGCGCTTACGCTAATTCCTAGTGCTGCATACCCGATTACTGCCCCTATTGCCATAAATACAGTAGCTGCAATTGCGCTCTCATTTAGCGCAGCCCAAGTTAGTGTTGCAAACAGGGCTAGTCCATATACGGCCAGCCAAATTCCGGCTGCTGTGCCTAGTGCGACTTCAATCATTTGTCATCCTTGTTAGTAAAGTGGATACGTCCTTCAATTTCTGTGGCGATTGCTTGTCGCACTAGCGTGCGTACGTCTTCGCTGAGTTCACGACTATAGCTACTTTTAAAAATTCCACTTTTAACTTGGCTATCTACTTCTCTGCTTACCATGCCGGCTATATTTAGCTGTCCGACTAGTTTAGCTACTTCACGAGCTACAGTTTCTTTAGTCCAAGCTTCAATATCTACCCGCGTGATGCCTAGTTCGTTAACCATAAAGTTACGAAATGCTGTATATTTTTCAGTCATTTATAGCCTCACACAGTTTAGCGATTACAAATCTTAGTTCTGCGATAGTTTCTCGGTAATGTAGCTCTACCTTATTACCATCTCTGGAATAGTGGTCTAGCGGCTCGAACAGTGTCTGCTTCATGTCATATCCATTCTCGATTACCCAGTCTACTAGTTCTGTGCCTATGGCTGCACGAGCTAAATGACGATTCTGCTCTCGCATCGCGTCTTCTATATCACTAATAACTTGGTATAGTGGTTGAGTTAAGTCAGTCATCATTGTACGCTCCCATCTCTGAAAAAATAGCTAGGTGTAGTGCTCGCAGCCACCTATGCGCGATTACCATCGCGTCGCGTGAATGCAGTTCTGCGCGGTATCCGTAGTGATCCTGCGTTTCTAGAGGATCGCGCAGTGAGTTTAGCACGTCCCAGCGATTAGCTACAATTTCAGCGACTACGTCAGGACCGAGTAGTTCTACTGCTCTCCAGTAAGCAGGACTATCCATTTATCGCACTCCAGTTGCAAGTTCTGCTGCAATCATCACAACACGACTACGCAGAGCGTTAAGATCATGGTCATTTTGAATAATACCGTCGCACAGCGCAGAAATATCTAACTCGCTAGCATGTCCGTCTGGCCCAGTTCCTGGGCGATTAATCCAATAAGTTTTGCCGCCTGCCCGACGCACAGCAGCAATTTCATGTGGAAATCTAATGTCACTGCACACAATGTTAACCCTAAAACGACTGCTCAATTCTGAGGCTCGTCTAGACCAAATCTGACTCCACAGCTCGATATTTCCAATACCATCACGCCATTCTGTGCCTAGTAGTTGCATAGCTAGTCTTGGAGTTGAACCTAAAAATGGGTCCTCAATCTCTTTGAGTTGTCCTTCAATACGCTGCTCGATTTCATCGAGTGAGTAGTTAGAGTAACTGTACAGCGCGCGAAGCATATCCTTAAGAGGATCAGCCATTTTTAGCTCAGCAAATCCACGAGCTAGCAGCGTGCGAGTAGCTTCACTTTTACCACTGCTCTTAAATCCTGCAAAACAAACGATCATGCTAAGTACTCAATTGTGCTAGTGTTATTTATGCGAACCATAGCGTAAGCGGTATTCATGCGTTCACGGATTAGTCGCTTGCGCTCATTCTTTAGCGTAAACATAAACTGAATGGCTCGTTTTGAAATGCACCGCTCATAACAATCTGGCGTAATAGCTTCCCACGCACGACGAAATAGTGTTTCATTGCTGTGTAGTACTACATGAATACGCTCACCGTTTTTAACGCCAGTATAGATTGCAGTAGTAAGGTCATCATACTTGTATTCACCATCACTAGCGTACAGCCCTAGGTTCTCTAGGAATTTTCTAGTACTTGGAGTGTCTGCTGCACTAAAATCCCAGTCCGAACTAGCGATTTCAAACCCTTTTGAGCGTGAACCAAACAGATAAAATCTCGGGGCTGCTTTTAATTCTCGTAACATATTATTATCTAGTTTTAAGTCTCGTAACATATTATTCTCCTAAATAACACCACATATAAGCATTACAGCGCATATGAACTGCTCCGATAGTTAGGTCGGTGCCGTGGTCGTGGTGTAGATGTACAGGTGAGTGTTTAAATAGCGGTGGAAATAGGTTCCAGTTAATTTCTGCTGTTTCTACTCTCGCAATCGGGCGCCCAGCGAGCGGCTGCTTACAATAGTAACAGTTGCCGCGCTGATGCTCAATATACTGCTGTCGCAGTTGAGCACGCTGAGGCTGAGAGAGCTGTGAATATCGTTGCGGCTTCATATTGAAATATCCGGTAAATTGTGTAGAATAGTTTGATCGCCTTCGGTAACTAGGCGTAGTGTTAGTGCTATTAGTTGAATTGCTTCATTCACTAGCATTTCGTGAGTTCCACGACCTTCTGCCATGTGAATATATGCTCTGATTACTTCACCTGCTTCTTCGCCCAGCTTTGCAGCTACATAATTTGGCTGCGGGTACGTATCCATTTGATACTGTACTAGCTGTTTAGCTGATTCTAAAATTTCGTTAATCAATCTCCATCCTCCAGTAGTTTACGAATTTCGGCACTTCTGTACGCTTTACCAATTTCGTATGCAAAATTCATTGCGCCTTCAAACTGAGAGGCTAGTGTTTCATCTCGAATTAACTTTAAAAATTCTAGTTGAGGTGGATAGAGCCCCGGACCCGAGATACGACTAAAGCCGCTATCTGGATTTGTAATTTTCATAAACATTTACCACTCCACAGTTATATAAGCGTCTACGAATTGACGCTCATCCCAATGGTCAACAAGCTTAAACCCTAGTGATTCTAGCGTTTTTGCTACTCTATGTCCTACTGCTCCGAGCGGAACAACAGCACCTTGTGAGGGCGTACTAGTAAGCTCATACGGAAAGCGTATAGATGTTTTTCCTGAGACAGCTGCTACTCGGATTTGATCGTATATGGCATCAAGATGTTTATTAGCAGCATTATCAGGGTTTAGTTGTCTAGCTTCATCGGCTGTTATCATCGCCATCTCCTTTAACGATTACATCATACGCAACATAAATAACTACTGCAATAACCGCTAAGTTAATTAGCGCACTGATACCGAGTAGTGCAAGTAGTAAAACGATTAGCGGCTCCATTTTAGCGCCTCGTTAGCTACAGCAAGCATATTTTTAGGATGAGCATGTGTATTTTCTGAAAACCAGCGCACGCACGCCTCTAGTTGCTCAATTCGGTCTGCTGCATCTAGAAAAATATCTTGACCAGTTTCAAATGTGTTAGTGTCTGCAAGTGCCTGAGCTGCAAGCCTACAATCTCTAGCTAAATTACTCATTATTTTGATCCTAGTACTAGTAGTAAAATAAAAAATCCGACCGCATAAAGCAGGGTTCGATTGATAGGTTGTGTGCTAACCTCTGTTTTAGGCTTGCTTGGCGGTGGTGTGCTAGTTTTACACGATTTACATACCCACACAGTCTTATTTCTAGTATATTTACGCGAGTTACTGCCGAAAATAGCATTTCGCACAGCTCGACCGCTAGATTTATCTCCAGCTAATACGCCTAGCCATGTGTTAGAGCCAATCTGTTGACTAGAGCTGCCAGTAACTAGGCTAATAGTTTTTTGGCGCATATTTGGCTGAATGTCTCGTTTACCACATTCATGACACGTTCGTTTTGTGTATACAGTCATTCTAAATGAAATCCAAACGAAGTAATGCCATTTCTATTATATAACTCGTACTCACTTAGTTTGTGAGTTGTACCAGTAATATGAGTTAGTTCTGGGTCCCCTTCGATAAAGTTTACAATCCAAAGCGGAATCAGAACCATGTTACCATCCCATTCGCCAAAGCCAAAACTATACAGTTCTTGGCGATTTAGTTTTTTTAGTTCTTCGATTGTTACAGTGATTTTTTTGAAATACTGTGGCTCTTTTGAGCCAACAGCCTCTGCTAGCTGTTCAAAGCAGAACTCAGGCTGCCAAAAACCGCTAGTGTGAAAAATATTTACTTGCGCTGCGGTATTTAGAATACGCTGTTGAATAGCGTAAAGAGTTTGAATAGTCATTTTTTAATCCTTGCTCCGTCAAGATTGTAGTATTTGCTATTATATACCGCACTAACAAAACTGTTATAGCGCGAATATTGTCTATTCCTTAGTATAGCGTACCACCAAACGAATAGTCTAGCCCTATTTATAATTGAGTGAACCATCGCTTGAAAATACCTACGAAATGTTCATGAACGTCGCGGGTGATACCCTTTTCAAAGTCAGATGCTTCCCACGCCCAATCAATAAACATATGTATATACCCAACCAGCAGCATACTTGAAATCCATAGTAAGAATACTGGAGTTGCTAGCAGCTTTACTGTAAATCGAATTAGCTTTTTCATTTATTTTTTCCTTGCTCATGCAGCGCATTTAGTTTACGCTCAGTTTCAGTAATTAGCTCCGCACGTTTACTTTCATATTCCCTTTCGATAAACTTAATTTTTTCATCGTACCACTGCTGTATTTTTTCTAGTGTCTCAATGTACTCTTTGATAATGCCTAGCGTGCTATCTAGAATAGGATGTGTTTTATCAAAAATTGTTAGTTTTTCTGGGCCTACTGATACTTTCATTGCTTAAACTCCAGCGGAACGCACACTTTATTTCTCCAACTAGAGTATTTAGCAGCAGCTAAGCTAGATTCAGTTTCGCCGTTTAGAACTTTATTTAGTTTTTCAGCTTTACGCTTATCTAGGGTAGTGCCTAAAACAATAAGCCCAACTACTAATCCAAAACTACCAATAGTAACGCCAGTCCATAGTAAGGTATATGCAGTAGCAGTTACGAGAGCGTGCAAAAATAAATATACTAATGAGAGCGCTGCAACTACTACGGCAGTTAAAAAAGCGACTATAACAACGACCTTGAAGACGCTCCATGCAGTAAGTCTCCAGTAGCTGCATATAGTATCCTTACTACACACAAAACGCTCAGCTAACACTACATCTTCATATAGGCGCTCGTTAGTTTTGCACATGCGTATATTTAGACGATAGTGCCACGAATTTTTATTTACGCTAAATGGTTTCATTCTTTATTTACCGGGTCATAAAATGTACGAGTTGCAGGAGTAACTTTAATGTTAAGTTCCAGTCTTACTTCTGGTCCAATTTCGTAAATCTTGTCGTTTACTGGGTCAAAGTCACGATCTCTATACAGAGCAACAAGGTCAGTAACAAACGCAGGAGCACGGTCTTGTTTAACTAAAAGGTATTGCTTTTCAGTTTTCATAGTTCTTTCTCCAATATCACCTCTATAAGAGTAATACTTGCAGTAGGCATTTGTGCAAACAGGATGCTTTGAAGCCGCACGTAAACTACCGCATTCAGGGCAGTGGCTAGGTCTCCAGTCTTTATCTTTCACTTTATCATCCAATCTACTCTATGCCAATCCGTGTCTTCTGGCATTAGCTCTACCTTATCGCCATGTTTATTTTTCAGAGATTCCCAGACATAAGCATTGTTCATGCGTAGCCCGTACTGCTCTTTAGCGCAATAATAACTAGAACCGCTGGCGCCATAAAAAACAAAAGTGTCACCGTCATCTTCTACTCTAGTGATGCCGCTATTCATACGCCAAGAGTCACCAGTAGTATACCCACCACTCCAACCTGCAAGAACACGATAATGAGGGTCGTCACCTTTAATTTTGATAACAACCCAGTTATCAGGAAAATTATCGCTCATGACCATTCGTCTCCACGGCGGTTAGTTTCCCATTCGCTGAAGCTTCCGCCCATGCGGTCTGGGTTGAGTTTCCAACCCATGTCTGAATTGGACTTTCGAAGTCGTTCGATTTCTCCAACAGCTCGCGAAAGTAGTAGATAAAGTTCAGTACTCGACATAGTATTACGGATACCATCCTCTATTTCAACTACTGCATTTGACAAGTCTTGTAGGATATCTGTCATTATTAAATCTCACTAAAAAATCGCGTAGCTAGCTCTGGATATTCTTCATTAAGTTTGCTAACGGCATCTCTATATTTTACAACTTGTTGAACTAGGTAATTTACAGTTTTTGCAGTTACCGGCTCATTAATCTCATGCTCGCCTTCACGCCCTTGATAGTATATAGGAGTACCTTCTTCATAATACCCCCACACTACTCGATCTGCATACCAATTTAGTTCAATAACTTCTTCTGGTACTTTGATTTTCATATACTTTCCTCAAATAGTTATTAGCCTGCATCTTTATGCACAAATTGCCCATCAACTACCCGCATAGTAAATCGCGGATAGCTTAGATTTCCAAGTCGTCTAAAATACGCTCTGCCACCATCAATAGCAGTATCCGCAATGCTATAGAAATCATGGCGGTGTTGACTGTAATGAAGTTGGTCATTTACGCTCACCATTTCAAAATCTAAATTCTCGATATTGTCTGCATTAGTGATTAACCATTCTCTGTCACGACTAAATAGCATAAAATAACGATTACCAAACTCAGGATGAGGAGTTTCACGGTAAAAAATGTCTCCTGAGTAAGCTCCATCTAGGGTAATAGCACTAGTGCACACATACTTTACAGGTACACCATCACGCTCAGTATAAATCTGTTCTGCTACTGCAGTATCGAGAATGGGCCTATGTACAATCATTTTATGTTCCAATCAATAATCTTCGTTGTCGTCATAATCGCCGTATTCTTCGGCCCAAATTTCATCATAGATACGCTGTTCACGTGCAGCGGTGTCTTCTGGGCTTTCCATCTGCACACAGCGGCTTTCAGGGTACCACTCACGTGCCATATCCCAAGCTTCACTACGGGTTTCTGCTCGAATAGTTGCTCCAAACTCGCAACCAGTTTCATCAATCATTACTGCGTGAAATTCGATCATGGTGATTTCTCCTTGTTACAATAAACAATAACAAATCTGAAAGCTATAAGCAATCAGATTTGTTAATCAGATGTCACTATTGATACGGCGAGGTTCTACTTTTCTTGGGTGCATTGTAGGTTG
>JACCDU010329434.1_pt1 | contig 11399 bp, 10 predicted proteins | sample 7446081 | NCBI WGS metagenome assembly JACCDU01 (sample SAMN15323447, study PRJNA562643) | freshwater metagenome | isolation source: river surface water | place: USA:Blue River Watershed | collected 2017-08-17 | reverse complement strand
GCGATGCCCATTGCGATGCCCGCGATGGCCTGAGTTGCGCCTTGAAGGGCGGTGCCGAACGTGAAGGCCTTGGGAACGGTCTGCTTGGCGCCGGTTGCCTGGGCGTTTAGGGCGGCGGTGGCCGCGCCCATAGCTTGTTGGTACGTCTCCGCATTGCGCGAATAGGAGATGACCGGGATCTTGGTGGTGCTTGCCGGGCCGGTCCCGCCCTGACCACCGAGCTCGGGGGTAGCCCCCTTCGAGCGGGTGTTGGCATCGATGGCGATGGTGTTGGCGCCTAATGCCCGGGCGAGGTTCTCCTGGGAAGTGATGATCGCGGCGCGGGCTGCTTCTTCAGCGTCCTGCACACCGAAGACACCCTTGAACAGGCTGAACATTTGGTCCTGCATGGGCCGCAGGGCGTAGTCGAGGAACTTGCTGACGAAGCCGCGTGAGATGGTCTCGCCGAAGTTCTGGACTGCAGAGCCCAGATCCTGTGCCCCGCCCAGGAGTTCTTCCGCGAAGGACCGGTGGGCGCTGAGGAAGATCTCGGTAGAGGAAGCGGCGAGGTCGAGGCGAGTTTTGAAGGTCTCCAGGGCCTCCCGCATGGGGTGGAGGGCCGCGTTAGTAGCTTCGTACTGGGCGCGGAGCTTTTCGCCCTCGGTGAAGACGCCTTGGACCTTGGTGGGGTCACTGAGTACTTCGGGAGGGAGTGAGAGCAGCTGCCCGGTGACGAATTGCTGCGCGTTCAGCCCCGAGCGGAGGTTGGCTTTGTCCAGGGAGTAGCCGCCTGGGATGAGGCTCTGAAGAAGCTCAGTGAACTCTGTGAAGGACTCGGTAATACGAGGTCTAATATCGGCAGCCGCTTTTGTCGCGTCAGCTATTGCATTTTCAGCTTGCGCAATCGTCAACTCGTTAAATGCTTTTGCTATCTGAGGTAGTTGGTCTGTGAATTTTAGATATGCTTTTATGACCTCAGTGAACCTCTGAACTATTGGGTGGGTCTTATTGTCCCAGTTAGCGATAGCCTCTAGAGTTGCGGGTGCGCCACGCCTTCTCGTATCGCTTGTCATTTTGTTAATTGCGTCTGTCGCTTGGCGCTGTATTGCAGGTGTTAACGCCGTGTTTGCTTGTACCTGCTTTATTTCCTTTGCGGCAAAAGTGTCCAGTACTACATCAAACATTAAGTTTAGATTTGATTTCAGCTCGTCTAGCTTTGTGGGTAATCGACCTTGAGAGAGCGCATCTTCTGTCAGAGACACACTCGCTCCGAGTTGTTTGATCTGTTCCCGTAGCTCACCTACGCTCTCTATTCGCCAGAGGTTGGGGTCGTTGATGCGCTGCTTGAACTCCTCCATCGGACGGGCGAAGTCCAGCTGGTCCATCACCCGCATGAACTCCTGGTTCTTGCGGAATGTCGTCTCGAGAGCGCTCCGCATGCGGGAGGTCTCGCGATCGACGTTGAGGAAGGAGGAGAGATCCTCCATCTTGGGAGGCGGGGTGGGTGACGTCTTCAGCCAACGCCCTGTGCCGAGCTCTTCGCGGGCGGTCTGTAGGGCGAAGGTACCACCTTGGGACTGTCGGATCGCCGGGGCGTTTTTCGTTAGTTCATTCAGCTTAGCTTCAAACGCTTTGTCACTCATACTGAAATACTGGGGTAGATTCTCCCGCATTGCAGCAATGACTTGATTCGGGGCAGAAGCACTCGTTAGACCTATAGGCCGCCCAAGACCTATTTTGAGCATGGCCAAAGCACGCTCGGCGCTGACACCTTGTTGGGCGGAGGCGTTGAGGAATGCCGCCTTTTCGTCGGGTGTAACGACAAAATCTTCGCCTTGGACTGCGGCTGCCTTAAGGGCGTAGGCGAGGACTTCGCGAGATGCGCGGATGCGTTCTGCTGTCTCGTAATCGACAACCTTCTTATTCATTTCGCCCATCTTTGCGCGAAGCTTGAGAGTCTGTTCCTCGAGGCGGTAGCGGTAGTCGTCAACTTGTTTTTCGAGTTCGGCGCGGCGGGTGGCCATGTCAAATTGACGCTTCTCGCTTTCGACCTGAGCGTCGAATACGCCTTTTTGGTACTCGTCGAGGATGGCAGCGAAGCCCTGGCCGATGGATCCGAGATTCTGGTTCTCCTGCTGGTGGCGACGCTCCATCTCGGTGCGCTCTTTGGCGAAGAGCGCTTCTTTCATCTGCTGTTCAAGACCGAGGACTTTCTGCTTTTCGGACCACTCGAGATCGGAGAGCTCTTTGTTGATGTTTTTGCGGAGCTCCTTGAGCTCGTTCTCGAGGGCGCGACGCTCTTTGGCTAGGAGCTGGACGTCCTCGGTGGCTTTTTCGTTTTGCCTGCGTTTGTCCTCGAACTGCGACAAGCGATTAAATTCTTCTTGGGCCTCCCTCAGCTTTTGCTTATCAAGCTCGACTAGACCCATTATGGTCAACTCAATGCCTGTCTTCCATTCGTTTCCTGACTCTTTGGCTAGTCTGGCTTTGACTTTGTCTAGTTCTGTATTAAAAACATTCAGTGGGTTTAACGTTGCAAGGAACTGTTTGCTGAACTTGGTGAAGCCATTGGTATCTCCAGCGACTTCCTGAAGCTCGCGCAAGCGTTCAGTTAGTTCGGTGATCTGAGTTTTCAGTGAATCAAGTCTCGTCGTAATCGCTTGTTCTTCAATGGCTTTTATCGCCTTTGCGGCGGCGGAAGCGTTCTCCCCGAGCTCGGCGTAGACCGTGCTGAGGCGTTTGACGGCAAGTTCAGCGCGCGTCTTATCCGATATGTTTTGTTGCTGCTTGTTGAACTTTGTGAAAAGCTCGTAGATCCCCAGCACCAGCAGTTGGATTGCAGCCATCTGGATAAAGAAGATCCCCATGTTCTTGATGAAACCTCCAACCATGCTGGCGGCTCCTTTGCCGACGTTCTCGAGGCCTGACTTGATATTGTTGCCTAAGGTGTTGATGTTGTTCTGGACCCCTGCTGCGGTCACTCTGATACTGTTCAGGGCTGCTTGAGCCTCAACGCTGAGCTCTTGGAACTTGACGCCTGTTCGTTCGAGGGAAACATCCAATCGGATGAAAGCCTGGCCGATGTTTGCGAGGGCGACAGCAATCTGGGCGAACTGAGGGCCCGCTGCCTGCGCCATGACGGCGAAGTTGACGATGGTTTCGCCGATCTTGACGGTGAGCAGGCGCAGTGCTGCGATGATGGCCTGCACGCCTGTGGTGGAGAGCCAGATCAGTCCCTGACCGATTGAAACGATGCTGCTGGAAACGAAGGCGACGAGTTTGGATACACCGACGATGATGTAGTCGATCGCACCTGCAATCGATCTCACGACAGTCTGAATGGCGCCACTGGTCTGCGCGACGAGAGACAGTGCCCCTCCGATGGCCTTGCTGAAGGAGAACAGCACTCGTACGACGGGCATGACGCCGATGCGCTCCAGCAAGCCGAAGTCGATCGCAGCGGCGTTGATCCACTGCGCCAGGGGCATCTTGAGGATGTTGCCATAGAGCTTCATCAGCTCGGTGAACGCCGGTACTACAGTGCTGTTGAGTACGTTGGCGAGATTGATAAAGGCAGAGATGTAGACCTTGAGACTCTCTGCTTTGAATTGGACAAAGCCTTCGACTAAGACTTTCAAGCCCGAAGCCAGTTGTGCGACTGCGGTTGCTATCTGATTGACGAAGTTCGCAATAGCGGGGCGAAGACTGTCGATGTACTGTTGGACTTTTACGAAGAGGGAAACAGCGTATTTCTCGCCCTCGTCGAACGTGTTGAGCTGTTTGCGCTGAGTGAAGCCCTGGAGCAGGGGCGCAGCGGCAGCGGCACCAACGACGCCTTTGCCGATTGCACCGAAGCTGCGGCCGAGAGCGTCAGCGATGCCGATCGAGCTCTTGAAGACGAGCTGGAGTCGTTCGTAGAGGACGGTCAAGCCCTCGAGAAGCGGGTCCAACATGCCTTTGCCGAGGGAGCGCTTGACCTCCTCGGCGAACTCGTCGATGTTGCTGGTGATGCCGGCGAAGCCCTTAGCGGCGATCTCCTGGCCGGCGGTGAAGGTGCGTAGGCGACGGGTCAGGAAGTTGACTAGGCCTTCAGCTGAGGTTTTCGCTTTGGCGACCTCGTCATTGGTCAGGCCCAGGGAGCGCGCCAGCACGGAGTTCTGGTCTATCGTTCCTGTCAGGATCGAACGGATCTCCTGGGTGGCGTACATCGGGTCGGAGAGGCCCAGTGTCCCGAGAGCGGCACTGAAGGTGATTGCCAGGTCCTCGGCCTCTTTGAAGCCTCCGCCGATGTTGCCGATCTGGGAGGCCACGACCCCGAACACCTGGATGATTGCGTCGGAGGTGGTCCCGGCGATGTCGAGGGAGCGCCTGCGGATGTTCTCGATGGTCTGGTTGACCGGACCTTCCAATTTGAGGATGGCTTCGTAAGGGTCCGAGATCCTCTGACCGTTGACAGCGACGTCGGCGGTGGAGGCCAGAGTCGTTTTGGTCCGCAGGAGGGATTCCTGGAGGCGGATTTCACGGCCGATCGTGTCGTTGAAGAACTGACCGAAGGCGCCTTTGAGGATATTGATGCTCTGGGTGACACCGAAGATGGTGAAACCGAGGTTGGCGACACGTCTGGAAGCTTCGTCGATGCCGCGCGTCAGCCCAGTGAAGGTGCCCTGGAGAATGTTCTGGGGCGTCAGCTTGGTCAGGCCGATGATGCCAGCTTTCAGCTTGTCGACTGCGTCCGAGACGCCCTCGAGGACTTCTTGTAGATCATTGATGCGCCCACCTAGTAGGGGTGTTTTGCCTGCTATCTCCCAGGTGGTTTTGATGACACGGCCTAGTGTCTTGAAGTTTTCAATGATGTCACTGAAACTCGGGAACGATATATTGAGCTTTCTGTCTTCTGTTACTTGTACTACTTTTTTGTCGAGTTTATCGACTTTCTTCTCGGCCTCCTCGGTGTTAGCAACAACACGTACGGTGTAGTCGGCCATTTGTACTCCGCCCTCGGGTTGCTCTGGATTAAGTGTACGGCTACCGGCTTAATGGTGTCCGAAGAGCGACGAACACATGTCGTGGTATGGCGTTTCGTTTGACTAGGTTTACAAGGATGTGAATCGTGGTCTCAGATGGGCCTTCCGGTTCCTGTGATTCGGGCGCCCAGTCTGGATAAGGGAGAAAGTCTTTTGCTTCAATCTTAGGTGCCTTTGACTTGGACCCTGAGAAGCCATGCGCGATATTGATCAGCACAGATGTTAAACGCGCTGTGGATACAGAATAAGCGTTTGCTTTTTCTTGCTCCAAGCTGGAGATGCGGTCTAAGACGCGCCTGATAACTGCTATCGGTGTGCGTAGGAAGTTGTCACGATTAAAATCTGCACCCAGAGGTGATGCTTTTAAGCGCAAATAAATATCGTCCCAATCTGTGACGGGAGTACGAAGGTGCTGCTCGCACTGTTCTATTGTTTCTTCCGGGGAGGCGTCTCTGCGGTTTCTTTGGCGTTTCCCGGGACGTCCTCGTGCTTAGGCCATCCGTCGCGCTCCCACAGCATCAGCTGGAAGATGTTGTCCATCAGCTTGCTAGGCATCTTCTCGGTATCCGTGGTCGTCCAGTCTTTGAGCGGAGTCCAGTCATCGCAGTCGTTTAACTTGGCTTCTGCTCTGTATTGCATAAATAGCGTGACAAAGCTGATCTTTTGATCTGTAGCATTGACGCCTTGATTCTGCATATCTTCGATTTCTTCGGCGTATTCGTAGATGATCTCGGGGGCTTCTTCCCCTGAAGCGCCGATCTTCGTCATGAGGTCGATAGCCTCTTTAGTGGTTATATTCTTGTCCTTGGCGATGCGTTGAGCCAACTTCAAAGACTTAAATGTAGCTTTGCTTTGTTTCTTGGCGTATTCTTCGATGTGCCGGGACTCTCCGGGAACCAGGTCTTCGTAAATTGGAAAGCGAAAAGGACCAACTTCGTAGTATTTATCAGCTCCGAAGAGAAGTGAAGCGTACTTGCTCATTGTGAATAGGGAGTGCCACCTGCCACGCGCGATAAGGCGTTGGCTGGTTGACGAGCTCGGGGGGAAGTTCAACCTCCAGACTAGCGCCGTCATACGCTAAGCGGATACGATGGCTCTGGACGAGGGGTTCCAGGTAGAGGGCGCCACAGTGGAGCGTGTCGCCTTCTTCCACACAGTTGACTGCAAAGACCGTGTTGATGGGGTCTATAAGAAGATCGTGCTGCATAAGTGCAAAGAGAAAGGCCCCATGTAGGGGCCTGTGTAGTTGACGCGCTCGGGGATCAGGCGGTCTTGAAGGTCGTGGTGAGGCCCTGGAGGGGGCGCTTCAGGCCGGAGGCGGAGGCGGCGCCAGAGGCGTCCACAGCTTGGGTGATGGCACCGTCGGCCACGACGAGGCGGTAGATGGTGGCGGCTGCCAGATTCGCGCTCGGGTTGATGGTCACCACATTGGTGCCAGCGCCGCCGAGGGTGACGGAGGCGGGAACCTTGGCGCCGGTGGAGGCGTTCTCCAGGCTGAAGCCGGAACCGTCGGCTTGACCCAGGGCGAGTTGGGTCAGGGCGGTGGTGCCTTCGCTGGTGTAGGTGACGGTGATGTTGTCGCCTACGGCGTGGCTATCGGCGTTGTTCACCGGGCTCACCGCGGCCTGGCGGGTGCCGTTCACCAGGAAGAGCAGCGAGGACTGAACGCCGCCGGTGGTGATGGGCGAGGCGCCGGCGTCGTAGCGACCGAAGACGGGGCGGGCGCGGGACATCAGGTCGAACGAGATCTCGGTGAGGCCCTCAGCGGTGAGGTTCTCCGAGTAGTTCTGGATCACGGCGTTGAAACCGGTGAAGTCGTAGATGTAGTTGCCCGAGGTGCCGTCGGCTTGGCCCAGCTCCTTGAGGAACTCGATGTAGATCTCGTAGTCCTTGTTGTAGCGGGCCTTTTGGATCAGGGAGAAGCCTTCGTTGTAGCCGCCGCGGAAGACCGGGCAGTTTTGGCCGGCGGGGACTTCGGTGTCCTTCAGGAAGTAGGCGGTCACCGAGGCTTGCACGGAAGAGCCGGTGATCACGCTGTCCATCCAGCCGTCATCGCCCAGGAGGCGGAACTCCTGGTTGTTGTCGTTGATCTGGAAGCTGGTGTTGGTGATGCCCTGGAGCTCGACGTAGCTGGCGCCGGCGTCAAGGGTGGGCAGGGTGATGGCGCCCGCGGTGGAGCGGGTGGCGAAGTAGCGGCAGGGAGGGGTCAGATCCACGGCGCGGACGATGGTCCGGTGCGCCTTGTGGAACGACAGCCCGATGGCGTAGTCAGCCATTGTTGAGACTCCTTAAGGGATCGGGGGGTTCAGGACGGCGCCGCGGATGCGTGCCGTGAGGGACTCGAAAGTCGCCTCGGTTCGGGCCAGGTAGGTGACCGGGTCCCGGGGGAAGGCACGGGAGAGGCGACGGGCGATGTCCAGCAGGGATGCCGGCATGCGGGTGCCTTCCTTGGTGCCGTAGTTCGTGAAGCGGACGGTCCAGCTCTCGAAGGAGATGACGCCGCCGACCGAACCGGGGCTGGTGATCTCGGGGACGTCCTCGATGACGCACTCGATGCCGGTGATGGTCCAGTTGGAGGGGACCATGGAGGCGCCGGTGACGTAGACCGCGGGAACGCGGCTGGAGTCGGGGAGCGTGTAGTACCCGGGCCAGGCGGTGTACGCCTTGAGGGTGGTCCCGTCGCTCTCGTAGAGGTCGAGGATGTGGAGCTCAAGGGTGCGCCGCAGCGCGGTGACCGGTGGGCACTGGGTGGAGATCGTCACTGCTGGGCCTCCAGCGCAGAGCGCAGCAGTTGGCCGAACTTGGCCGGGGCCTCCTCGAGGGGGGCTTTGGTCCAGGGGCGGCCGGGGAAGCGGAGGCCGGTGGTGGCAACTCCGCCCTCGTGGACTTGGCCGGCGTATTCGACGGGCCAGGTGAAGGTGATCGAGCCGTCGGCGTTGACGACTCGGGTCTGGCTGGCGCGAAGGCGGCCGGTGTCCACGATGTCCCGCACTTGGGGCGGGGTGGGGTACTCCCACTTCACGGAGGAGATTTCCTCGGTGAAGCGGGTGTCGAGCCAGGTGCCGAGTTGGCGGGTCGCTTGGGCGACGGCCGTGTTCAGCGCTTGGTTCAGTTGGCGTTGAGGGCGGGCCATCAGATGGGTCCTCCAACGACGCGGAAGGTGCCTTCGATGGATTGGCGCAGGTCCTTCCGATGGAAGGAGTCCATGGCCAGATCGAAGACGAGCTCGAACCGTCCTCGGTACCCGTTGATCACGGCTTCGGCTTGGGAGCCGTTGGTGATGCGGGGATCGAGGACCGCCGGGCTGAGCAGACGGCCTCGGCAGGAGTAGGTGGTGGCGTCGGTGCCGGACTCGGCTTTCCAGGTGGGGGCCTGGAGGATGAGGGCGGCGAGGTATTCGACGATCTCGGTGGATTGGGTGGCGTTGCCGGTGGCGGGATCTGTGGTGGCCAGACCGGTGCCGACCTCAAACGCGAGCTGGGCGTTACCCCAGGGGGCGTAGGCAGCAAGGGTGGTGGCCGAGATCGCCATGGCTACAGCGCGAATCCACTGAGGGGCCTGCTATCGAGCAGGCGCTTGTACTCCTGGCCGTAGAGGGTTGAGTCGAAGCCCGACCCTGCGGGGGCGCCGGACTTGGTCTCGATCTGAAGGCCGATCTGCATGGTGCGAGTGGCCAGCAGGTGGGCAGCGAGGTAGCTGACGGCTTCGGTGTGGACGGACCCCCACGGGTCTGTGGGGGTCGAGCGGCCGGCCTCGGTGAGAGCGCCTTCCACGACCGAGAGCGACTGTTCGCCGAACTCGGGGAAGCGGAGGAGGAACTCAGCGCTCGAGGGGACGGTCATCAGCCGTTGCCCTCAGTGATGGCGGTGATGCGCTTGCCGATGGCGTTGCGCACCTTGATCCGCTGCTCTTTGGCTTCCCAACGGCGCAGCTGCTGAGGATCGAAGGAGGATTCGATCAGCTCGAGGGCGAGCGCGATGGGGATGTCGTGGAGGCTGTCCACCTCACGGACCGAGGCGGGCTCGGTGGTCTCCTTCTCGTCGGTCTCGATGCGCAGGGCACCGAGCTTGAGGAGGTTCTTCACCACGTCGTAGTCCTTGATCTTTTCCCAGATCGCTTCGGGGAAGTTGCGGGTGACACCCGCGTTGATCTGGATGTGTTCGGGCAGGCCGCCGCCCCCGACGAACGAGAACCCGATGGTGCACTCCTTATCCATCGGGGGGTTTTCAAGTTCAGGGCGGTAAACAAGGATCATGGCTAGGACGAGATGAAGGATGAGCAGTTCAGGAATAGGTCAAGCCTTTTCAAGAACAAGGGCGCTCTTGGGGTAGTAGAGCGAGAGGCCGCCGATGCGTGCGTGCGCAGCAACGGAGAACTCGAGGGCCTGGCGCAGGGGAGGCAGGAACTCCAGGGGCTGGGGGATGTGCAGTTGCAGCTTGTCGGGGCTGCGGTCGTACACCATGATCCGGTCCTTGGAGAGGGATCCGCCGGACTTGGAGGCTTCGAGCTCGTTGAGGGGCTCGATGGCCTGGATCATCGGGTTGGTGCGCAGGAAGAACTCCATCACCGTGGTGTCCGAGGTGGTCGAACGGGGGGTGGTGGAGATGATGCGGTACACGTTGTAGGGCACCAGCATCGTGTTGGGCATCTCCTTCATGTTGGAGTTCTGCACGAGGCGGGTGGGTGCCTCGTTGAGCAGGGCCAGCATCTCGTCGGTGGTGACACCGGCGGTGTCGAACCACTTGTCGGGGACAAGCTTGTCGACTTGGTCGTTGTTGAAGAAGCCCTTCATGCCGGAGGGGGTGTCGCCGAAGTAGGCGATCTCCTGCACTTTCTCCTCATAGGCGCGGCGGACGGCGTTGGCCCGGCGCTGCTCGAGGTTCATGCCGGGCACCATGGCGGCGGCACGGGTCTCCTGGATGGTGTAGGCGAAGGAGGCACCCAGCGAGCGGATCGGGTGGGTGACTTCCTTGCGCAGGACGTCAGCGCGGGGCAGGTCCTGGGCTTTGTCGCCGATCACCTTCATCGAGCCTTGCTTGTCGAAGACTCGGTAGGTGTAGGAGTCAGCGCCGTTGCCGACCTCGGAGGAGATCGGGATCAGGCTGCTGTACTTGATGTCGGCGTACTCGACCTCGAAGGTGCGAGCCAGGATGGTTTCCAGCTCGCGGGCGAGAAAGACGCCGACCTCGTCGTTACGGATTTCGGTGGTCATGGGAGGAAGCTCCGTGATCAGGTGTCGGCGGAGTAGGTCATGCCGGGGATGTCAATCTCCAGCAGAACCAGGCCGGCGGCGGTGGTTTCGGACAGCCAACGAGCGCCGGTGATGGCAACGGTCTTGTTGGCGACGGCGGTCTTGGTGAAGCGACCGAGGTAGGCGCCGGTGACGGTGCCGGAGTGGTCAGCGTTGTAGAAGCGGACCGCGTCCCCGAGGGCGATGGCGGTGGCGCTGTACACCCAGACCACACCTTTGGAGACCACGTTGACGGTCTCGGTGTTGGGGTAGCCGATGCGGCCGTCGGAGTAGGCCGGGGTGGGGTTGGGGGTGTAACTCGAGGAGCCAGACACACCCTCCAGGGTCATGGAGCTGACGGTGATGCCCTGGATCAGGGTCGCGTCCTCGGCGATCTTGACCGCGAGGGCGTCGTTGCTGGTGGGGCTGTTATCGGTCTGGACCAGCACGCCGAACGGAATGGCGGCGCCGGATTGGTTGCGGTAGCTGCGGCAGACATAGGCCTGCAGGTCAGCCAGCATGCCCTCGTGGCCGACGACTTCGCGCAGCGGGTAGCTGCCCTGGGCGCCGGTGGGGTTGGTGACGGTAGTGGCGGTGAAAGTGACTGCCATGGAAGGAACTCCTTACTTGGTGGCGGTGAGGGGGCGCTTCCAGGCTTCCGCTTGCCGTGCTCGGTAGGAGGCCACCGGGGAAGCGGAACTGCGGCCGGCGCCTTTCAGGGCGTCGCGCAGGGAAGTGGTGCTGTCGGCGCGGTCTTCCTTGGTCTCGGGCTCTTCGCCTTCGTCCTCGGGAGATTCGCCTTCTTCGTCCTCGGTGTCGGAGCGGGCGGCGAGGATGCCGTCGACGACGCCGTGGATGTAGGCGGGCTCAGCGTCTTCGCGGGGAGCGGAGCCGGTGAGGTTCTCGAACGCCTGGGCGTAGAGGGTCTCGTCGTCGACGCCGTCGAACTTGAAGTCCTCGGCGAAGGCGGGAGCCAGACGCTGGAGGGTGGCCAGGCGAGCGGAGACCAGGGCATCGAGCTCGGCGGCGTCGATGCGGGGGGCAGAATCGCCGTTTTCAAGCTCGGTGACGCGCTCTTCGAGGGCGTCAGCACGACCTTCGGCGGCTTCTTTTTCGTAGGCCAGGGCGTCGATCTCTTCCTGTTGAGCGTCGAGCTTGTGGGAAAG
>JACCDU010585664.1_pt1 | contig 11409 bp, 16 predicted proteins | sample 7446081 | NCBI WGS metagenome assembly JACCDU01 (sample SAMN15323447, study PRJNA562643) | freshwater metagenome | isolation source: river surface water | place: USA:Blue River Watershed | collected 2017-08-17 | reverse complement strand
GGCAGCAATGTCTTGCCAATCATCTTTGTCAAGCGCAAAGACGCCGTTGCCTATGCCAAGGAGAACGGCATCACCGACTACACCATCATCAGAGACACCGACAAACTAGGAGCATAATCATGGAGAACACATACACAATCACTCGACTAGAGAACTGGACCGACGAGCAATGGGACACGATCGTGGACGCCATTGAAGAAACCGTCGTGCTAGTAGCTGACGAGTTTGAAGACATCGACTAATGGCCAAGTTCAACCCTGGCCTGCAGCCACAGCTTGTAGCCCATCCAATTAGCCGGCTTACAACCCGGCAGTTGGACCGGGCCATCAAGCGCTTTGCTAAGTACTTCAATGTTGACAACGACCTTGAGCAAGTAGTAGCATGCGCTGAATGGTGGGGTTACCAGATCGGTAACTCTCACAACTATGTATTCATGGTGCTTGAAAACACCGAGTACAACAACATTGCATGGTCGGACCCAGAGATTCTGGATCTAGCCATCAGTGCCGAAACCGATACAACAGCAGTTCTATTTATCTAAGGAGAAAGCATGATCACCGGAGCAAACCGTAAGCTCATCGACGAGGCCAAAGCCAAACTAATCGAGAAGCCTAAAGCTACAAAGTCTACTAAGAAAGTAGTGGACGCATCTGACCCTGCCATCGTGAACGGCCTGCTTGCAGAACTATCTATGCTGCAGGACCAGATCAAGCAGCTCAAGGCCCAAGAGGACGAGATCAAAGACGTCATCAAGGACATCATCGGAACAGCAGAAGAGCTGCACGTCCATGGTGCCAAGGTGGCATCGATCTCTCGTTGGCGTGAGACAGCTCTCATCACTGAGAAAGTGAAGGAGCTATTCCCACTGACTGAGTGCCCTGAGATCTACAAGGCAACCAACAAGTCCCGGCTGAACATCCACTAATGGCTACCTTTGCCAAGCTACGTGACCCACGACTCGGGTACACGATAGTTGAGTGTGTGCATAACCGCGAGGTGGAGGAGCATCTCAAATCCGAGCTGCTCTTCCATGTTCTATCAGACGAGGTGGCCGAGCGCTATGGCATCGACCCCCAGTTTGGTGAGATCTTGATCTACAACCCAAGCTTCCGGCCCGATCTGAGCTGTGCCTGGGTTGCCTATTCAATCGACTTTGACTTTTATGAATACTAAGGAGAACAACATGGCCAAGATGGCTAGCCTGCATGCAGAGCAGGAGGAGCTCTACGTAGAGCTTTGCGAATACTGTGAGATGGATCTTGACGAGTGCGCTGCCCTCGAAGAATGCAATGGAGGCATACTCAGAAGGGAGCTACAGCGTGGGTTGCTATAGCTACAACAGCACAGATGCCTGCATCCCATCGAAGAGGATCTGATACCAATGTGCTACCACTACGAAGACTATGACTGCAACCGCTGCATGGGCCTCGAAGACGAGGACATGGACATCGAGCCCTGTTCGATCTGCGAGCGTCGCGAGTGCATCTGCGATGAGCTAACCGATGCAGCAATGGAGGACCTGCTGTGACAACTGAGCGCCGATACTTTCGCACGACCCAGCAAGTCAAAGATTGGAAGACACTAGCCCGGGCAGCTGACGAGGTTGGAGATAACCTGCCTTGCCGGCAGGCCCCGGATCTTTACTATGCAGCTATGAACGAGACCCAGCACATCCGCTATGCCAAGAAGGCTTGCCAGCCCTGCCCAATCAGAGAGATCTGTTTGCAGTACGCAATCAAGCACAACGAAGGCGAAGGCGTCTGGGGAGGCATGACTGTTAGCGAACGCAAGAACGTACGTCGACAACTAAAGGCCGAAGGCAAGCTATGAGTTACATCTACTTCCACACGCTTTACCCATACCAGCGCGAAGCAGTTGACAAGATCGTCGACCGCAAGCAGGTGCTGCTAGCAGACCAGCCTGGTTTGGGTAAGACGTTGGAGGTACTCGGCTCGCTTGAGATGCTCGGCCTGTTTGGCCAAGGTGTCACGCTGATCTTGACACCTATCGTGGCTGCTCAGACCGCATGGAAAGACACAATTGCAAAGTTTGTGTTGCCATTCAATGAAGAGGTCCAGCTTGTTGATCTCTCAGTTGGCAGCTCGGTGAAGAAAGCCAAGCTTGTCAGTGAGATCGATCCGCATAAGCCCACCATCGTACTGGCCAATCATGGAGCGATAGAACGCGCCAAGAGTGCCAGGGTGCCCGGCATCCATGACATCCCATTCGATGCAATTGTGATCGATGAGTCGCACATGGTGCTGCCAATTCTGAATGACCGCAAGCTCACGCAGTTCTGGCAAGGTCTCAAGTATTTCGATGCCGTGCTAATTCGAATTGCAGTGTCTGGTACACCAGATCGAGGCAAGCTCGAGAACCGCTTTGGAACTTATCGCTTCTTGCTGCCCGGCAGATACGTCAAGGTTAGCCGATGGGCATGGCTCGAGACTAACTTCCATTTATACGACCGCAAGGTCGCACGCAACAGAACCATAAGAGCAATTGGTGGACTAAAGCGGGCCACCGATTGGATAGCAGAAGAAGATCGTCTGATCATCCGCAGAACCAAGAATGAGGTGCTACATGAACTACCGCCGAAACAATACCGCTACATCGAGTTGGACCTACATAAAGAGCAAAGATCGCAGTACATGGACGCCATTACTCGTATGGTCGAAGAGCAAAACGAGGCTGCCGAGAGTGAACGAGACTCAGCAGCTGCTATGGTATTCGCCCTTCGTGGACGCCAAATTGCAGCTTGTGAATGGGTTATCGAAGGTGAAGAGCGTCACCCGAAAGTTGGTGGCAAGTCTTCGAAGCTTGATTGGATCTTAGGGTGGCTCGATGAGCGAGGCTATGGCAACCCAGACATCGACAGCGGGCAGGTTGTGATCTCATCACAATTCGTGCAGGTGTTGTACTGGCTACAGGCCGAACTCAAGATCCACGGCCTAACGGCCGAGGTTATCGAAGGCTCGCTCAGCAGCGAGCGCCGGGCTCAGATCCAGCGCAGCTTCCAAGCCGGCGAACTCAAGATCGTCCTGCTGTCCGGTCGCATGGGCGTCGGCATAACTCTCGATGCTGCCGATGACTTGATCCTGCTTGACCTGCCCTATGACCCAGACATGCTTTAGCAGATCGAGGACCGAGTACACAGGGCCTCTAATAACCACCAGGTGACGATCTGGACCCTTATAGCCGTCGGCAGCATAGATCAGATGGTTGCCCAGAAGATGGCCCTGAGATACAAGGCAACACGCACCGTCATGGACGGCCGGCGAGGTGTAGACTTCGAACGCAAGATTTTAGAAAAGCTAAGGATAAGGAGACCCGATGCTGAAGATGCCGAATAAAGTCAAAATCGGTACCCAGATCTTCCAGCTGGTTGAACGTGAGACTAATTACGATGCCGGCCTGGCAGATACTATTGGCTACACGCTACCGGAGGTGAACCTAATTGTTGTTAGGGTTGATCTTCCGTTGCAACGCAAGCAGGCAATCATCCTGCATGAGATCCTCCATGCTATGATCTACACGTTCACTCGCCAAGACCGAATCGAGAAGAACGATAACTTCGATGACTGGGAACACTACTTCATTGGTATTGTCCAGGAGCCGATGATTATGCTATTGAAAGACAACCCGAAACTGTTAGCATGGCTTACACAAAAATAAATGTCGGACCGGTGTGCTAGCATGGTCCATCTAAGGAGACGAAATGGCAAAGATACTATTGCTCGACGAGGCCGCTGCCTCGCATCCAGCAGACGCCGACGCAAAATCTGCTGCTAGCACTTGGATGGCTCGCATTCCGGAGCTATTCATTACTGAGCGTAGCAAACAAATTCAGATCGGCATCAGCGAGGTCGGAATGGACTGCCGTAAATGCGTTGCTCGCAAGCTCGCACTAACGCCCCGCATTCCTGATGGATCTTGGTACCCATTCATCGGCACCGCAGTGCACGATCAATTGGAGCGTGGCTTCAATGAGCGTTGGCCAGAAGATTACAAGCTCGAAGAGCGCTTGTTTGTACACGAGTATAAAGAGCTCAAGCTCACCGGATCTTGCGACATGTTTGCCTACAAAGATGGCGTGGTCAATGATTGGAAGGTCGTTGGCAAGACCGCCCTTGTCGATGCAGCCAAGGGTAAGATCAAAACTCAATACAGGATTCAAGCTCAACTTTACGGTTATGGTTGGGCACAAAAAGGTTTCGACGTTACGCACGTCGCACTAAGCTTTCTCCCTCGAGAAGACAAGCTCGAGAATGCAGTCGTGGTGCTAATCCGCTACGATCAGCAGGTCGCGCTTGAGTCGCTAGCTGAGCTGGAGTCGATGATCGACGCAGCTGAGATAGTCGGCTGGGAGAAGGTCATAGAGAAGCAGCCAAAGGCAAGCTTTTGCTTTAGCTGCAGACGCTATGAACAAACCGACCACTTCGACATCGAGTCGATGGTCTAAACCATACAAACTAAGGAAACTATCATGAATGAATACATCGAGCAGAACCTTCCAGAAGCAAATGACTTGCTAGTTGGAAGCTCTGTCCCCACTCTGTCCTTCAAGGACACCGCTGTTGGGGAAGGATACGAAGGCACCGTAGTCAGTGCACGCACTGTCCAGGTACGCAACTACGAGGACCCAACTAAGTTGGAGTACTGGGACGACGGCAAGCCAAAACTTCAGATCGAGGTTACGCTTGCTACCGATTACGCTAACCCAGCTGACCCAGACGATGATGGTCAGCGCCGAGTATTCTTGTTTGGCCAGAAGCTACGTGCAGCACAGGACGAGTTCCGCAAGAAGGGACTAAAGAAGCTTGAGGCGGGTTACCACTTCAAGATCACCCTGACTGGCACGAAGCCAAGCCAGAACAAGCGCTACAATGACGTAAAGCTATACGACATTGAGATCAACCCAGCGACTTCAAACGCTGCAGTGGACGCTCTTTTGGAGGCCGGTGCCAAGCCAGCTCCAAAGGGTGCTAAAATAGCTAAGCTAGACGCAAAGCAGCAGAAAGTTGCTGAAACTTTGCAGTCAAATGGCTTTACCGCTGAGGAAATTGCAGAAAACCTCGGTGTCTCAGTAGACGCAGTAAACGAGACGCTTACTTTCTAATTTCCTTTGAGGAGGCCCGGGGTTCTTTATCGTTCTTGACCGGGCCTCCTTCCACAAAAGAACATTCGAAAGGAAAAAATGGAGTCAACGCAATTTGTTGAACTTCTGGAGAGACTAGGCCGAACACCTACCGACAACGTAACTATCTGCTATCAGTCCAACGTCCAGCGGTTTCCCAGCAAAACAATAAAGATTTCTCTTGCCGAGTCGACCATCCAGGCTCTTGACAGCCTGGGTAACAACATTTGGTACGAGATCAATCCGTCAAGCGCAACTGGTCGTGCAAGCCTTGACGACATTACTCAGCTCGCTGCTGTTTACATTGACATTGATTACAAAGACGGCGGTGCCGGATCAGTAGCCAATGCCAAACAGCTAATTGAATTACTTTCAGACTTGATCGGAGTCGGCCCCAGCGTCGTGGTCTACTCCGGTCATGGTATTCAGCCCTACTGGGCAATCGATCCGGAGGAAGAGTTTGAACCCGTTCTTGCTCAAGGCATTCTTAATCGTTGGGGTGCATTTACTCGCTTTGTTGCTGGCTCAATTGGTGTAGAGCTCGACAGCGTATTCGACCTGCCGAGGATCTTCCGAGTTCCCGGCTCTCGCAACATGAAGGACGCTGACAACCCGGTCGATGTCTTTGCTGTCTTCCCTAAGCAGTGGCGTCCGCTCAGCCTCGGTGAGCTGAATGACATTCTGATCGCTCACGGCATCACCAGCGAGATGAACATGCCTGAAGGCTTTGAGCTTGTCAGTGCCCATTCCGAATGGAATCATGCCGTCGAGGATTGCCAATTTGTGCCAACCTTATTTGCAGGAATCAGGCCAACCAATAATCCACCTAAGTCTCGGCACGGATGGCTACTTCAGCAGCTGGTCCAGATCAATGCAGCACACAGAAATGGCTGTCTAGCAGCGCACACCCACCGGGAGCTATTAGAAGCACTTGAAGAGCGCTTTACTGAGTTCTTGAGGCTGCCACCTAAGCGTGAGCTAAATCACAACGAGGTTGGCTCCGCCAACCAGTGGGCTATCGCAAAGGTCGAGACCTTTAGCGAACAGAAGTTGCGTGAAGAGTTACGCAATCACCAGCACTCAAATTTTGGAGAAGGCGATCCAATCAGCGTCCTTGGGGAGCCTTCAGGTAATGCGGAATACACGATGGATGAGCTGCTTACCATCTATCGCCAGACTTTCGCAACGTATGGACGTACAGATGCAGCAAATGCTCGCAGACTGATTTACTTTGCGCAAGGTGCTTACAAATACATTCCAGATGTTGGATGGCACCGTTGGGATGGCACTCGCTATGTCTACGACAAAGAGAAGGCTATCTGGCAAACAGCAGTAGATGCTGCTGAGCTTTGTGAAGCTGCTGGTGCAAATGGCGAACAGCTCAAGTGGGCTCAGCAATCGCAGAACAAGGATCGTATTGTTAACTGTTTGGCTATTGCCGGCACTGACCCAGATGTGCTCGTCTCTGCAATTGAGATGGATGCGCAGCCTAACGATCTTTGTACGCCAGCTGGCATCGTCAATCTTCTTACGGGCGAGCTTCGTCCAGCAATTAAGAACGTGGACATGAACACCAGATCTACTTTGGTTGCACCAAAGAAAATTGCTACTCCGCTTTGGAATGAGTTCCTAAAGCGAGTAATACAGGACGACGAGAGAATCGCTTACTTGCAAGAGCTGCTAGGTGCAGCATTGTTCGGTGACTCTCGCTACCACGTACTTCCAGTACTCGCAGGTAGCGGAGCTAACGGTAAGTCGACTCTTCTCGATGTTGTCTCGGGCATCCTTGGAGACTATTCGGCATCGATGCCCGAGAACTTCTTGCTTGACTCAAGCAGTAGCACTCACCCAACTGAGATCGCAAGACTTCGTGGTGTGCGCTTTGCCATGGCATCTGAGACACGTCCGGATGGAAAGTTCAACGAGTCAAGAGTCAAAATGCTAACTGGTGGAGACATGCTCTCTGCACGCTTCATGAACCAGAACTTCTTTGACTTCAAGCCAACGCACACTTTGTTCTTGGCTGTAAACCACTTGCCAGCTGTAAAGTCCGGTGGTGATGGATTCTGGCGAAGACTCCGTAAGCTCGACTTCAAGGTAACGATCCCAAAGGATGAGCAGCGTGAGAACTACGCTCAGACCATGATTGAGGATGAGGGCCCTGGCATCCTGCAGTGGATCGTCGATGGCGCTGTCAGGGTTACTAACCAAGGCTTTGCTGAGCCTGAGTCGGTCAAGCTATCTACCCTTGAATACCGTCACGAAGAAGACCACATTGCCAAGTTCATTGACGAGCGCATTGTGGTGGCTGCCAACGGTACCGCTACCAAGACCGCTGTATTCAACTCGTACCGAGACTGGTGCATCGACAATGGTGAGAAGCCTATTACCCAGAACGCTCTAAACCGTGAGGTCAGAAACCGCTTGAACGCCAGTGAAACCAGCGTAGGTGGCGCTAGAATGTTTAGTGGTATTGAGCTGTTGAATATAATCATGCAGCCTGACCGCATTGACGAAAAAGAGAAAGACGAGTATTGGCGATAAAGGATCCTTGTCCAGCATGCCGGGCCGGCTTTCCCAATGAGTGTCATTACGCCTGGGAAGATCCGGAATGGGAATCCTGTGGCGAGATAAAGTTTACGCTTGCAGGAGAGGTCAAGTATGAGGGAATATCTGGCTCAGCAGAAGCTGATCAAGAAAGCGATACAGGGTATATTGCCGACGGCTACGAAGCCGTCAAGGATCTCAACGAGTATAAAGATCCGCTATCGACGGGGCGCAAGCGAGCAGCTCAAATGTACCCTATTGCTGCCGGCCAAATATGCGAATGGGCTGGACTCAAAAAAGCAGGCGGTGGTGTCATCCCTATTATCGGCTGCATTGGAAGACCTGCTTCGGATCGTCACCACGGACCAGACAAAAACACGATGAACAATGCTCCGGGTAACGTGCACCGGATTTGCGATCACTGTCACAATACTTGGCATGCGTTGAATGATCCGCACTACGGCGAGCGTCCAGATCACACGCTACCATTCGTACCAAAAGGAGAAAGGGCCGTGGACTGGTTTGACCACGACCCTGATACCCGAGCGACTACTGAAGAGATACTCGAGGCTGAAGCTAAGCGTTTAGCCGAGCTTTAAACTGTCTTCCTCTAAACCAAGCTTGTCCATCTTTGATCTGAACTAACTCAGTAAAATGTTCGCCATCTGGCTGAACTGTTATTACTGCGATGCCTTGCTGCCAGTTTTCGAAATACTTTGCAGGTGATCCATCAATATGTGTTGATCCATTAACTGAAGGCACTGCCCCATCAACTCGGCAAAGGCATCCCGGACTGATTGCGACACTTCGGATAGCTCCATCGCCATTGAAAACGGTCCGTGATTGGATTTCGAGGCGGTGGGAATGTCCGAAGATGGTAGATATATGAGGATCCGCATTGGTGTAGGCTGCCGCAGTAGATCCATTACTTCTTGCTTTTGTGCCATGGATCGCTCGGAGGTTCTCCGTGATCCAGTAGGCACCTGCTGGGTAGGCGTCAATGTACTCAACTCCAATCTCTTCTAGTCTCAGTAGGTACGGGATTGACATTACAGGTATTTCTTTGGTATTTGCACGGCGCAAGCCGTATGCGCTGAGTGCATTCGCCACGATGAACTTTTCCATGCGACGATCGTGATTGCCTTCTACTAGCACAATCTTTGCTTTAGGTCCCGCAGCTAGCCTTTGCTGCTGCAAGAACAGGTGTCCTCGGTCAAAGGCTGCTTGCGAGGTTGACGCAAAAGCTGCTTCCTGTTCAAAGCGCCCTTGCGATGGTAGATCCAGGAAGTCGCCCAGATTGATAACTGAATCAACCCGGTCGTTTTCTTCCAACCATGCGGTAATTTGGAGAGCAAGATCCATAGCAGACTCATCATGAAAAGGATCAAGTCTGCCATCCAGCGCACGATAACCGATCTGTGGATCGGGCAATGCGACATGTACTGTATGTTTGGATTTCTTTGGCTCAACTTTTTTAGGCGCTGCGAGTACCACTGGTCGAGCCCGATCAATTGGATCCCACTTCGCATCATTAAGCTGTTCTAGCACAGGAGCAACTCCTTGTTCTGTGCCCACGTAGGGCAGTGTCACTAATAGAAAATCCCCGCTCAATCAACGCCATGCGTAATGCATTGGTTGACCAACGGGGATTCTCTAATGCTTCTTCCAGGATCTTGCGGTCTTTCTCGTCAAGATCTGCTGCCTTGCGAGCAACAACGCACGGCCTATTTGGGCCGGGCACGTTCAAACCTTCTAGCATAGTTCTCCTTCAAGGTTTCCTTGAAGGTTATCTTAGCAGATTATTCGACGATTTCTGGGGTAATTTCTTCTGTCCCCTCAGTAGGGGATAGGCTGATTGGCTCAGGCTCGTGATTTCGCCAGCTTCTTGCTGGAATATTAGTTTCCTTTTTAAAGAAAGCGATAAACTCTTTTGCCCATTCCTCAGCTTCTTCGGCTGATTCCCAGGCATCGCCATTTGGCCAGTCTGGTTGATAAATAAATGGTTCTTCTTGTATTGGAGAAAAAATCTCTACAAGAAAAGAATTTGGATTTATTTTATATGTTATTTCCATGATTAAACTACCGTCACCGTTCTAGTTGAAATGAATTTTTCAGCCAATGAAGTTGCACCAGAAAATGCTATAGCAAAACTCGGGGAACCTAAGGCAGTTTGCCAAACCCTGTTTGTTAAAATGCTTCTAGCTGTCCAAGAACTTCCATTTGCGCTTGTATAAAAAGTTGTCGTAGTCTGCCCAAAAGGCACCATTGCGTACTCAGAACCAAACTGAACTATTGAATTATCAAAAGAGCTATTTGGATTGGTATAGCTAACTACAGCAGCGCCGCCTGGGGTAAATCTATACAAAGTGGTATTTCCAGAAATAGCGGGACCAAAGCAAATATCACCAGCTCGCCAAGGATATGAGTTTACCGGGGATGTTGCACCGGTGTAAGTCCAGCTCATTCCATCAGTTGAACGCCAAACCTGGTTTGAAGCATTTGCAATCGCAATAAACAAAGTACCATTGCTGGTTATTCTCCAAGCAGTGTCAGTGCCCGTACCGGTGGACGGCATAGTAATTGCAAAGAAGCTGACGCCTTGATCTAAGGAGACATACACCTGCGAGTTTGACCCACGAGAACATAAAATGGTATTACCCAGTACGCCCAAGTGATTTCCAGCACCAATGTTTGTAATAGTCAGGTTTGGCCCGTTCACCCAATTTATTCCGTCAGTACTTCTAAGGGTCTCCCCATTGGCCGACAAAACAAATATTGTTCCGCCACTTGTTTCAACCGTGTCTTTTGTTTGTGTATTTGTCCAAATTCTATTACTCGGAACAACTTGTGGCTTTTTTGAAAAGTTTGTATATAAATTATTATCTGAACCTTGCAGAACTGCCAGGTCATACCTAGTCGAATAGTAAGTTCTTGAATTTAGATCCGTAGCATATCCAGTCGAAAAGCCAGAAGGGCTTGTAAGCGCAGCATTTACTGCTTCCTCAGAGATTCGATGCGGTCTAACTGAGTCTCCTGGACGAGCCAGCACTATGCGTCTTCTTGAATTAGCGGGACTATTAGAAGCCTGGGCAATCCTATTAGCAGGATTGCTTGACGAAAATGGAGAGTTCCATCCAACGCTAAGCCCAGTTCGATTACCGTTACCATCGAAAAGGATGATGTCATTGCTTCCAGTGGACTGATCATTGCGGAGGGCTCCAAATCTGATCGCATTTCCACCGTAAGTTGTTGCACCGACAATGCTTTGAACATAGCCCTCATAGCCTTCGTTGAATCTAGTTACAAAAGAAGTGCCATAAGCGCTTGGAGCATCAGCAACCCAAGTTATTCCATCATCTGAGCGCTTAGAATGACCCAGACTGTCGATCAAAATAAACCTTCCAGAATGAACGTCATTTGCTGGGATGTATCCGCCCTGTGTCCAACCATTTCCATAAGGCGCCACTTGGTACATTGCAACGTAACTGGTTCCAGAAGAGCCCAAATTCCATACTGTGTCATACCCACTAGATGGATTTGTGTTATTAGGCAATGGAAGCGCTATGTACCGGTTTGCCGTAGGGCTATACGCAATTCTTGACAGAGGCGTGTTTGAGCTGTTCATATAAAAAGAAGTTAAATCTAAGAGGCTCCAGTTTGCGCCATCATTGCTGCTTACGTAGATTAAACGTACACCGATGCTGGATCCAGTCCACCCGGCTGTC
>JACCDU010511928.1_pt1 | contig 11412 bp, 14 predicted proteins | sample 7446081 | NCBI WGS metagenome assembly JACCDU01 (sample SAMN15323447, study PRJNA562643) | freshwater metagenome | isolation source: river surface water | place: USA:Blue River Watershed | collected 2017-08-17 | reverse complement strand
GCCCACCCACAGTGCTGCGGCGATTGTGGTGATGACGGCCAGTCGAATCACATAGAAACTGGGGCGCTTGTTCAGCAGCCCTGCGGACTTAACCCGAGCGAGGAGCTCGGTGTAGCTCGAGCCTGTCTGTGTCTGTGCAATGAGGCTCATACGCTGAGTTTACGGCCACTTCCTGTGAATTTACCCAGCGGCACAGAGCATTGCCGCGGTCCCTAGCCCCACTTCGCGATGTCGGAAATGTTGAGCTGCTTATCGCGCACAATGGCGTGCAGCACACCGGCGCAGCACCACGTGTCAAACAGTGCGTCGTGAGCTCCCCGACCGGGCGCCTCGCGCAGGTCCAGGCCCACGGCATCAACACAGCTGGCCAGCTTGTAATTAGACAGTGTGGTGAGGTGTTCGCGGGCGAGAGCCAAGGTGTCAATCGTGCGGAACCGCGGACCCAGGTGTGCCCAGAACGGCGACACCAGAGCGCTGCGCAAGAAACCGACATCAAAGGGCGCGTTGTGCGCCACGACGATCGTTCCGTCCAGAAGCTCGCTCATGCCCCGGGCATAGGAACTGAAACCTCGGGCGAACCGCACAGCCGCTGGTGTGATCCCATGGATCTCGGTTGCCCCGACGCCATTCGCCGGCTTGACCAGGGTCGAAAACGTACCGAGCTTCGTGTGGTTCTCGTCGAACGCCATCACCGCGAACTGCACGATTTCGGCGCCGTACGCCGGCTCCAGCCCGCTGGTCTCGAGGTCGAGTACCACATAGGCCAGATTGGGTTTGACCTCACTCACGAATCGTTTCCACTGCTGAAGCGAGGTACGAGCGTAGGCGATTGTGATGGTCGCATAGATAACGGCAATGGCTGTTGCGACCAGGATCAACGTCCCCAGAGCGTCGCTCAACGAGGCGGCAGTGCCGGCAACCGCCATCACGATGAACACACCGAAGCACCCACCACAGGTGGCGCCACAGGAATTTTTGGCCATCAGCCCCTCCGATCAACTACCTCAAGAGTAGGGCGAGGGTCCGACAGGGAACCAGAGTGCGGAATGTGCCAACACATGGTGGAGATGGGGGGAATTGAACCCCCGTCCAATACGGAGAAGCTAAGTCTTCTACGGGCGTAGTCTCATGAGTTGTTCTGCTTGGCCCCGATCATTGTTAGAGACACCGTGATCGACAGGCCCAGTCCCAGTAAAAGTCCCGCGGCACCCTGAAACGCGATGCCACAGCGAGCCTTATAAATGGCGCCGGGGTCCAGGCCTAAGGCGAACCTGGTCCGACGGACTTGTCTGGCGGCTTATTAGGCGGCGAGAGCGAAGTCGGTGCGCTTAGCTTTGGCACCTATTGGTTTACAGAGATCGTTAACGAGATAACCCTGCATCCTCGGCCCGCTTCCCTCAGGTTGACACGCACTGTCGAAACCGATCATCCCCAGGAAGGCTGGCACATTCCGCACTATGGAGTTTTCAACACCCACCGAGGTGGGGACTACAGTCTAAGACACACCGGGGAGGTGATTTATTCCCCGCGCATCCGTTTGGATTTCATTGCCCGATCCGCTTCGCGTTTGTCTTCGCGTTCGCGGATGGTGTGACGCTTGTCGTATTCCTTCTTACCCTTGGCCACGGCGAGCTCGACCTTGGCGCGGCCGTCCTTGAAATACAACTTCAGGGGAACGAGGGTGAAACCGCCCGCCTTGACCTGATGGCTGATCTTGATGATCTCGGCCTTGTGCAGCATCAGCTTGCGCTTGCGGCGGGTGGAGTGGTTCGTCCAGTTGCCCTGAAAGTATTCGGGGATGTGAACGGATTCCATCCACATCTCGCCGTTTTCGATGTGCGCCCAGCCGTCCGTCAGGTTCGCGCGGCCTTCGCGCAGGGCCTTGACCTCGGTGCCCATCAGGACGATGCCGCACTCGTACGTGTCGTCGATGGCGTAGTCGTGTCGCGCCTTGCGGTTGGTGGCGACAACCTTTTCACCCTTTTCGCGGGGCATTGTTCGCCTCCTTCCGTTGGCTTCAGCGTGTACTAGCCCTCCAGTTTACCGCGGAGGGCCGACACCTAAACGCGCAGGTAACGGCTGATGGCAATGTACGCCGAAGTTGCGGCGAGCACCGCACCGACGGCGAGAAGGATGGGGAACACGATGGTGGCATCGCCCAGGTCGATAAATGCCGTGGTGGGCATGGCCTCGGCGAGGAAACCGTCGACAAAGAACACGACAATTCCCGCGATGGCGACGCAGGCCAACAGCGAACCGATTGTGGCGGCGACCACACCCTCCATGATGAACGGCGTCTGGATAAACCAGTTGGACGCACCGACAAGCCTCATGATGGCCAGCTCGCGTCGGCGCGAGAACGCGCTGAGGCGAATGGTCGTGGCGATCAGCAGGGCCGCCGCGACGAGCATCAGGGCCGCAACACCGACCGCGGTGAGGCTGGCGGCGTTGAGCATCGAGAAAATTCCGTCAAGATACGAACGCTGGTCGACCACAGATTCGACACCGGACATGCCGCCGACCGCCTCGAACACAATGTCAGACTGGGTGGGATCAACGAGGCTGACCCAGAAGGTTTCCGGCAACAGGTCGGCCGTGACCAGGTCAACGACGGCACTGCCATCGAATTGGGCGACAAAGTTCGTGTACGCCTCGTCGTGGTTTTCGAAATAGAACTTCTTGACATATGGCTCGAGCGTGCTGGATTCCAGCTGGGCCTGAATGGCGGCCTTCTGATCCTCGCCGGCTTCCTGCTGGTCGCAGCTGCCCGAGGTCGAATATTCGGTACACATGTACACGGCGACCTGGGCCTTGTCGTACCAGAACGACTTCATTTGGTTGACCTGCAATTGCAGCAACACGGCGGAACCGACAAATGTCAGCGACACGAGGGTCACGAGGACAACGGACACGACCATGGACACGTTGCGGCGCAGGCCGTTCCAGGCCTCGGCGAGTACGAAACGGAAGCTCATCAGCGACCCTCCCCCATGCCGTCGAGGTACGACAAGTCGATGCTTTCCGTCGCGGCCGGTGCCATGGCGTCAAAACCCGGAATCGGGTCGATCCGGATGGGTTCGATTTCGATCGGCTGAGTGTCGGCTCGTCGCGGCGCGGGTGCGTCGTCGTCCGAGGCGGCGGCTTCGACGCCGACTGCGATTCGAGGCTCGGCCTCGACGAAGTCTGGTGGACTGACTGACGGTGCGGAATCGCTCACATCGGCGGATTCGGTGGAATCGGCGGAATCGGCGGCGAACGCCAACGCGGCAGTCAGATCGGCGGTGTCGCCCGATTCGAGGCCCGCGTCGTCGATGAACGAGTCAACGGACTGAACGGGGATGGCCTCGGTGCGGTAACCGCCACCCGTTTCGTCGCGGATGATGTGGCCGTCGGCCAGTTCGATGACGCGCTTCTTCATGTCGTTGACGATGCCGCTGTCGTGGGTCGCCATCAGCACGGTGGTTCCCGATGCATTGATGCGGCGCAGCACGTCCATGATTCCCGCGGAGGTGGTGGGGTCGAGGTTACCGGTCGGTTCGTCGGCCAACAGAATCGCGGGCTTGTTGACGACCGCACGGGCGATTGCTACACGCTGTTGTTCACCACCCGACAGCTCGTGGGGCAAACGGTTGGCCTTGGTTTCGAGGCCCACCATGCGCAACACGTCGGGCACAGCCTCGTGGATGAAAGCCTCGGATTTGCCCAGCACACGCAGCGCAAAACCCACGTTGTCAAAGACGGTTTTGGTCGGCAAGAGGCGGAAATCTTGGAAAACGACGCCGAGGTTACGGCGGTAGTGGGGAACCTTGCGGTTCGACAGGCGCCCCAGGTCCTGGCCCAGAACGTGCACGGTGCCGGTGGTGGGGCGTTCCTCGCGCAGGATCAATCGCAGGAACGACGACTTTCCACTGCCCGATGCGCCGACGAGGAACACGAATTCGCCGGGCTCGACCTCGAGGCTTGCCTCGTGCAACGCGGGACGGTTGCCCGAACGGTAGGTTTTCGAGACGGAATCAAAGCGAATCATGATGATGCCAGCCTATTCGCGTGGCCCCGCGGGCCCGCAGAGCGACACTCGTTAGTCGGTCTTCTGCTTGCGGTGGCGAATACCCGCGGCAATAAACCCGTCAAGGTCTCCGTCAAATACGGCCTGTGGGTTGTTGACCTCGAACTCGGTACGCAGGTCCTTGACCATCTGGTACGGCGCGAGGACATAGGACCGCATCTGGTCGCCCCATGACGCGGTGATATTTCCCGCCAGTTCCTTCTTTTTGGCCGCCTCTTCCTCGCGCTGAATCAGCAACAGTCGGCTCTGCAGCACGCGCATTGCGGCGGCACGGTTTTGAATCTGGCTCTTTTCGTTCTGGCAGCTCACGACGATTCCCGACGGAAGGTGGGTGATGCGGACGGCGGAATCGGTCGTGTTGACCGACTGCCCGCCGGGACCGGACGAGCGGAAAACATCGATGCGCAGGTCGCCTTCGGGAATCTCACTGACCACAGTTTCGGGCATCAACGGTACGACCTCGACCGCGGCGAACGACGTCTGGCGCTTACCCGCCGAATTAAATGGGCTCATGCGCACGAGTCGGTGGGTGCCCGCCTCGACGGACAACGTTCCGAACGCAAAAGGCGCGTCGACTTCGAACGTCGCGCTCTTGATGCCCGCCTCTTCTGCGTAGGAAATGTCGAGCACATGGGTGGGGAATTTGTGTTGTTCCGCCCAGCGCAGGTACATGCGCAGCAGGATGTCCGCGAAGTCCGCGGCGTCGACTCCACCGGCTCCGGCGCGGATGGTGACGATAGCGGGGTTGGCATCGTATTCGCCGTCGAGCAGGGTCTGGACTTCCATTTCGGCGAGCAGCTTTTCCAACGAGGCCAGTTCAACGAGCGCCTCGTCCGCTGATTCCTGATCGTCCGCTTCTTTCGCCATGTCGACAAGCACGTCTAGGTCGTCGAGCCGGTTCGCGACACCGGTCACACGGGCCAACTGAGCCTGCGCGTGACTGAGTGCGCTGGTGACCTTCTGAGCAGATTCGGGGTTATCCCACAGGTCCGCGGCACCCGCCTGTTCGGACAACGACGCAATGGTGGCTTGCAGCTGCGGGACGTCAACAACCGACACAATGTCGCCCAGAAGTGCGCGCAATGACTGAATGCGGTCGGCTACGTCCAAAGAAATCATGATGTTACGAGCCTACCCGAGCCGTTCGCCGCTAGTTCGTCGCCAATCGGGCGCTGCCCGTGACGGTCACCGTGATAGCAGCGGGCAGGAACGGCACAGCAACCGGCGGTTCCCACGCAGACTGCAGGACCACTACGGCGGTCCGCGCATCGGGAGTGGTCGCCGACACGAGGGCGACCCCGATCGTGTCGACGCGGGCTAGGTACTCGGTGACCGCTCGGGCAACATCGTCGGACTTCAGCGGGATGCGGGTTTCGGCATCGGTAACCGACACATCCGCAACGTCAAAGGCCTCGGCACCGACCCGCGCCGCCGAATCGGCGACCTGCGCAAGCCTCGCGCGTTCAAGGAACAACGACGACACGTCGACGATCGCACATGCCGCACCCAACACCAGGGCAAACAGCCCCGCCACGAGCGGCAGCGTCGATCCGTCATCGCGGTGCATCGATGTCCCACAATCGGGAAATGCGTTCGGTGCTGTGGGCCGTGATGGGAATCGACGTCATCCCGACCAGCGGCAGGCCAACCACCGGGACATCCGCGCTGACTGTCACGGTCACAAGGCCTTCACGCTGATGGCACGGAGTGCTGCTGCACGAAATCGTCACGCGCGGAACAATCGTGTCGATACCGAAATCGGCAAAGGTCAGAGCCGCAGTTTCCCGCACGACGGACCGACCGCGAGCGTCGGACACCGCGAGGGCAAAGGCGTGCACGCCGTTACGAGCCACATTCTGAGCGGCCGTTGCGACGCTAAAAACCTGGGTCATCACCGCCGAAAACAGCGCGACCGGGACGATCAGCATGACAGCCGCCACAATAAATTCGAGGCTCGCACTCCCCCGCTCGTCGGGACCACCGCCACACCACCGACCTCGCGAGGTCACGGCATGACCTCGCGCACCGCCCGGCCGACGACAGTCAGTGACCCAGGGACGCCCCACAGGCCGATGACGGGTAACGTGACGCGCGCCTCGATTGCGACAATCCCGGGTTCGGCCTGCACTGTGTTGATGCTCGCAGCGTCGGCGACGGCGGCACCGAAGCTGGACCGTATGAGGTCGTGCGCACGGGTGATTCCGGCGGAATCGGGCACGTCGGCGAGTGCCGCGTAGGCGGATCCCGACGCGACGGCATCGGTCACCACAGCCCGATACATGCCCGCGAAACTGACCTGCAGTGCGGCGAGAACGACGGCAACCAATAGCCCCGAGACCATCACAAATTCCACCGGGGCGCTGCCCAGTTCGTTATTGCGAGAGTTAAAAACTGGTGACGCGGTCGATGGCATCGGTGAACACCCCGGTGAGAGCGGGCCCGGCCATGGCCCAGATCACCACGACAAGGCCTGCGGTCATGAGCGTGATGAGGACCCAGCCGGGCACATCGCCGCGTTCGCGCGGGTCAGCGCCCGAAAAATCGGGACGAATGTTCGGTGGCGTGTTCTGTGTCATCCCCCGAGTGTGCGTGCAGGAACTCCGGTCCCGCGAAATTTATCCACAGGACGACGGGCTCGGGTACTACTTCTGCGGTGCGGTGCGGATCAACTTCTTGTTGACGAATTCCTCGAGGCCGAAACGACCCAGCTCGCGGCCAACACCCGAACGCTTGATTCCGCCGAAGGGCAGGTCCACGTGCGAGTCGGTGTTTTCGTTGATGTACACCATGCCAGCCTCGAGTCGATCGGCCACGTACTGGGCCGCGTCAAGGTCGGACGAGAAAACCGCGCTCGAGAGCCCCAGTTCGTTGTCATTCGCGAGGGCGATTGCGGCATCGGCGTCGGCCACGCGGTAGGCGACAGCGACGGGCCCGAACAGTTCCTCGGAATACGCGCGCATGCCGGGAACCACGTCGGTCAGAAGCGTTGCGGCCATGAACGCGCCGGTGTCGCCAATGCGGTGTCCACCCGTGACGAGCGTGGCGCCCTTCGCGACTGCGTCGTCGACCTGTTCCACGAGTTCCTCGACGGCTCCGAGCGAGGACAACGGCCCGAAACGGGTGGCGGGATCCATGGGGTCACCGGGGGTCATGGCCTCGAGGCCCGCAGCGAATTTGGCAATGAATTCGTCGTACACGGAATCGACGATGATGAAGCGCTTGGCGGCGGTGCAGGCCTGTCCTGCATTGCTCATGCGGCCAGAAATTGCGGCCGCGACTGTGGCATCGAGGTTGTCACCATCGAGGACGATGAACGGGTCGCTTCCGCCGAGCTCCAATACATACTTCTTCAGCGAACGGCCGGCGATTTCGGCAACGGCAATTCCGGCCTTTTCGGATCCGGTCAACGAAACGCCCTGGACGCGGTCATCCTCGATGATCTGGGCGACGTTGCGGCTGTCGGCGAAGACGTTGAGGTAGGCACCCTCGGGCAGTCCGGCCTCACGGAAGATTTCTTCCTGAATGAGGGCCGATTCGGGGCAGTTGCTGGCGTGCTTCAAGAGGATGGTGTTTCCCAGTAGCAGGTTGGGGCCAGCGAATCGGGCAACCTGGTAGTAGGGGTAGTTCCAGGGCATGATGCCCAGCAGAACGCCGATGGGCGCGGAACGAACGATTGCCCCGCCCCCGCTCATCGGGTGCATGTCCTCGTCGGCAATAAGGTCGGGGCCGTATTCGGCGTAGTACTTGTAGATGTCGCCGACAAAGCTGGCCTCGCCGGTGGCCTGTGCGATGGGCTTACCCATTTCGCGAGCGATGATGGCGCCCAATTCGGCGGCGCGGGCCTTGTATGCATCGGCAACACGGTGCAGCACAGCGGCGCGTTCGGCAACCGGTGCGTCCTTCCACGACTGGTAGGCGGCGTGAGCGGTGGCGACTGCGGTGTCGATCTGCTCGGGGGTCAGGCTGTCGTAGGTCTTTTCCACGAGTCCGGTTGCCGGATTGGTGATTGCGTAACCCATGTTTTTCTCCTAGTTGGTGTCAATTTCTGCAGTATTGAGTGATTTACGCGCTAGCGTGTTGCTACGGCATATGACCCGTACCTTAATCATACGGAAGCGAACGATTTCATGGCAGAACTCAACGGAATGCGCGGACAGGTTTTCCGCCCACTCCCCGACGTTCTGCGCGCCGATGCCGTCGCCGACCGGTTGACCACGGCCATCGCCTTGGGCCTGATCCGACAGGGCGAGCAACTTCCCGTCGAAAACGAACTGTCCCAGATGTTCGGTGTCGCCAGCGCCACCGTCCGAGACGCACTGGCAACCCTGCGCGATGCCGGGATCATTGAAACCCGCCGAGGACGCAGCGGAGGAACTTTCGTGACCGGCTCGCCCTCTGCCAGCCAGGCCACGCTCCACGAACGACTGATCGCCCTGTCGATGGCGGAATTGCGGGACCTCGCCGACGAACAGACGGGTGTCGCCGTGGCGACGGTACGACTGGCATGCGAGCGATCCATGCCCCGCGACATCGACCGACTGGCCACCATTGCGGCGGGAATCGGCGAACAGGAAACCCTGGAGGGCTCGGCCCGCGCCGACAGCAAATTTCACATTCAGTTGGCCGCGTTGACCCAGTCCGAGCGGCTGATGCAGGCGGAAATTCGGCTGCAAAGCGAGACCGTCGAGATGCTGTGGTCGGTCCTGCGCACCCCCGAGGACCGCGCCAGGGCCGCCGCCGAACACCTCGCCATCTCCGAGGCGATGCGCGCCGAAGACATCAAGGCCGCAGAATCGTTGGCGAGCGAGCACATTCGCCGCAATGTGTACCGACTGATCGACGCGAAGCTCGACCTGACCTACCCCGAGACCGCAGGAAAGAACGTATGACGCTCGAACAGCAGTCACGAGACGCCGCCGAAGCCGTTGCCGCCTGGTTGACAACCGTGTACACCGATTTGGACACGTTGGCTGACAATATCGGGGCCGCATTGTCGGCCAGCAAGCGCAATCGCACCCACCTGACGAACTCTGACCTGAAGTCCGTGCGCGATGTGGCTACGGCGTTCCTGGCGGCGAACCCCACCGCCGAGGGTGCCGGTGTCATCCTGAGCCCGGGCACTGTCGATGCCACCCACGGCGCTATCGAATGGTGGCGCCACAGCGACGACGGCCCCAACAGTAAGGTGCTGTTCAACCTCACACCCGATTCGGGTTCGTACTACGACTTCGAAAACCTGCCCTGGTTCGAGACGGTCGCCCGCACCGGCCACCGCGCCATCACCGGACCGTACATGGACTACGGCGGGATGGATCAGTACATCCTGACCCTGACGGTTCCCCTGTCGGTCAACGGCGTACCGGTCGGCATGGCCGGCTGCGATATCGAGGTCCGCGACCTCGAAAAGGTCATGGTGCCGATTCTGCGCCGAATCCCCGGTGATGCCGCGCTGGTGTCCGAGGAAAACATCGTGGTTCTCGGGAACTCCGGTCGATACCTGGTGGGCAACCGAGTCCGCACGATACCCGCCGACGGAGGAGCGCTGACGCTCCCCCTCGACGATGTCACGCTGACTCTCGTGTACGCCCAGCACCAAGATTTCGCCTAGGCGCGAGCCTCGCGGGAATCCCGCACCTGACGCACAAACTCGCGGAACAGGGCCTCACGGTCCTCGCTCGACCCGTCCGAATCCTCGGGGTGCCACTGGACGCCAACGACCCAGCGGGCGGTGCGGTGTTCGGTGCCCTCGACGATTCCGTCATCCGCCACAGCCGTAGCCCGAAGTTCCAGCGCAACCTCAGCAACGGCCTGGTGGTGCCCCGAACGCACGGTGATGCGGTCGCGGCGCAACACTTCACGGATCTTTGACCCCTCGACCAGTGACACAGGTTCATCAAGGAACATCGGCTTACCTGGCCCACCTCGATGCAGTTCCCACGGGTCCAAATCCGGAATCAGCGAACCGCCCAACGCAAAGTTCAACAGTTGCGAGCCTCGACAAATCGCAAACAGCGGCACATCGCGCGCCACGGTGTCCTTGATGAGGTCGATCGAATACACGTCGGCCGCGCGGTCCACGCCGTACAGGTGTGGGACCGGGCCGGTGACGCCATACAGCCCCGGGTCAACGTCGCCGCCGCCGAGGAACAGCACGCCATCGGCAGAATTGACGATGTCAGCATCCGGAAGTTCGGCAAGACTGCTGTCGACGAGGATGCTGCGGGCGCCCGCATTCGTGAGCGTCTGTAATGCCGTCGACGTGAACCGAATCACGAGGTCATTGATCTCGTCGGTCATGTCGGGGAAATTCAACGACACCACAACCGCCACGGTGGGCGCATCGGCGGGAAGATCGGCGATGCCCGCAGGAATCACGTCCTCGGGAGTGACCTTGCGGCTGGCGCGGCTCATGCGTCCTCCCCCACGAACGGATAGGGCAGGCTGGGCATCCACTTCGACCAGACCTGCTGCAGTCGGCCGTCGGCTTTGATGGCGTCAAGGGCGGCATTAATCTCGGCTCGCAGCGCATCGTTCGACTTTTCGATGCCGATACCCCAGCGGTTTCGCGTCGGAACGGTAAAGGCCACATCGAACGCCGGATCCGTTTCCGGAATCGGAACGGTCACGACATCGTCGTCCACCATCGCATCGACCGAGCCATTACGAACGGCCTCAATCATGTCGCCGAACACGTCATCGCTGGCACCGAATTCGACCGGAATGATTCCAGGGAACGTCACGGCCAGGGCCATGTTGGTGCTGTTTGTGATCGCAGCGACACGGTACCCCGCCATATCGGCCGGGGACTTCGCCGGGTCACCCGCTCGTACAAGCACGGTCTCATTAAAGATGGCGTACGGCTGGGTGAAATTCACCTGACGCATCCTGTCCTCGGTCATGCCTTGTCCGCACCACACAGCATCGGCATCACCTGCTTGCACGAGCGGGATCATGTTCTCCCAGGCAGTGAAAACCCACTCCAGCCGGCGACCCATCTGTTGCGCGACCAGAGCGGCAACATCGGGTTCGTAACCGGTGCGGTTCACCCCGTCGGGGCTGAGATTAAAGAGCGGCGGGGCCTCGGAGTCAATACAGGCGAGGCGCAGCACGCCGGTCACGGGGTGGTCTCCCAGTACATCGACATCTCCCATTCGGTGATGATGCCGCAGTACCGCGCCCACTCGTCACGCTTCAGTTGCAGGAAAATGTCCCGCAGGTCGGCGGGAATCGCGGAGGCCATCAGGTCGCTGGATTCGAACGCCTGAATCGAGTCGCCCAGGGTCATCGGAATTCCGGTGAAGTCCTGACGCGCGCCCGGTTCCCCGAGGGGCGAGCCGGGGTCGATG
>JACCDU011193143.1_pt1 | contig 11413 bp, 11 predicted proteins | sample 7446081 | NCBI WGS metagenome assembly JACCDU01 (sample SAMN15323447, study PRJNA562643) | freshwater metagenome | isolation source: river surface water | place: USA:Blue River Watershed | collected 2017-08-17 | reverse complement strand
TTTTAAGCTTGCGCTGTGCTTTCAGCGAACGTCTAATAAGGAAATTCTTAACATTATCTACGTCACGATCATTTACTTTATCCGTGCTATAATGTTTCGAGTCTGTTTTAAATCTAGGGTCATCTAAAGGATGAACATGCTCTTCAGGGCTAATGAATCTCTCCGGCGATGCTTCGGCATAGTCAGAAAGATGTCTCATAATGTCTGCTAGAATTTCATTATGTTCGTCTTCTAGCCCCATTTCTTTAGCAAGCTTTCTAACCTTTTTCTCGCTTGTAGCAGCAACAGCTAGATCTTTAGAATTAATCTGCTTACGAGCGCGAGCATCGCGAAATAGATCGAAGATCTTATCTAGTTCAATAGCCGCCGCTTCAGCAGATGATCCGGGTGTATCTTTAGGAAGTTCCGAGTAGAGCTTTTGAGCCTTATCAGACATTTCGAAAGCTTTAGTTTGATAAGAACCAACGGCGATCTGATCGTTCATATCCTTCTCAGGTCCACCATCAGGTGCAACAGCGCCGTGGCCCATCGATGTGGGCTTTGCTGCTTCAAATATAGATCGTATAGCGTTAGCTATTGAAACGTATCTTGCCATTAAACTCTCTTCGTTGTAGCACGTAGCATCCATGAATGCTTTCTATGCGCTTCGATTCTATCCTGAAGGAAGTTTGAAAGACCGAGTCTATCAACTGCTTCAGCTTTTCTATATACATCGATAAGCATTGTAAGAAGCTTTTCGTTATCTTCTAGCAGTCGAGCTGCCATCGCTAGGCCGGTTGGGATAGTGTCATCACCTTCAATACCGGAGAGAGCAACAAAGCGAGCAAACGAACCAGGTGCATATGCATCAAGCGCGCGAATATGTTCAGCCATTGGATCGATTGAACCACCTACTTCACCGTAAAGGCTTCCAAAGAACTCATGGTACTGAGGGAAGTCTGGCCCCTCGATGTTCCAGTGATAGTACTGAGCCTTTAGATAGAAAGCGTAGTTTGATGCAAACAGCTTCTTTAGATCTTCAATTAATTCTTCCATTGTACTTCCTTACCAAGCTTTACAAGACCAGTAGCGTGCTTTTGTCTTCGGCCCTGGATTATCGCAATTGTGACGAGCTCTAAATGATCTACGGCGTGCAGGTATATGCTTCTTAATAGAGAGATTCTTATCCCCGAAGTTTACCTTTTGAGCTTTGCCGTCGCCATCAGGATCAACAAAGACCTTTGACTTCTTAACATCGCCCTTCATAGGCTTATTTAGAGGCACTTTGCGCCCCTGATATGTGGCTTCATCTAGAAATTCTTTAAAGCGTATCATCTGGTTTTCCGTCTTGTAAATTACCTGTCCCAATAATTTTTCTATTTCTTTTTTGTTTACGTACAACAGTTTTACCTGATGCTGTGCGTACTACAACACCCTTCATGTCTGCAGAGCGTACTTCTTCTTCTACTTCTTCCATCTCTTCAATTACAGAAGGGTGTAGAGCGAAGCCTCCCTTTACTTTCATACCGAGATCAGCTGCTGTTAAAGTAACACCAACACCAGAAGCGAAAGCAATATTGAACGACTCATCTAACGATTCAGCGAACGGTGTATCTTTCTTATAAGCTTTTACAAGCGAGTCAGTACCTATTTCGCGATTCTTAGGCTCGTTCTGTGAGTTTCCTTTGCACTTGCAACCCTTACCATCGCAGATAGGGCACGCTTTGGTCTCATCAATAATCTTATGCTTGATTTCAGCCTGGCGTGTATACTCTGTATGTGGTGGCTTACGATCGACTACTTCAATCTTCTTACGAGCTTTAGAGTTCTTATCTTCTTTATCAACTAGTCTTGTACCGTTGCCAGTATCTTCTTCTGTGATAGGTCCGTTAACTAGCCATACGTTGCAGGTTCTATCGCCTGCGCATTTAAACTCCCAGATCTCACAGAAGCCTAGATTAGCAAGATCTTGAATTTTCTCGCCAGTTGGACCAAGACCCTCTGCCATCTTCTTCATAATAGCTGGCGCTTGGTTAAATGCAGCGCAGTTGCGGCAACGAGCTTCCTTAGCAGCTTCGACTGTAGTGTTCCACATCTTTGCTTTGTCTTCCCAGAACTTCTTAGAGCCCCTCTCATCGTTTGGATTGAGTGGTCCATAACCATCGTTCTTGGTGGTCATATCACGGTTCTTAGTATTCAGTTCTAGATCGGTGAGAGCTTTGTAGTGCTTCGAGTTTACATCATAGCCTTCATTGACTGACTCAGATGCATCCTTGAAGTCTTGCTTTGTAGGTGCACCCTTAGAACCTGGCTTACGCATACGCTCACCAGAACCGGCTTTAATACGAGCGCGCTTGGCATGGATGTTATCCCATAGACCGCGCTTCTCGTCAAGCTCTGTCTCTTCATTGTGATGCATATTAAGCAGCCAATGAGCTAGTTGCTTCTTACGAGGAGATGCAGAATCAGAAGAACGAATCTTTCTGAGCTCTGCGGCCGACTTACCCTTTAGACCGTGACGGGCTGAATCCCCGGGCTTACCTGGACCCTTCCCGTCCATAAAATTTTCGTTGGTCTGCTGTACCTCTTTCTTGAAAGCCTTGTTGAGAGCACTGGTAGCATCTTTTACTGCTTTCTTGCGTGTGACAGGTGTGCCTTTAGCACCGCCAGATGTTGCTCCAGTGGTATCACCGTAGTGCTGATCTCCACCTAGTTCATCAATCTGTACAGCTTCATGTACCTTATCTACACCAGCATGTGCTTGAGCTGCCTTGAGACCGCCTTCTGAATCTCTCCAGTCCTTTCTCTTACCCCACTTATTAAGTGACTTAAGAGCTGTGGTGCCATCAGGGCGCTTATAGCGAACTATCTTACCTTCGCGAGGAGCACGACCTTCATGTAGATCAGCGTCTTCGTTGAAGTATGTCTTACCTTGATTAATGTAAGAGTTTACACGAGCAAATGCATACTGCTGCTGTGATACCTTACAATCTTCTGTCCATGAATTCCAGCCGCGGTCATAAACTTCGCCAAGTGTTTCGAGATCAATACCTGACTTTTCAGACTTCTTGAATAGTGAAGCGAAAGCTGGCGTATCAAACTCTACTTCTTCTTGAAACTTGCTATGCTGAATGATGACGTCATTTCTCGACTTACCCTTTGGTGGCATCTTCTTATTGGATGATGCAATAGGGCTATCGACCTTTTGACCCATAGCATTCGAAGTATCCATTTGTGGGAATGCTTCGTTGAATAGCGTGTTAAGACTTTCTTGTACAGAGCTAGAACCAGAAGCCTCTTTGGACTTACCTTCTGGCTGTCCCTGGCTTTGAATCTGTTGACCCTTCATGAACGAGTGGAGGCGCTTGGCTTCAGCTTGCTTTACGCGAGGAATGAGACGTAATGCTAGCTTCTTAATAAGCTTCTGCTTGCCTTCTACAGCACGATCAATAGCCATCTTTTCAGATGGGCCTAGCTTTTCATATTCAGCTCCACGAGCACCAGCTACGCGACGACGAATGATCTGTCTAGCCTGTACAAATGCTCTCTTACGAATATTAGCTTCCGGTGCCATTCTCTTCTTAGCGATCTCACGCGCTCTCTCGATCTTGGACTTATAACGTCTCATGATCTGGGCGCGCTTTTGACGCTGTTGAATATCTAATACTTTTTCGTCTAATTCGTCCATATATTCCTCTGAACACAAAAAAAGCCTCTTGCCTAATTACAAGAAGCCTGTGAAAATCCGTAGGTTAAGACTAAGGCACCCATTTCTCCAGCAACGAGATCTAGCTTGGGAGAAGAAACGTCGGTGTCGCGGGGTGTTGTTACTATTCTATCCATCAGAGTTTCCCTAGGGCTTATCTGTCAAAATGGGTGTTTGCCTTAGCCTTAACCACGTTCTATTTAGCTTTTCGGAAACTCTATTATGTAATTTCTTGCCAAGTAATTGCACCTAAAGCATCATCGCCGTTAGCAGCACCAGTTGCAACAAGCGTAAATGCAACACCTCTATTATTTGCTGAGAAAGAGTTACGCTCTAACTGATAATCAAATAGAGATGTACCTGATAGATTAATAGTAGTACCGCCAGCACCAGCAGCGATATTAACATAACCCATCTGCAAATCTCTGCCGCCCGATATAGCTGTAGCAGTAATGTCATATTCTACTGACGATTCCGCTGTACTAACATCTTGCCACGACGCACCAGTTAATATACCTCCAGCTACTAACTTATAACGATATCTTGTGTTATTAGATACGCCGAAGAATTCTACATCAGTTGGTATAACAATAGCGTCTGAGAATTGGTCTTTTACACGAATAGAAATAATAGGTACAAAGGTACCAGCAGTTGGTATGTCCTTAGGTGTTGTGATAGGAATACCGATAGATCTAGATCTACCTCTAATTTCGTAGCCGCCCTCTGAAATAATCGACGCGCATACTTCTTTAAATGTGGAATTATTAGCTGTTGTACCTGTATTCTGTATCTCAAGTCTAGTAGGTAAGCATGCGGTAGCCATGTAAGTTGACTGAATGATGTTTGCATGATGGAAAGAGTGACAGTGAATAAGCTTTCCGTTGATAACAAAACCGCATCTAACAGTACCGAGACCTAACCATTCAATATCGATAAATTGAATCTGCGCTTTAGTCAGATCAAGAGTGAAACGAGATGGACCTTCGCCATCTAACTTATCTTGTGACCAGTCTTGCTGATAAACTCGTGTCTCAGAAACACCGTTCCCTGCTGAAGTACTTCTTTCTACCCAGCAGATCCCGTTATCGTCTTGCTCGAGAAAGATTCCATTCGTTGTACTGAAGTATCCGCATCTCTGTCTAAGATTAGGCTTATGGGGAGCCATAATATAAGTCTGCAGAATCTGCAGTGACTTACCTGGCTGGTATGCAAAGACGCGCGACGATTCTCTATAAAGGAAAGAGTTAGCTGTAGTATCAAGCGTACATTCAATCAAGCCAGCATTAGCATTATGCGTTGCTGTGGCACCTGATGCTGAATTGGACTGATTAATTTTACCGTTGTCTCTATAGCGATGAGACGAATCAAAAAGTGTAAGAGGCTGTGATGATCTGGCTCTACCGAAAGCATCTACAGCCATACCTGTTGGATTAGATCCATCAATAGGATTGCCATAGATATCGGCTGTCATACCGATTTCAAAAAGGTGAACGTTATGCGGCTGTTTAAACTCGTATAAATCAGTACGCCACTGTGCCATATATTATCCCATCAGCCAATTTTTAAATCTCATAAACGCCGATTCCTTAATACCCATTCCTGCACGGACATGGTTATAAAGCTCTTGAGCGTGTGCATGTGTTGTATGCGAAGGAAGACCAGCCTTAAACGAATGATAGTTACCCTCACTGGCATGCTGTCTCATCTTAGATGCAGACATACCTTCTGCACCATCAGCGTCCGGGTCTCTATGACCCGCTGAATGAATCTTGATAGACTTGAAGTGAAACTCACCATCAGGCTTATTGTACTTGTCTACGATCTTCTGATACTCAGGTACACGATCTGAACCTGCGATCATTGTGACATGTGTATAGCCCTTAGAGTGAAGGTCCTTGAGATGGTGAATAAACGAAGGCTGTTCCTTCGATGAACCAGAGAAGTTTACCTTAGGGAACATCTTACGTGCATGATAGAGCTTATGTTCCTGAGACAAAGGATTCTTCTTAGCATCTTGTGAGTGCGAAAGACGAATATCATGATCTGCGTCTTCAGCCTTAGCTTTATGAAGAACAGCATCCACGAGCTTCTGATGCCCGATAGTAGGAGGGTTCATACGTCCGAAGGCTGTTACAATCTTTTTATCTTTAGCCATTATACCGGTTGACCTCTGTTGAAGTTTGCAGCTGAGAATTCCTTACGATCAACGAGCTTCGTCGGTCTGTTACCGCGTACGACAACAAAACCTTCCGGCTTAGCTTTCTTACCTTGAATGTGATGATCGAATTCAGAGTTCGAAGAGAGAGCCTGAACCAGATGACCCTTAGCATCCTGCAACGACTTATGAAGCTGCAGCATGTTGTGGAAGTGATGCTTGTTATCTAGCACATGCTGCATAGTACGTTGCATCTCAACTGTCTTAGCTTGCTTAGCCTTTTCGGTCTTAACGCTATCAACTTTCTTCTGATGAGCACCTTGATAGTGCTTCATAAAGCCTTCGACATCAGGGGTGGTTCCCGAACGAACAGTCGAGTTGATATAGGTCTTAAGAGGAATGCGATGAGGTTCAATAGCATCATGCGCTTCTGCAGGGAGCTGTCTAGCCAGGCGCTGAGCTTCTTTCATATGCTTATTGAAAGCTTGCTGTTGTTCAGGATGATACTTGATCTGCGAAAGATCATGCTCGGTTGAGATAAGGTGAACGTCCTTATGGTTACCGAAGTGCGAAAGATCTGGTGCATACTGCGCTTCCATATCTTCCAGGTTATCACCCTTATAAGCGGTATGAAGAGCAACGCCAATCTTAGACGCCAAAGCAGCCTTACCATGAGGCGAAGACTTCTTTGCAGAATAGGTGATGGTGTTAGGAGTGAACGATACCTTATGGCCATGCTCTTGAACATCGCCTTGAGTGTGCATAATGTCACCCTGGTAGACGCCACGAGGCGGAACAACCTTAGGAAGATGCTTCAGAGCATGCTTAAGCTTTTCGACAAGACCAGGTGCATGTCCGTGATTCTTTTCGATATCTTCTTCAGTATAATTCAGCTTAGGGTTCTTATTGAACGCAGACTTAGAAGCAACGAAGAACTTACCTGTCTCAGGATGATGCCCAAAGACAACGGACGGCGAACCATCATACTTCATGGTAATCTTGGTATCGTTATTACGACCGCGAAGCTTACGATGAACATCAAGCAGATTGTTCATAGCATGAAGCACACCTTCGTGTCCTGCATTGATAGGATGATCTTCTGCGTGTTCAAGATGCTTGAGCTTCTTCTCGTCGCCTTCAGCCATCTCTTTAAGGAAACTAGTAAACTTCTTCATTTAATCCTCTGTACAGTGCCATCCGGCTTGACATACCATGCTTCAAATGTTACGTTCGGATACTCACTTTGCAGTTCTAGGAACGCTTTGAGATTCGACATAGCATCGTCATATAGGCGTGTCTTAATATAGTTCTGTGTATTTAGGTATTTCCTAAACACGACTTTCTTTGCTTCAGCAGGTGAGTCAAGACCGAGGTTACCTGAACGCTCTACGTGCATCTGATCAATAGGTAGACCGTGATCACGGAACGTTTGAAGGAACATATGCTTATCATCGAAGTCAGCGCGTGCTGTAACGATGATTGCGCGTGAATGAGGATTCTTCTTAGCTTTAACGATCGCTTTAGCTTTTTCGATCATTTTGCTAATAGGAGTAGAAGTCCTACGGAAGACTTCTGCCGACTTAAATTCCTTGAAGTCGTATTCTTCACCAGGCTTACGCTTGTAGGTGTTGAACTCCTGGTTATCCAGCATACGTACAACCCTACCATCCTTCACAACGGCTACCTTAGCCTTCGTGTGAAAGAGCGTCTCATCGATATCAAAGATCGTGAGCGTACCTGTACCTACAAATTCCTTAAAGCGTTTTCTTTCCATATCTTCTTATAGCTTTTTATGAGAATAAAGGCAACTGTTATTTCACCCTGACTTTAATATCATTCGGATATTCGCCGCCCTTTGAGTTACGAATCTCAACGAGGTATTTTTTAGCAGGCGAATCAAGCTCTATCGTAATCGACTTGGTTGAAGTGCTTGGATATCTTATGTTAGTTACCCTTACAGATGAGAGCTTTTCCAGCTTGCTATTATCAATCCAGAAGACTTCCCAGCTTGCAGAGGTCTTACGCACATAAAAATAATTCATTCCCCAGACTGTCTTAAAAACTTCTTTCAGCTTATTCGTGTCGGGTTTCGTTGTAGGTATTTTTGCGCGAATCTTCTTATAGCGATTGCGCTGATCAAACCCTTCTTGAACTTTGTTCAAATCGACACCGAACTTTCTCAGCAGGTTTGCTCCTTCAGAGTTAGGTTGAAGGTCACCTTGATTATTAAATAGCGATCCAGCACCCGGTAGAGCGCTGACCGTAGCGCCGTTAATATCCTTGAGCGAGATGTACCACTTCTTACCGCTGGTATCTGTGAGTACGATATCACCGATAATCTCACCTAGTCTTTCGACAGGAACGCCTGTCTTAGTAGTGGATCCTGTTCTCTGTTCAACCTTGGCAATCTCTACGCTTGCAAAATCAGGATACGCAGCGTTCATTTTATCGATGAGATCGCGATAGGCTTTATCGGTAAGTCCGTTAAAGAAGTATTTCTTGAGATCAGTAACGACCTTACCTTCGAACTTCTCGCCTCTATTAGCTCCTTGAGCAATAACCAGGTCGTACTTCTGACCGGCAAACTCAAAAGAACAGCTCGAGAACTTTGAACTGTTAGGTGAAATGTCGTTAAATTTTATATTGGTTGAGCCAACGATATCATTTTTAACAAGGTCAGCAATACCGCTGATAAGCTTCTGGCTGGTATTATTAGACTTGTTAACGAGCTGTAGACGATACTCACGCATAGACCTATCGCCTTTGCCGGGTCTTCCCCCTGGAGCAGTAGCGGCAACCATATAGTTAAATGGCTTTAATAGATCGTTTAGCTTTGATCCAAACTCTTTATAATCGATGGCCATAATAAATCCTTTATCAGGTATTTATATTTTAATAAAAACCCCGCCGAAGCGGGGATTTTTATTTCTTCTCTTCGGGCTTCTTATCTTCGGGTGGCTTACCTGGTACATGCCCTCGACGGACTTGATTTGAAATAAAGTCCGCATACTTTTGGCTATTGTTAGGTTTATCTGTCATTGTATTACCTTATCCATTCGGGCATGTCGCGGTTCTTCCACGCATGTAATTTACTCTTACCATATTTATAATAATTACGGTAATTCACAATAGGGTCATCAGAGATTATATACTCGTCAGCCATTGCAGAAGGAGGCTTAGTCCAATCCCAAGCACGGAGCCCATGAGGAGGGGATTGGAGCGTATAAAAGCATTTCTCAATCGTTGCATGTTTCTTTCCATATCTGTAGGTATATTCTTGACCAAGGGCGTAAAGGTGGTCGACAGTCCAGTTGTAATTCTCGACTGACTCACGACACCAGACAGCACTGGGATGGTTCCGGTGTGTGCAAGCGTATACAACGTCGTTACGGTCGTCGGGCAGAATCCACACATTTTTCTTCTTTACCTTCCCAGTATCTTTATGCTGTAGATGTACTACAACTTCTTCACCATCCAGAATGCGATGAGCGGTTGATAGAAGCTGTGCCGTCTCGACAATCATCTTGACGACATGGCGATCTACCATCCACTCAGCGCATTGCCTCGGATCTTCATCTAGATAGAAGATGTTCACAGTCCTGCTTTCTTAACAAGCTCCTTATACCCACGCCATGAAGGATGGATATTATCAGGCTGTACAAACGATGTAGAGATAATCGTATCACCATATCTGGTAGCAATCTCTCTTATGTTTTCGTTAACCGAAGGTTTACAAAAGCCCTTATTACATGGAGGCATAATCCATACAACGTTTACTGAATTAATTCTGTATCGAATCTTCATCAGTTCCTTATAGGTATTAACACCTCTATGATCATTGGTTCCAAGAGAGATGACAACCTTTTTAGCTTGAAGTGGAGTGTTGCCCCACTTACGATTCCATTGCCAGGTATTCCAACCTCCCTTAGAATACGAAACGCATTCCGTAGGAGCAAACATCTTGGTACCAACGGCGATCGAGTCGCCCATAATCAAACACTCAAGCATCTTCATTTTCCCTTCGCCATGCAGCCATGGCACTTCCAATGACCTGATGCATATCATAATAACGATATTCTGCCAAACGGCCACCGAAAATTACATTTTCTTCTCGCTTGGCTAGGTCACGGTACTTGTTGAAAATCTCCTGATTCTCTTCGTTGTTGATCGGGTAGTAAGGAATCTTAGTCCTGTCCCACGTATCAGGAATCTCACGCGTTACAATTGTACGATCGGTCTTTTGAGAAGGATCGAAGTGCTTATGTTCAATCGTACGCGTCCAGGGATTGTTAGGTCCTGTGTCGTTAATGACCGCGATGCCCTGATAATTGTCCGTGTCGTGCCATTCATTCTCAAAACGCAAAGTGCGGTACTCTAGTTCGCCGAACTTATAGTCAAAGTATTGGTCGATCTTACCTGTGTAAACTACCTTATCAGCAATAGAATCCCAGTGCTCCTTATTAGAGAAATAGTCAGTATGAAGCTTAACTTCGATACCTTCAACCATATTCTCCATCATCTTACCATAGCCGCCAATAGGGATGCCCTGATAACGATCGTTAAAGTAGTTATTATCGAATGTAAAGCGTACAGGTAGACGCTTAATGATAAACGCAGGTAGATCTTCTGGATCGCGCTGCCACTGCTTCTTTGTGTAGTGGCGTATTAGTCTTTCATAGATCTCATGCCCTACAAGCGAGATGGCTTGTTCTTTGAGATTCTCAGGTTCATGATTAAGCTTAGGTCTTGACAGCTCAATCATCTCTTGAGCTTCTTTAGGAGTAGTAACACCCCACATCTCATAGAATGTATTCATGTTGAAGGGCAGCGAGTAGAGCTTACCTTGATACTGAGCCTTGGGCATCGCTACGAAGTTATTAAACTTGGTAAAGCGATTAATGTATTCCCAGATATTATCGTCATTGCAATGAAAGACGTGAGGGCCATATGTATGTACTTGAATGCCTTCTTGATCTTCAGAGAAGACATTACCACCAACATGATCGCGCTGCTCAATAATAAGACAGGACTTACCTGCATCTGTAGCCAAACGCGCAAAGGTCGAGCCAAACAGACCCGAGCCAACAATCAAATAATCATAGACCACTTAATACTTCTCCCCAGCGCTCAAGCGCATGCATTCTCATACAGTTATCAAGAGCAAAACGATATGCGTTCTCTTGAATCTCTTTTTCTAATATAGGATTACTCTTAATTAAATCAAGCTTTTCTTCCAGATCTGACAAATCAGATGCGATAGGAACATAATGAACCATCGGCCTAAAGATGTCATCTCTATGCCACCATTCCTTATACGGACGATCTTGCATAAAGAGAACACGCTTGCCGAATAGGTGAAGCTTAACTCTACCAGAGAGCCCTTGGCCTTCTACGTCAATGATAAAGCGCCACTTACGTGCAGCATCCATTAGACTAACGAAGTTATCACAATGAGATGGCTTATCGGGACCAAACTGCGTCCAGCGCACTTCTTCGATATCATACTTAGACTTGTCCGTGAAGTTAAGTAGATTCTGGCGATTAGGATGGGACATAGCGCCACGCCAACCAAG
>JACCDU010098348.1_pt1 | contig 11413 bp, 2 predicted proteins | sample 7446081 | NCBI WGS metagenome assembly JACCDU01 (sample SAMN15323447, study PRJNA562643) | freshwater metagenome | isolation source: river surface water | place: USA:Blue River Watershed | collected 2017-08-17 | reverse complement strand
GGCACCAACGCCTACACCGTCAAGGTCCAGGCCACCGACGCCGCCGGCAACCGCGCGGTCCAGACCGTCACCCTCAACGTCACCGATGTGGACGAGATCCAGCCCACGTTCACCGCAGGCACTACCCCCAGCGTGAACGTCGCCGAGAACACCGCCACCACTGTGACGGTCCACACCGCCACGGCCAGCGACAACGTCGCCGTCACCGGCTACGCCTTCGCCGACGGCGGGGCAGACAACGACAAGTTCACCCTGGACGAGAAGACCGGCGCGCTGACCTTCAAGGCCAGCCCAGACTTTGAAACCCCCGCCAGCGCCGCGGGCTCCAACGCCTACACCGTCCAGGTTCAGGCCTCCGACGCGGCGGGCAATCTGGCCGTGCAGACCGTCACCGTCAACGTGACCGATGTGCCGCTGGTCGCTCGGCTGCTGGTGGCGCCTGCCACGGTGCAGCTGGAGGCATTGAACAACATCAGTGGGGATGACTCCTTGCCGCAAATCGCTGCCTTGGGCAACACCGGTGAATTCGTGGTCACCTGGCAGGGCAAAAACAGCAACGGCAACGACAACAACAGCATCTTCGTGCAAAAGTTCGGGGCCCATGGCGCCGCCATCGGGACGCCGCTGCAGCTGGACGCCTTGCACAACAGCGATGGCGACAATTTTTGGCCGCAAATCGCTGCCTTGGGGGATACGGGCGAGTTCGTGGTCACCTGGTCTGGAGCGGACAACGAGGGGGACAACAGCATCTTCGTGCAGAAGTTCGGTACCAATGGCCTGGCCATCGACACCAGGGTACAACTGGAGGCCTTGGACAAAAACGATGGCGATGACGCCTCATCCCAAATCGCTGCCGTGGGCAACACGGGCGAGTTCGTGGTGACCTGGAGGGGGACAGACAGCGCGGGTGACTACAGCATCTTTGTGCAGAAATTCGCTGCCAATGGCGCACGCAGCGGGGACACGTTTCAACTGGAAGCCTCGGGCAAAACCGATGGCGATGACGCCTCACCTCAAATCGCCGCCTTGGGGGACACGGGCGCGTTCGTGGTCACCTGGCAGGGGGAAGACAGCGACGGCGACTACAGCATCTTTGTCCAGAAGTTCGCTGCCAATGGCCTGGCCATCGGCACCACGGTGCAGCTGGAGGCCTTGAACAACAACACCGGCGGAGACGCTCAGCCCCAAATCACCGCCGTGGGGCACACGGGCGAGTTTGTGGTCACCTGGTCTGGAGCAGACAACGAGGGTGACAACAGCATCTTCGTCCAGAAGTTCGATGCCGATGGCCAGGCCATCGGCACCACGGTGCAACTGGAGGCCCTGAAAAACAACACCGGTTGGGACGGTGAGCCGCAAATCACCGCCGTGGGCAACACAGGCGCGTTTGTGCTCTCCTGGTCAGGAGTCGACACCGACGGTAATGATGAGCTCAGCATCTTCGTGCAGAAATTCGATGCCAATGGCACACCCAGTGGGGTCACGGCTCAACTGGAGGCTTTGAACCACACCAATCTTGACGACGTTTCAGCGCAAGTCACCGCCGTGGGCAGCGAGGGCGCGTTCTTGGTCACCTGGTCTGGCGCCGAAAGCTTCTTTGACTTCAGCATCTTTGTGCAGAAATTCGATGCCGATGGCACACCCAGTGGGGGCACATTTCAACTGGAGGCCTTGAACAACGACAGGGGTTGGGACAGAGAGCCGCAAATCACCGCCGTGGGCGACGCGGGCGAATTTGCGGTCACCTGGTCTGGCAGAGACAGTGCCCGCGACTACAGCGTGTTTGTCCAGAAATTCGCGGCCGATGGCTGGCCCCTGGTCGGCCCTGCCCCGGTGGCCAATGCCGGCACCGTCAACCAGCTGACCGTGCCGGTGCAAAGCAGCGAACCAGGCGACGCCTATTGGGTGCACAACAGCATCGACATGGCCACGGGCTTGAGCGCCCTGACCGACAGCAACGCCAGCCTGTGGAAGCGCGAGGCCATCGCCAGCGCCAACACCCGGGTCGAGATGGCCATCGCCGGCCTGGCCGATGGCACCTACCGGCTCTACACCGCCGACGCCGCAGGCAAGCTCTCCTCCCCCGTGGCCAATGCATTGACCATTGACACGGGCTTGCCCACGTTCACGGCGGGCGCCACGCCCAGTGTCCGCATCGAAGAAAACACCGCCACCACCGAAGTGGTGCACACCGCCGCCGCCAGCGACAACGTCGCCGTCACCGGCTACGCCTTTGCCGACGGCGGTGCGGACAACGACAAGTTTGTTCTGGACGCTGGCACCGGCGCGCTGCGCTTCAAGGAAAAGCCCAACTTTGAAGCGCCGGGCAGTGCGGCCAACAACAACACCTACACCGTCAAAGTGCAGGCCTCCGACGCCGCAGGCAATGTCGCGGTGCAAACCGTCACGGTCGAGGTGAGCGATGTGGTCGAGCCAGACCAGGAGAATCCCGTCTTCACGGATGGCGCCACCCCCAGTGTCAGCGTCGCAGAGAACACCACCACGGCCGCCTACACCGCCACGGCCACCGACAATGTGGCCGTGACGGGCTATGTTTTTGAAGCCGGCGGCGCAGACAATGACAAGTTCAACCTTGACGCTGCCACCGGCGCGCTGACTTTCAAGCAAAGCCCCGACTTTGAAAGCCCCGGCAGTGCCGCAGGCACCAACGACTACACCGTCCGAATCCGCGCCTCTGACGCCGCAGGCAACTTCGCCTTGCAAACGGTCACGGTCAAAGTCACCGATGATGTGACGGTCTTGGGCACCCGCGACATCAGCGCCCTGACCCCCACGGAAGTGAAGGAACTGACGCCCGACACGCTGTCGGGCCTGGGCAGCGACCAGCTCGCCAGGATCAGTGCGGAGCAGGCCGCCGCCATCAGCACCGCCCAGCTGGCCGGCTTTGACAGCCTGGACATCCGGGCGCTGAGCTCAGCCGCGATTTCGGGCCTGGGCGCCGGGGTGCTGAGCGGCCTGAGCCCCCAGCAGCTGGGCCACCTGAGCGCCAGCCAGGCGGCCGGCATCACCAGCACTCAGCTGGCGGGCTTTGACGGGTCCGACATCCAGGCGCTGCAGCCGACCACCCTGGGCGGCCTGGGCAGTGCCGCCTTTGGCAGCCTGAACGAAAGACAGCTCAAATCGCTCACCCTCGCTCAGGGGGCCTTCATCGGCGCCCAGCAGGTGGACGCCCTGAGCAGCAGCCAGGTGGGCTTTCTACCGGAGCTTGCCGTGGCCCGTCTGGGCACGCCGGCCATCGCCAGCCTGGATGCCCGGCAGGCGGCGGGCATCACCCAGTCCCAGATTCAGATTCTGAGCACGACGCAGATCGGGGCCCTGACCTCGGAAGCGCTGGGTGGCCTGTCATCCAATGCGGTCGGCGCAATGAGCCCGGAACAACTGGGCGCGCTCACGTCCGGCCAACTCGCGGGCCTGAGCGCCACCCAGGTCGATCGCCTGTCAGCCCTACAGGTGGCCGCGCTCGCGCCCTCGGCCTTGGCCGGCCTGACCCGCAGCGCGGTGGCCAGCCTCGACGATGGGCAGGTCGGCGCGCTGACCCCCGCGCAGGTCCGGGGCATGGGCAACGCGCTGTTTGGCGCCATCGCCCGCAGCGCCGTGGACAGTCTGAGCCAAAACGTGCTGACCAGCCTGGACGCGGCGCAGGTCGCGGCCATGCCCTGGCCCGTGGCGCTGACCTCCACGCAGCTCGGCCATCTGGGTTCCGACCAGCTGTCCTGGTTCTCGCCGGAGGGCATCGGCGCGATCGGCAGCGCGGCCCTGCGCACCCTGAGCAACACGCAGCTGGCGGCCCTGACCGAGGCACAGAGCCTCAACATGGCCTCCAACCAGCTCGACGGTCTGAGCGCGAGCCAGGTCCAGGCGCTCTCGCCGGCCTTCTTCAAGACCCTGAGCTCCGCCGCCTTTGCCAGCCTTGACGCGACCCAACTGCAGGCGCTCAGCAGCGCACAGCTGGGGGCCTTGAACAACCTGCTCGGGGGCACCCTGAGCAACACCATGGTCGATGTGCTGAAGCCTGAGCAGATCGGGGCCCTGTCTTCTGCCGCCATGGTCGGCCTGGGCTCGGCCGCCGTCGCCAGCCTGGACGCGGCGCAACTGGCGGCGCTGACGGTGACGCAGCTCGACGCCCTGCCGGCCGCACGCTTTGCCAACCTGGCCACCACAGCGTTGACGGGGCTGAGCCCTGCGCAGATTGCGAGCCTGAGCTTCGCCCAGGTCAGCACGCTCACCGTCGATCAACTGACGGCCCTGAGCCCCGAGCAGGTCAAAGCCCTGCCGCTGCTGAGCCTGTTTGCGCTGGACAGCACCGAACGCAACGCCATGGGCGGGACCGGCACGGGCACCAAGTTCAGCGCCGACCAGGTCACGGCCCTCAACAATTTTTCGAACACCAGCCTGGCCATCCACACCGCCACCACCGGCACCCAGGCGGCGGCCCTGACGGGCCAGCAAATCGATGCCTTGCCAGCGGTGCAGATCAGCGCGCTGAGCACGGCCGCGGTGTCGTCACTGAGCCGCGCGGCCGTGCAAAGCCTGGACGCCGCCCAGATGGGCGCGCTCACGCCCAGCCAGGCGAGCCGGCTCACGGCCACCCAGATGGCCTGGCTCAGCCCCGAACAGCTCGGCGCCCTGGCCCCGGCCGCCCTGGCCAACCTTTCCACGGCGGCAGTGCAGGCCTTGAGCGCGGCGCAGATGGCCGGCCTGACGGCCGAGCAACTGGCTTTTTTGGGCGCCACCCAAATGGACGTGCTCACACCGGCACAAATCGCCGCCATCCAGCCCCAGGCCCTGGTCGGGCTCACGCAAACCCTGGGGGGTGCGCTGTACAGCATGGACGCGGTGCAGATCGGCGCCATCACCCCCGCGCAGGCCGCAGCGCTGACGGTGCAGCAGATCGACCTGCTCGACATCTCGGTGGGTCAGCGCATCCTGATGGGCAGCCTGAGCCCGCAGGCGGTGGCCGCCCTGAGCACCGCTGCGGTGGCCGCCCTGGGCCCGGGGCAGGTGGTGGCGCTGACGCCCGAGCAGTTCAAAGCCATGCGCAATGACCAAATTGCCGCGCTGGCGCCCTTTGTCTTTGCCCGCATCGAAAGCGGCGACCTGGCCAGCCTGGACACCACGCAGCTGGGCGCGCTGACGGCGCGCCAGGCGGCCTTCCTGAACGATGTGCGCATCGACGCGCTGAGCCCCGCGCAGATCGCTGCGCTCAGCCCGGCGGCGGTGGCCGGCCTGAGCCACAGCGCTGTCTCCAGCCTGGACGCCCTGCAGGCGGCCGTCCTCTCGGATGCCCAGGTCGATGGCCTGAGCGCCTCGCGCCTGCAAGTGATGGCCCCCGCGGCCCTGGCCGCCCTGGGCGACGCCGCCCTGGCCACGCTGGACAGCGGCCAGCTCGCCGGCCTGACGGCGGCGCAGATCGACGCGCTCAGCCCGGCGCAGGTGGCGCAGTTGCCTGCCGCCGCTCTGGCCGGCCTGGGCACTGCGGCCGTGGCCAGCCTGAGCGCCGGCCAGGCCGACACCCTGGGCACCGCGGCGCTGGCGGCCCTGAGCAGCGCCCAGGTGCAGGCGCTGGCCATCCCGGCGCTGGCGGTGCTCGATGAAGCGCAGCTGGCCGCCATTGGGGGGATCGATGGCGACAAACTCAGCGAGGCCCAGAAAAAGGCGCTCAACCAGGCGATGGGCGCCGCCACCATGAGCGCAGACGCGGCCGCCAACCTGACGGCAGCCGACATCGGCTGGCTGTCTCCGGCGGCGGTGGCCGCCCTGCCGACCGCTGCGCTGGCCAGCCTGACTTCGGACGCGGTGCAAAGCCTGGACGTGACGCAAATGGCGGCCCTCACCCCGGCCCAGGCCGCCGCCCTGGGCGCCACGCAAATCGACTGGCTGCACCCCACCCAGCTGGCCGCGCTCTCGCCCGAAACGCTGGGCAGCCTGGGCCAGGCTGCGGTGCAAAGCCTGGACGCCGCGCAGCTGCAAGGCCTGAGCGCCGCCCAGGGCGCCGCATTGAGCGCCCCCCAGATCGACTGGCTGCAGCCCGCGCAGGTGGCCCAGCTCTCCACCCAGGCCATGGGCCAACTGGGCAGCAGCGCGTTGCAAAGCCTGGACCCCGACCAAATCGCTGCCCTACGCCCCGAGCAGGTGGCCGCCCTGGGCGCTGTACAGGTGGCGGTGCTGAGCGATGCACAGCTGCAGGCGCTGGACAGCGGCCAGCTGGCGGGCCTGAGCAGCACGGCGCTCGCCGGCCTGGGCAGTGCGCAGATCGCGGTACTGGGCACCGACCTGGTCGGCCTCAGCAACACCGCCCTGGCCAGCCTGAGCAGCCTGCAGGCCGCAGGCATCACCGAAGGCCAGATCGACCTGCTGAGCATCGCGCAGGTCAACGCCCTGAGCCTGAGCGCGCTCGATGGCCTGAGCGCCGGCGCGCGGGCCAGCCTGGATGGAATGCAAAGCACCGTGGTCCTGAGCCGGCGCAGCCTGGCCAACCGCTGGGTCATCAACGGGCAGGGTGCAAGCGACCTGAGCGGCTACAGCGTGTCCGGCGCGGGCGATGTGAACGGCGACGGCCTGGACGATGTGCTCATCGGGGCGCATCAGAGTGATCCGGCCACGGGCCGGGCCGATGCGGGCCGCAGCTACGTGGTGTTTGGCCGCAGCGACCCGCTGTCCATCGACCTCTCGGCCGTGGCCGCGGGCAGTGGGGGCTTTGTCATCAACGGGCAGGGCGCCAGCGACAACAGCGGCATCAGCGTGGCCAGCGCCGGTGACCTCAACGGCGACGGCCTGGCCGACCTGATCGTGGGTGCGCCCTTCAGCGACCCCGGCAGCCCCACCCGCAGCAACGCCGGCCGCAGCTACGTGGTGTTTGGCCGCAGCGCGACCACCGCCATTGACCTGTCGGCCGTGGCCAGTGGCACCGGTGGCTTGGCCATCAACGGCGGGGCTGCCGACGACGAAAGCGGCTACAGCGTGGCCAACGCAGGCGATGTCAACGGCGACGGCCTGGCCGACCTGATCGTGGGCGCACCCAAGGCAGACCCCAACGTGGACTCTGCCAACGGCGGCCGCAGCTATGTGGTTTTCGGGCGGCAGGGCGGCACGGCCATCGACCTCTCGGACGTCGGCAAGGGCATTGGCGGCTTTGTCATCGAGGGCGAAGTTGCCGGTGACGAAAGCGGGACCTCGGTCTCCAGCGCAGGCGACGTCAACGGCGACGGTCTGGCCGACCTGATCGTGGGCGCACCCAAGAGCAGCCTGGGCAGCGGGGGCACCCAATCGGGCAGCAGCTACGTGGTGTTCGGGCAAACCGGCACCTCCCCGGTCAGGCTCGGCGAGGTGGCGTTCGGCAACGGGGGCGGCTTTGTGCTCAACGGGCAGGGTATAAGCGACCTGAGCGGCCACAGCGTGTCCGGCGCGGGCGATGTCAACGGCGATGGCCTGGCCGACCTCATCGTGGGTGCACCGAAGGGCGACCCCGGCACCCCCTCCCGCACCGATGCCGGGCGCAGCTATGTGGTCTTTGGCAAGGCCAACGGCAACGCCATCGACCTCTCGGCGGTGGCCGCAGGCACCGGCGGCTTTGTCATCAATGGCCAAATCGCCGGTGATGAAAGTGGCACCAACGTGTCCGCGGCCGGTGACCTCAATGGCGACGGTCTGGCCGACCTGATCGTCAGCGCCCCTCTCCACGACACACCGGCCGCCAGCTGTGGGCGCACCTATGTGGTCTATGGCCAGACCGGCACCAATCCCATCGACCTGTCGGCGGTGGCCGGCGGCAGCGGCGGCTTTGTCATTTCGGGCCTGTGCGTCAGCGACTGGATGGCCAACGGCCGGGGGTCGGTGTCCGCCGCCGGCGACCTCAACGGCGACGGCTTTGCCGACCTGATCGTCGGCTCGCAAAACGCCGACAGCGGCCCCGGCGGCCGCGGCGATGCCGGCGCCAGCTACATCTTCTATGGCGGCCCGCAACTCATCAGCGGCGCCTTTGCGCTGGGCACGGGCACAGGGGCCAACGAGTTCGTGGTCGGCACCGCCGGCAACGACACGCTCACGGGCGGTGGCGGGGTGGACCGTTTCAGCGCCGGTGCGGGCAACGACACGGTCGTGCTGCAGGCCTCGGACGCCACGAACCTGGCGAGCAACACGCCAGCGGCCGTCAAGGCCTTGGTGGATGGCGGCAACGGCATCGACACCCTGCAGCTGTCCGGTGGCATGGGCCTGGACCTGACGGCCATCAGCCATGTGGGCGCCATGACCGGCGGCACCGGCGAAAAGCTCAGCAGGATCAACAGCATCGAGCGGATCGACCTGGCCACCGACACGACAGCCAACACGCTCAAGCTCAGCGTGGCCGATGTGCTGGACATGGCGGGCATGAACCTCTTCAACACCGGCAACGGCTGGAGCAACGTGGACCGGATCGACGAGGAAACGGGAGACACCATCGCCGGCAGCGGACTCGGGGCCACGGTGCAGCGGCACCAGCTGGTGGTGGATGGTGCGGGAGATGATGCCTTGCTGTTATTGGGCAGTCCCGGTATGTGGCAGCAAAACGGGCAAGTCACCAGCGCCATCAGCGGCAACGCTCAGACCTACGATGTCTACAACCATGTCTTGGGCACAGCGCAGCTCCTGGTGAACACCCAGATCGTCAACCGGGACTGGGTAATATGAACCCCGTGCTGACCATCGCCCTCACATCTCCACCCTGAACCCGGATGCCCACCCACAACCCCCCCGTTGTCAGCCCGGCCCTGTCTGAAGTGATTCTGGTCAGCGCCACCCGCAGCACGCAGACCGAGTTTGTGCAGACGGCCTGGCTGGCCCGCTCGCTGCGGCGGGTGGCCAGCGTCGCTTCGGTGCGCCTGCGCCTGTTTCCCGAAAACACGCGCCCGCTGCCCGAGTGCTACAACCAGGCCATCGACGAGAGCCCCGACGATGCGGTGCTGGTGTTTGTGCACGACGATGTGTTTGTGGACGACTGGCTCTTGGCCCAGCGCCTGCACGAGGGGCTGGCGCAGTTCGATGTGGTGGGGGTGGCCGGCAGTGTGCAGCGGCTGCCGCTGCAGGTGGCCTGGTACCTGAGCCCGGCGCAGGTGGGCCCGGGCGGTGCGCTGGTTTTGTCGGCCTGGTCGGCCGGGCCGCTGAGCGGCACGGTGGCGCATGGCGAGCCGGCGCAGTCCAAGGTCACGCTGTACGGCCCCGCGCCGCAGCCGGTGGCCCTGCTCGACGGGGTGCTGATCGCCGCGCGCGCCGGGCGCTTGCGCGAAGCGGGTGTGCGCTTTGACCCGCGCTTTGACTTCCATTTTTACGACCTGGATTTTTGCCGCAGCGCCAGCGCGGCGGGCCTGCGCCTGGGCACCTGGCCGCTGGCCATCACCCATGCCAGCAGCGGCGAGAGCATCCACAGCGCCAGCTGGGAGCAGGGTGCGCAGCGCTATTTGCAAAAATGGGGCGATTGAGCACGATGGACCCCATGAACACGCCGAACGCCCGCTACTTTGGTGGTGTGAACCCGACGCTGCTGGCCGAGGTATCACCCGAGGCCCGCCGTTTTCTGGAGCTGGGCTGCGGCAGCGGCGCGCTGGCACGGGCGGTGCGCGAGCGCCAGCCCGATGTGCATTACGTGGGCATCGATGTGGTGGCCGAGGCCTTGACGCCGGCGCGCGAGGTGCTCGATGTGGCCTTGCTGCGCGATCTCAACCAGGTGCCGCACTGGGCCGACGATCTGGCGCTGCGGGCGGCGCTGCCCCTGGCCGGTTTTGACCACGTGATTCTGGGCGATGTGCTGGAGCACCTGATCGCGCCCGAGCAGGTGCTGCGCGAGGCGGTGCTGCGCCTGCGCCCCGGCGGCAGTGCCCTGGTGTGCATGCCCAACGTGCAGCACTGGAGCGTGATCGCCCAGCTGATTTTGGGCCACTGGCCCCGGCAGGAGGCCGGCCTGTTCGACCGCACGCACATCCGCTGGTTCACCCTGCGCGACATGCTGGCCCTGCTGCAGGGTGCGGGCCTGGTGGTCGAGAAGGTGGTCCCCCGCGTCTTCCAGCCCGAAGCCGCCCAGGAACTGCTGCAAGCGCTGGAGCCGGCGGTGCGGCTGATGGGCGTGGACAACGCCCAGTTCAAGCAACTGGCCTTGCCCCTGCAGTACGTGCTGGTTGGTCGCAAACCATGAACGGTCAAGCGCTGGCCACGGCCTGGCTCGCCCTGCGCGCCGATCCGCTGTCCTACCCGCTGTGGCAGGACCTGTGCCGATGCTACCCGCCTGATATTTGGCCCTGGCATGCGCAGTACACGCACGGGCAGGCCCAGCGCTGTGCGCAGGCGCAAGGGCAGAGCCACGCTGTGCCTGAGCGCCCCAGCGACTGGGGCTGCTGGCGCGGGCCGGCCGAGCAACAGCTGACCTTGAGCACGGTCTGGCCCGGCCTGGACGAGGTGTTGCGCCGGCTGCGCCAACGCACCGAGGAGGCGCCGCAGGACTGGCTGAGCTGGCTGTACCTGTCGCGCTGCGAGGAAATCGGCCAGCCGCGCGAAGCGGCGGCGGTGCAGCAGCGGGTGCGTGAAGCCGTGAAACAGGCGATCGCCTGCGAACCGCTGCCCGGCGAGAGCGCCCACTTGCTGGCGCGCTGGCGGCTGCGCTCGGGCGACGCGTCGGGGGCACTGGCGGCCACCGGGGCGGTGCTGCGGCAGGCGCCCCAGCGCCACAGCACCTGGCTGCTGCAGGCCCAGGCGCAGATGCAGCTGGGCCTCGAACATGAAGCCCAGACCTCGTTCGAGCGGGCGGGGGAGTCGCAAAACCCGGCCTTTCTGGCGCTGCTGGCCGACAAGCTGTTCATCCACAACTTTGGCACCGAGGCCTTGCAGGTGCGCGAGGCGGTGACGCGGCTGAGCCCGAACGACGCCCAGGCTTGGCTGGCGCTGGCGGAGTTGCAGGCCAAGCTCTGGCAGGTGGACCACGCCAAGACCAGTGTGGACCGGGCCCTGGCCTTGCGGCCGGGCGACCCGCTGGCCCTGCGCTGGCGCGATGACCTGGGCGCGGCCGGCCACAGCCGGCCGCAGTTCGAGCGCGAGCTGGCCCGCTTCGAGGCCGAGGGCCTGGCCGGCAACGCCCAGGGCGCCACGCGGCTGCTGATGCAAAGCCTCTACCAGGCCCACCTGTCGGCCGATGCGGTGGCCGATCTGCACCGGCGCATCGGCCAGGGCATGACCGCACAGGCGCTGGCCTCGCTGGGCGCAGGATCGCCCCGGCCCCAGCCGCTGCCCTGGACCGATGCGCAAGGCACGGCCCGCCGCCTGCGCGTGGGCTATGTGTCGGGCGACCTGCACCGCCAGCACCCGGTCAATGTGTTCATGCTGCCGGTGCTGCAGCGGCACGACCATGCGCGGCTGGAGGTGTTCATCT
>JACCDU010645440.1_pt1 | contig 11426 bp, 16 predicted proteins | sample 7446081 | NCBI WGS metagenome assembly JACCDU01 (sample SAMN15323447, study PRJNA562643) | freshwater metagenome | isolation source: river surface water | place: USA:Blue River Watershed | collected 2017-08-17 | reverse complement strand
GGCTTGATGCCATTGTTCACACGCCGGGGCCGTGGGTGCGATGCGAATGGGCCGCGACAACAGCTAATCCGGGCGTGTCATCTAGCGTGTGTGTAGAGATCGATGGCGTGTCGATGGATATTTGCAGGTTTGATCTGTTTCCAGAGACTGGGCACGAGCATGAAGGTAACGCAAGGTTGATCGAGGCTGCGCCAGATCTGCTCGCGGCGTGCGTGGAATCACTGTCGCGATTTGAGCATGATGGGTGGCCGCTGAATGACGCTAACACGGCAGCAATCCAGTTGTTGAAGGATGCGATCAAGAAAGCGACAACAGTCGCGTGAACGCTTGCCATAACCGGGCCGCAACCAAAAAGGATTGAACAAGGGAAGACTTCATGGAACTACAAACAGACGTTAATGCGGCTCCGGTTCATGGCATTGTTACCATGCCGTTCGACCCCTACTACGATGAGGATGGTATCACCATTTACAACGCAGATTGTAAGCAAGTGTTACCGTTCCTCTCTCGTGTCGATGTGCTGTTGACAGATCCACCATACGGAATCGGGATGGCGAAACGCGGAACAATTGGAACGTCGAAAGCAGGCAAGGTAAAGGATTACGGCAAGTCAGATTGGGACGATGAAACACCGCCATCATGGTTCCTGAATGCGGCACAAGAGTTAGCCCAGGTTTCGATTCTATGGGGCGGCAATTATTACGGTTTACCAGCATCGTCGTGCTGGTTGGTTTGGGACAAAGACAACACAGGCGATTTTGCAGATTGCGAGCTGGCATGGACGAACATGACGCGAGCGGTTCGCAAGTTCAAATGGCGATGGAATGGAATGTTGCAAGAGCATACAGGCGACAAGAAAGAGGTAAGGGTACACCCGACGCAAAAGCCGTTGGCGTTGATGCGGTGGTGCCTCTCGTTGGTGCCAGAGGCACAAACAGTGCTGGACCCATTCATGGGTTCTGGCACCACATTAGTAGCCGCAAGGCTAGAAGGCCGTAAGGCTATTGGGATCGAGATCAGCGAACGATACTGTGCGGCAGCGGTGAAACGCCTCGCGCAGAAGACGCTGTTCTAGGTCATGGTAACGCCAAAAGTAACCCGCACGCGGCCAGCGATGCGGAACCCGTAACTCGCGCCCAACCGCGTGTCGGGTTGACTGACTTGTTGGGCCTTTTGGGTGTGCATCATGAAACATGAAAAAATCATTCGCCGCGACGACGGGAGTCGCGTGAAGATTGAAGTGCAATTGATCTGCGAATACACGCGAGATAAGCCTCAGTGGCAGTTCAAGTGCTTCCACTGTGCTCCGGGAAAACGAACGTGGACGACCGCCGTGAACCACGATGACTATTCGTGGAGACGACTCGGACATGACGAACGGCAAACCGAGGATCGAAGACGGTCACTGCTTCTCGCCAGCGAGGACGAAGTGGCCGATGTCATGCGAGAGTTGGTGTCGAAGATTGTCCCCGTTGTTTGAGGCCCAACAAGCGTTATTCTGCGCACAGATTCTTGCACTGATCACAACACATTGACACATAACAATTTGCATCATAGACGGTGCAAGGAACGGGACAAGGATGTCCGGACCACAGGGAAGACGACAGACACAGCAACAGGTTGAAGACGCCAAGCGGGCTGTACGTGCGGGATGGACCGTCGCACAACGCAGAGCCTCCGTGGCGGACTACGAGCAGGCGGTAGTCACAGCCGTGGAAGACGCACTGGACGGTATGCAGAATGCCATTGAGTTCCTGCGGACCAATACAGAGGAGTATCGGCCAGATGAAGACAATGATTTGGAGGATTAAACGATGAGTCACACACCGGGACCGTGGTACGCAAGTGTCTTTCTTGTGTCTGACAAACCGGGTTACTATGACCACGGACGGCGGTCAATCGTGCAGACCGGATGCCATGATATTCGTGAGCCGGATGAGTGCATTGCAAACGCCCGTCTTATCGCAGCATCGCCAGAGTTGCTGGAAGCGTTGTCGGAACTTGCGTGGCATGTTGAACATGACATGGGCACAACAGCAGACAATCCATACTTGATTGCGGCAAAGGCGGCCATCAAGAAAGCAACAGGCTAGCGACGACGACGGAGAGTCCCTATGCGACGAGCTTCCAGAGTGTTCCTGACCGCCTGAATGCGTCCGCCCGGCAGGACTGCCACGTTGCGACGTGTGCCGTACCATAGCTGATTCCCATTCCGCACCTGAATGCGGCGTGGAACGTAACCCTGTGCAATGCGGGCAAGGTAGTATGGGTACTGATGTCCGTGAATTGTTCCACGCACACGCAGGTTGTCCCATACGAACGTACCTTTACTCACGGCCCGCTGAAAACCACGAAAAACATCGGGATGAACTCCCTTGTATCCATAGGTCGGACCTGCCACTTTGCGATCACTGGTTTGTCCCGGACCATGCCCGCCATCAGGCTGCAGGTAACGGACAAACATAATGCCATGAGCAGGGTCTTTCGGATTCATCTGATACCCGATACTGTGCACGTTGCTGGACACACGCACGGGAATCATCCGACCAGTCAGCACCGGATCGTTGGCACTGTAGTACCGCTTGAATCCCGGACCAGTCACCTCAATCATCCCGTTCGGCATACGACGCTGCCCCTGTGGCATCAGGTCATTTTGTGCCTGTGGCTGGACGGGTTCAGCAGCGGACGGTAGCCGTGTTCCGCCAGCCTGTTCCGGAGTACGCGACGGACGAGGACGCCCAAACAGTTCAGGAGCCACCTGTTCCGTAATCGTTGCCACCTGACGCAGCTTGTCCTCAATGGCCTTGGATATGGCTGCATTCTGCCTGTTCAGGATGTTCTGAGCCATTGCCGCCCCGATGGGGTTGCCGTTGGCGTTCAGTGCCTGAGTCAGTCCAGCAGCCCATCCAGCACGACGAGCACGCAGCAGACGTTCTGCCGTCTGAACCAAATCCAGCAGGGCAGCATCCAGCCCGCCGTTGATGCCACCGAGCAGACGCCTCACCTGTTGTGCAGCGTTGGCTAGGCGTGTCGTTGTGCCGTTTTGTGGGTTACGTGCAACGGCTCGCAGGTCACTAACAGCCCGTCCAATGTCGCGAGGGTTCAGGCGTCGATTGTTGTAGCGTGGGAACATGGCGTGAGAGTCCTTTCTCGTAGCCTGTATTATACCAGATTGGCGACAGCCCTCATAAACTCCCATCCTCGAATCTGCCACAGGAGGAACAGTTCCGGATCGTCGCCGTACCATCCACAAGCGAACGGATGCTGTGACTCAATCAGTGCCATGTTCCCGTTGTCGAGTCGACCGAAATCCACAGCCCCGCAGAATGACTTCGGCCATTCGATAGCAAGGCTTGGGGCCGGTTCGTTTTCGTCGCTTCCGTCATACCACCCAGTCGCTACCACATCGCCATCAGAGACGTAGTAACGCCATTCCTGTGTGAACTTGACTGGTTCACACACCCAGTTCATGCCGGGCGGCAATGTATCACCAGTGTTCAGCACGCAAGCAGGGTAGTCCTTGTATCCTGTGGCAGACTTAACGAACACGGGCTGTGTCACCGTGGCGGCATACCTAACCTTGAATGCCCATCGTCGCATCCAGTCATACAGGAATTCAGGGTAGAAGTCCGGCTCAGGACGGGAAACGCCTTGAGCAGCAAGCACAGCCTCACAGTATGGAACGTCACCAATCGCCACATCATCAGGACGTGCGGAGTCCGGATCGCGAACGAATTTCGTTTCGACCTTGAGGGAACGTCCTGCCTGCAATGCTGCAAACATTTCCCTGCCGTTAAATGATGGCTGGATGATGACTCGCATTTTATGCCCTGTGTGCCGTGGATATTCCCGAAAGCCTGCTGGTGTCGGGGAACAGCGAATCATTGCGGTCCTGATGCACGTCGCGGTTGAGACGTTTCGCTGAGTCGATAGTGGCACCTACCATGCCGTGGTATGTAAAAAGTCCATAGCGAAGTGCGTCACATTGGGAAGTTAGAATGCCGTTGAACACAGCCGACCCATGTTCCGTGGCGATGCAGTACACGGGAACTGGCTGTTGATTCTGGTGCCATGTCCGCGACACATACATCGACTTTGTACGAACCATTGCAGGCTTGTTGCGTTCCTCATCGGGACAAGGTCCAGCAACTTGACGAAAAAACGGCCCTTGTGCAACGCGGTCTAGAAGACGCACGAATTCAGATGTGTAAGCATCCTGCCAGTTTTCACGAGGCGTGTACATTTTGTGGTCAGGAGTGCATCGTAATCGAAGTGTTCCACTAATGTCACGCAATTCAATAACGGACTTAACGCCAGTCTGTGTCCCACCAGTCAACACCTTGCCGATGCCTCGATGCGTCACAACCATGTCACCGGCTTGCACGTCCGTGACAGGCTTCTCTGTGCCGTCAGCCATCAGCACTAACGTGTCAGCAGTCACACACGCATGGTCATTAAACTTACTTGGAGCCCGTCTCGCATTGCGAGGGTTCAGCGTGTTGCGACTGTTTTCCCCGGATCGCAGCCAGCGGTATGTCTTGAGTTCTCGACACAGGTTTGGGCAGTTTGCCTTGTGGATGTACAGTCTCGGAGCCATTGAGTGAGTGAGTTCACCTGTCTCCACATTTACCTTCGTCACTTCACGGCTGCATTTCAGCAGCATACGGACGTGTTCAATGCCTTCGTAGACAGCATTCTTGGCACGACCCATCGACATATTCTTGATGCTGATGCCCTTGTGCTGTTTGGCGTACTGAGACAGCTTGGCAGCAATGCGGAAGTTGTCAGGGTCTGCCGGGTCCGCGTAGGTCATTCCGTATCGCTTATCCTCAGTGCCGAACTCTGGCATCATCTCCTGAATGGCACAGAGGTGGTCAATGGTCGTGTATGTCTGGTCGAGGCTGTAATACTCGTCCATGACGTACGCCACGCCTTGTGTGTCGAAACATATAAACAATGAGCAAAATGCGTTCTCAGGACCGCCACCCCAGTCAATAGCCCTGATCCAGTGAGCGTTGGTCAACTGTGGCCACACCTCGTCGCCGACGCAATGTATCTGCTGATCAAACTCCTTGTAGATGGTTCCCTCGAAGGACGCAAACAGTCCTTTCATTCGGACGTCCAGCATGTCCTCCGGGATCATCCCAAAGTATTCTTTGAACCACTCCTTGTCGACGTGACCAGCTTCCATCGCACAGGCTGTGTTGGCGTGATACACCTCCCAATTGTCCGGTAGGTAAATGGCTCCCTTCTGTCGAAGTCCGGGGCCGGGATCAGTGCCATTAGTTAGCATCTCCTCAACCTCAATAGACAGGTCGGGATTGACTGGCGTGTACTCAACCAGTTTCGCTCCGGGGAAGTTGTACTCACGGCATCCGCGAACCACTTCCTGAAACACGTTCCACGGAAACTGCTCAATGAACAAAAACCCGCCGATGGAGCGAGCCATCATTGCTCCATAACCCTGATTCCACGACTTGAACTCAATCAACCAGTTCTTGCCACCAGCGCCCTGATGGCTCTTGAGAGGCACGCGGAATGGCCAGTTGTTGTTTCGTTTGTACCAGTGGATACGGTCGTGGTCGATGACGTGATGCGGCAGGTGCCCTTGCTGGGACATCTTCTCGTCCCACATCGAACACACCTGTTCGTAGGACTCAGCGATAATCCAAAACGGACAGTTGCGGCGAGGAGCGGGTGTCTCAAGCATGAACTTGCATGCTTTGGCTAGGGAGGTAGTCGTAGTCCCACTGTTAGCGTGAATTAAACCGCCTGCGTAGTAGTTTCCGTATCCCGGAACGCTAAAATCATAGAAATCTTGTGTACGTTCCAATTCAATTCTGGTAATATAACACTCCCGTAAACGGGGGAGTTTCATTTCCAGTTTAGGATGAGAACATGCAAAACGTAGTTGATCTAGCAGTAGAGCAGTACAAGCAGGGGAAAAGTCTCCGTCAGATCGCAGTTGATCTGAAAGTTGACCGACGCAGGGTCGCAATGCGTCTGAAAGAGTTAGGGTTGACCACTCGTTGTGGACGGCAGCCGCTAACTGGGAGGCCGGGAACGACGGTACATTTCCACGGATACATTCTTGTGCATCGCCCGGATCATCCAGCAGCAAACGTACGAGGGTATGTGCGAGAGCATCGTCTTGTGATGGAACAGCATCTAGGGCGATACCTGACCGAGAAAGAAGTCGTTCATCACAAGAACGGTGTCGTGACTGATAACCGACTTGAGAACCTCGAACTGTTTGAGAGTAACGCTGCCCATGTGTCCGAAACGCTGTCCCACTTCTGGCCAACGGACCTGATGCGTAGATGGTACTGCGAAGACGGGCTTCGCTATACGCACATCGCAGGTCTTCTGTGTCGATCTGTGAAAAGCGTGATGAACAAGTATGCGGAACTTGGGATTCAGCTTGAGGCTCGCGACAGGACGGGTTCACCGATAGAATCGCATCACCTACACGAAGTTGCCCAGCTTGAACCCAAGTACCTTGGGACAGCAGTAACCTATGCTGTTGCGTACAATGCAATCTCTCCCCAGTTGAAAGTGTTATGGAGAGAATTGGGGCTTCCCCCTTACGGTAGGGAGCTTCGGCGAGTGCGGGTTCAAGATGTCCCGTCTGAGGATTAACAGCCAGAACCCAGTGCCGCCCACGGATGGAACCGATCGGGCGGTTTTCCTTGTTCACTGGATCATAGATCTGATAGTGTACAGGTGTACAGCCGTTGCCGCCTAACATCCAGGCAACACCAGTACATTTGCTGTTATAGAACGCCGTCTGCTCGTCCCATCGCTCTGGATTATCCTTCCGTGGACAGAACGTGTAGTAAGCCTCCATGTCCTGCAATAGACCCGTCCTTGAGTCTGCTACCATTCCTCTACTCCGTAATTCTCTTGAACCCTGCCTGATACAGCCCGTGCTCTAATGCCCGCACCACGGCTTCCTCGAACTTGTCATCCATCTGGAAGTTGATTCCGCTTTGGTACAGAATGGCGTGCAGACATTCATGCAGGAACGTCTCCTCCGCCATCTGCGTTGACATGCCGGTCTTGAGGTAAATCACCTTGTTCGTCCAGTCGCAGAATCCGTAGTCCTTCATCTGCTTCCGACGCACTTTGTAGGTGACGCCCTGTATGTTCACTTCTCGCGGAATCATCAATCACCCCTTTATGCTGGGGACTATTTGGCTGCCAGACAGTCAATGCCCGGCTCTACGTCAATGTTGTACGGATCAAACGCACAGTCACACGTCTTGCGGATCTCACATCTCACACAAGCCGTTTTCACAGCCTGTTCCACGTAGTCGCACAAGTCGTTGTCTACGATGATGTTAATCCAGCGAGCCACTCTATCCTCGGTCACCTGTCGATCACTCATGGCTACGTTCCTCCTTCAATAACTCATGAATCATGCCCTGTACGTTGAACCAGATGGCACACAGCAGTTCAATCTTGTTCTCTGTGGTCGGCAGCAGGTCGATGCCATCCTCTGGTCGAGTGACGTTCCAGCCACGATGTAGCAGATGCAGGTCTTGTGTGTGTCGCTTGATCGACTTCATGTATTCAACGACGGGGATGGATTTTTGCCAATTGTCCCCCGCCCGCATTGTGCCATCCGCCTGCTTGCGGTGGGTGTGCATGTACTCCGCAAACGCTCGCTGTGCTGCAGGGCAGTTGAACCCCTCGTAGTCCAGCTTGTTGTGGTCGAGGTTGCGTGTGGCACCAGAGGCGAAAGTTCGGATTGCTGGCTTTGGCTCTTTGGTGTCTGCCTGCTGCCCGGCCACAACATGAAACGGTTCGCCAATCTTCACGATGCTTTGAGGTAATGACCTCTTCAAATACCTCCACCAGCACGGATTTGCGTCGTCATGCTTCTGAGCCTCGTCGGGCTGTGGCGGAGTTAGGACATGTGTCTTTTCATTCGCTACGTCATACATCCCCATCGCCTGATTGTCCGCGACCATGCCACTCAACGCCTCCCAGCAAGCCTTCTCCTTCTCGTCGCGTTCTTGGCTTTTCTCACGGGTCCAATCGATCACGGACTGCATCTCGTTGTGTTCACGCTGCAAGTCGCCTAGATGGTTGTAATCGGCTGCATATTCCGTGATAAGGTCGAGGTGGTATTCATTTGACCCAAATCGACCATCATTCCGCCATGTGTACATGCCGTCAGTAAATGGATGTGTTACATAGTCTGCATAGTCGTCATCAGGACGATTACAATGCAGCGGCAACGTCACTTCCCCATCCCGTCGCACATACCGTTTCCCCACCTCCAACTGAATCATCCCAACTCCTCCGCAACAAACTTCTTTACATATTTCACAACACCACCCCTAGCCTCAACCCACTTCACTCTCTCATCTGCGCCGGTTTTTGTGGCGTGCATTGACGTGCAGTTCATGCCATCTTTTGCATACCGCACAAAGTAAATCACATCGTGATTCTTAGGTTCCTTTATCATCCCAACTCCTCCGTACTCACGACTCGGTTTTTATATTCTGCTTCAGTTCCAAAAACACACAGCTTGTGGTCACTACAAACACGAACCCTGCTGCGGATCACAAAATAATCTTGAGCGCCTGCGGTCTCTGCCCATTCAACCATTGGCTTGGTGACGCCGTCGACTGTCAGCATCTTTGACCGTGTTGTATTTCGCATTTGTTGCTTCTGAGTCGCCCATCTGCAATTCTCTTTGCAGTAACTGCCATTTACATTGATTCGGTCCAGCGACATGCCATCAGGAGGATCTCCCATGTCGCGATGAAACGCCGTAACGGATTCAAGCCACTCATCACACACGGTTATTCCGCGACCGCCATAATAGTGATATCTAGTGTTGCGCGGATTTGTGCAGCGATCAATCATTTGTGAATGAATTCTATGAATGCGAGTGCCACACAAACCATGCTTAATTTTATTTTGCTGACACCCGCAAGCACCGGGCCTGTTTGTTCGCAAGTCTCCAGTGTATACGGATGTCAGTCGCCCGCAATCACACTCGCAAATCCAGTAAACCTTCTTTAAGGTTTCATATTTATCATGATCCATCGCGAGCACCAGCAGTTTCCCGAACCGCTGCCCTCGCTTATCCTTGATCACATACTGCATCAGACAATCTCCTGCATGCTGATTTCGTGAATGCTTTCAATTCCAACACTGGTGTTTACCTGAAAAGCCTGACAGCACCGCTTCGCCCCGACGTATCCATGAATATCATGGTATTCATCAAGACCAGATGGACTTGGAAGTGTGTAGGAGCAATGTCCGTTCTGCTCATTGGTCTCTAGCTTTCGCACAGCCTTCTTGTGATGGTAGTGGCCACTGAGGTGGATGCGACACACGGACGTAGCGTACGCCATAGGCATTTCTGAAATCATGATGCCACTGTAGTCCGCTTTCGACTCATTGTTGCCGTGAGAAAGTCCAGCTAGGAATTTGTCTCGATGAACATACTTTCTCGACTTGGCCGAGTCGTCGACTGTCACATGCTTCGTGTTTCGAAATACCGCCTTCATGCAAGACGCAAGGTGCATTGAGGATGACCAGTCGTGATTCCCCTGTGTAGTTACGAAGTGAACTGGGGCCGTCTGCCTGCAACGCTCAATAGCGGCAATGATTGATCGCTGGCCAGCCTGATAAATCTCATGAAACGTGCCAGAGCAGTCCTGTGGCGTCCCCTTCGTAGATGTTCGCAAGGCCGTGTCTACATGCAGGAAGTCTCCTAGGTTACACAACACAACCTCCGACAACTTGACACTGCTTGCACGAACAAGGCAACGATCAACCATCTCCAAGAACATGCGTTCCACAAAACCAAGGTCACATTGTCCGTTGACCGTTTGTTTACCTATATGAATATCCGCCAGCCCAATCAAAAGGATACGCTTCTGTCCCTTTGGTTCACGATATGACACTGACGGCAAGCGTATTGATGGTATCTGCTTTGCAAGCAGTTCGATGCTGTTTTCCTGCCACTCAGCGACAATCCGTTTGAACTCTGCCTTGATGTAGAACAGCGGCTTCTCGACCGGGACGTCACCTTCGTACAGCCACGTCGACCCCTGTGTCGTGTTCACCTTAACGACTCGCCACACCCTGCCGTCCAGCCCTGCACGTTCCAGCAGAGCCTTCTCGCCAAGTGGGGTCAGCGACTTGATGTCCGCCTTGGCAACGTCTGACGTGGTCTCCAGTGCCACAGATTCCGCCTCAGACGGCTTCTGTGCCTTGCCCTTCATAAGACGCTGCTTGGTGGTTAGCTTCGGCATTACGACTCTCCCCGAACCCACGTCGTGATGGTCTGCGGACGTGACGGCCAGCGTGCTTTTGGATATTCCTGAGTGCACGCTGTGTAAATCTCGGTCCACGACAGATCCAAGTCCCCGGCTTTGTGCAGGTCTCGAATGTCTCTCAGAAACGCCTGAGCATCTTCTGGCAGTACATCAAAAAAGGATCGCCTGCACGCCGGTTTTTTGTACCGCTGCAAACGATCCTTCACAGACTGAGACGCCTTCATCGCCATGACTCCTCCATCACGGCGAGTGAACGCCGTCAATCCTTTTTGTCCGTTGAGTTCTTGGCAAACCCGACGTTAAATGCGATCAGGTCCAGAAACTTGCGGGCTGTTGCCAACCACTTATTATCGGTCTCGCTGGGCGTGGCTGCAGCAATCGCGGCCGCCAATGCAACCACTGCCGTTGCGATGTTGAATAAGTCTAACTTGTGTTCCAGAATCCAGTCCATAGATACTCTCCCAAAAATGCGGTAGTTTAGTGAATTATTCAATTCGTCAACCAATGGTTGACTAACCCAATGCTGCCACTGTTCCGTCGATGACGTTGGTGATTCCCTGACGCTTTGTAATGTCGTTTCCACTCGCAATCAGAATCTTCACAGCATCCTGTCGCTTACCGGCAGTCAGACCAGCAGTCACAGCCGAGGAAATGCGTACAGTAATGTCTCCTGCCGCCTCGTCGTCCACTGTGATTGAACCATTCGCGGTAGTCGCGTAGACTGCCCCGTTCACGCGAGTCAGACCGCCTGTTTCCGTGATGTAGATCAGGGCGGCTGTGTCTGCGTCCGTCTTGCGAGTTTTGAGGGCGAAGGCAATGTTGTCCCGTGTCGTCAGGTCACCGAGGCCGGTGAATTCCTGAACGTACTCGTCAGCAATACGTAGCGTTGTCTCGTTGGTGGTCAGGGCTGTGTACAGGGTTGGGCCTTGGGCGAGGAGAGCGTTAATTAATACCGTGACGCCAGCAGAGTCAATGACGATGTTACCAGTCACATTCCCTACGTCTGTTTGGATATCCTCCAACAACTCAAACACGGTTGTACCGGTGGGCTCCACCGGTGACATCCCAGCGAGAGCAACGGCGATTGAGTCGACACTCGCTTGCGTCGAGGCCCGGCCGGACTCC
>JACCDU010524902.1_pt1 | contig 11429 bp, 11 predicted proteins | sample 7446081 | NCBI WGS metagenome assembly JACCDU01 (sample SAMN15323447, study PRJNA562643) | freshwater metagenome | isolation source: river surface water | place: USA:Blue River Watershed | collected 2017-08-17 | reverse complement strand
GCTAAATATAGTTCTGCTAAGTGGTTGTACCGTTGGTCCGGATTTTCAACAACTAGCGGCGCCGACCGTAAAGAGCTACACCGCACAGGACTTCCCGGGTAAAACAGTATCCACGGGATATGCTTTCGGTGAGCAGCAAGTTTTTGACAGCTTTATCCAGGTGCCTAAGGATTGGTGGCGTGCGCTCGGTTCGCCTAAGCTAGATAGTCTGATTGAGCGTTCGCTTCTTTCGAATCCGTCTCTTCAGTCGGCGCAATCGACCTTAAAGCAGTCGCACGAAATCTATAGTGCTCGTGCAGGTTCGACACTCTACCCACAGTTAAATGCGACACTTACCGGGCAGCGTGTACAACTCAATGGAGCAACGCAGGGACTTGCAATCAGCCCTGATATTTTTAATCTATACAACACCACAGTCGGTGTGTCCTATAACTTTGATGTATTTGGCGGTAATCGCCGCGTTCTTGAGTCATTAGCATCACGCACCGTTTTTCAGAAATTTCAGCTTGAGGGAGCGCAACTCACGCTAGCGGCAAATATTGTCACGACGGCAGTCACGCAAGCGAAACTTGCCAGTCAGATTCGTGCCAATGAGGAGAGTTTGACCGCACAAGAAGAGCAGCTTGTAGTGGCACGCCATCGACTCCGGTTAGGGCAGGCATCTGAGGATGATGTTCTGGCTTTGACGGCAGAAGCCGAACAAACCCGCGCAGGTATCCCGGTTCTGGAAACGCGTCATAAGCAAATGACGCATTTGTTAGCGACTTTATCGGGTGAGGCACCTGGCGCAGTGTTGACGCCATCCTTTGAAATGGGAGATTTCTCGATACCAACAAACTTGCCTCTGGTTGTTCCTTCGTTGCTAGTCAGAAATCGTCCGGATATTCAAGCTGCAGAGGCTTTGATGCGGGCGGCAAACGCAGACTACGGGGCTGCGGTCGCTAGAATGTATCCACAGCTTAATTTGAGCTCAAGCATTGGCTCGCTGGCTTTAGGACCGGAAACACTGTTTGGTACAGGCTCATTATTTTGGCAAGTGTTGGGGCAATTAACACAGCCTATATTCAATGCGGGCCTTCCTGCTGAGAGTCGTGCTGCGTTAGCTGCCTTCGACGCCTCGGCGTCAAACTATCAAACGGTCGTACTTGATGCACTACGCAGCGTTGCGGACGTTTTGCGCGCCCTCGAAAATGATGCGCGGACTTTGGAGTCTCAATCAAAAGCGAATGCGGCTGCGACGGCGTTGGCAAAATCAGTAGAGCGTCAATATTCCTTTGGTACCGCAAGCTATCTTCAGCTACTTATTGCACAGCTACAGGCGCAACGGACAAAATTTGAACTGATCGCTGCGCAGGCGCAGCGACTCACTGACACTGTTGCACTGTTTCAGTCCATGGGCGGTGGTCGACTAAATAATGGATCGATTGAGTAGTTTGATGCTTGCCGATATTCTTGATATTTCCCCACTGGCTACCTAATATTGGTTTTTGGGACACATTAGGGTTCGGCGTCATGGTGGCAGCTATTTGCTTTGATCTGTTTGCTTTGTTGATGAAAGATTTTTGGGATTGATCTGCTCTAAGTGAAAAACCCCAGAGAATGAACTCTAGGGTTTAAGGAAATAGATTAAGGTTGGAGTCGGACTCAGTGTTGGTGTGAGTCGGTTAGATCCTCACTCCATCCTGCAAAAACAATAGAGAAACTGTTGAGTTGTACCCATAGGGGTTTGATGTGTCTCAGTTGAGCTATTGATCAATTTGAACGCCTTACCAAATTGACCATGTAGATGCTCTGCGTCATAGCGGACTACATCCAAACCACTACATTGCTCAGGACCTTCAGGACCAAAGGTGGCCATGATTACATGACCTCCGTGCTTAACGGAGCGCATAACTTGCTCTACATACCTCACTCGCTGAGCATCCTCCGTCAGGAAGTGGAATACGGCTCTGTCATGCCAAATGTCAAAATAGTTTTGGGGCAGAGTGGCTTGCGTAATATCCGCGCAGTACCAGTGAACCTTGTTGGCTTTTTCACCAATGCGATCTCGAGCCACATCAATTGCATGTTGAGATATATCGAGAATACTGATATCTAGATATCCTTCGGAGAGCAGGTCATCAACTAATGTGGCTTCACCTCCGCCGATGTCAATAATCGCGGCGTCTTTATCTGCGGCTGCCTGATGAATAAGATTCAGTGACGTTTCAAGATGAGGGGCATACCAGCTAACCGCATCTTGTGCTTTGGTGCCGTATACTTTTTCCCAATGCTCTTTGTTGTTCATGAGCGCCTCCTAGTGACAAGAACCATTTTATTCTTATTCGGTTTCAGAAAATGAAAATCACATTTCAAAATATGAAAAGCATTGCTGTGATGATTGGCCTGTGCTGGTTCCCTATAACTGCATTTGCGCAGACACCCCATACACATCAGCACGGCTTTACTGGTGCGGAGCAATGGGCACAAGTATTCGACGATCCAGACCGTGATAAATGGCAGAGACCACATGAGGTCATTCAGGCATTAGGTCTTAAGCCAGATTCAACTGTTGCTGATATTGGAGCCGGAACAGGTTATTTTGCGACGCGTCTTGCGCATATGGTTCCAAAAGGTACCGTTTATGGCGTAGATACAGAGCCTGATATGGTCAAGTACCTGGCTGATCGCGCTAAAAAATTAGATCTGAAAAATTTAGTGGTACTACAGAGTAAATCTGATTCGCCACAGTTGCCCCAAAAGGTTGATCTAGTTATGTTTGTTGATGTTTTCCATCATATTGAAAGCAGACCAGCATACTTAGAAAAGATTCGTGCTTCACTGAAACCCAATGGTCGAATAGCTGTAATCGACTTTAAGATGGATGGCCCGATTGGACCGCCTAAAGAAGGACGAATTTCACCAGATCAGGTGAAAGCAGAGTTGAAAAATGCCGGATTTTCTTTAATCCAAGAGCCTGACTTCTTGCCGAATCAATATTTTTTGATATTTCAATGAGTTGATTCTTTGTAACCATCTGAAAATTAGTAAGCTGGCTTAACCTCGCAAGCCAACGTAAAATGATCGTTGTTGTGATGGTGTGCAAAAAGTAAATGAACGCTTCAACCCGCTCGAAAGGGCTTTGAGATTCATCGGCTAATTTAATCTTAATTATTTATATGTTGGTTAGTATCCCTCCCGAAGACCAAAAGCAAAAAGTCTAAGATTTCAGCACCTCAGGCGGTTTGTGATGCTGTAGTGGCTGGCCCGCCAGTAAATCATTTTAACTATATGATTTATATAAACAAATTAAAAGAAAGCAAAAATAAAGATATATTCTAAGTCAAGCTCCCAACGCCGATGTTACTGGTTCGTTGAGGATTTTCTAGGACTATCTTTCAAAATTCAAATGATTGTTTCAGCTTAAATATTATTATCGAGTTGTATTCAGGATAGTTGTATTTGTCTCGTAGCTGTTGATCACTCTTGAAAAAGTGCTGTAGCATCAGCATCTAGTTAGCAGTAATGAACCGTCTTATCAGGCGCTCTAGGATCACTTATGCACGCACAACCATTCACTGGACAAGGTATGTCGTCTTCGGGCGCACAGTCTCTTGCTGTGCGTAATCTTGAGTTGCTTCGCGCTATTGAAGACACGGTAGATGGCCTTGTTTCGGATACTGATTTAGTTATCTCAATTAGCCGTACTTATTCCGAGCTTAAATCCAAGCTTTTATCAAACACTTCGGAAATTGACCCAAGTGGTCGTATTTGCGCAGTGCTTGATAAAGCATCAAGTTCTTGTGTCCGTATCTATAACGACGCAAAAAAACGTCATGTCTCTGCACGCTTAGACCCTCAAGTCCGCCCAGATGATGGTTTGGTAGAGGCGTACAACGAGTTTGTGTCAGCTGTGAATGAATTGCACGACACTATCGAAGAGTTGTCAGAGTGGATTTCCACGCACGACGCGGTTTTACAGCCCACGACAGGTCAGACTTTTGAAACGGTCGATAGTCTTTTTGATTCGCTGCTCTCTAAGAAGTGAGTCGGCAGATCAAGATAGAACGCTTTGCCTTTTCCGAGCGTTTTCAAGCAGAACTTCAGAAACTCCAGCCTGACGTCATTAAGGCTGTGAAAGAAGCGTTGGAGTTGCTACAAAATAATCCCGCAGCAAAAAGCCTTCGCCTGCATCCTCTGACTGGGCTGCCCAAGCCTACTGTCTGGAAGATTGATGTTTTTGCCAATCATTCTTGGCAAATCACTTTTGAACTCAACGGCACAACCGCTGAGCTCAAAAGAGTATCTACGCATAAATCTATTGATCGAGATCCTCGATAGTTTTTAATAGGTTTATTTGAGTTTCCGGCAAAATGTACAAATCATATTTTTTGCCGGAAACAATTTGAAATCGCAATCGAATCAACAGCGACTTCACCCAATTAACACCGCGCAGCTTGACGAAAACGATCGTTCTGCTCGGAGCCAACCTTCCTAACGTGTCTCTTTAGGCGTCGTCAGCAAGCTAGCGATCACTGAAATCGCAAGAATGGCCCCAACTGTTGCCAATGAGATTCCAACAGGGATCTTGATCCAGTCAACGACAAGCATCTTGGTACCCACAAACACCAGAATCACGCCCAAGCCGTAGGTCAGCAGATGGAAGCGATCCTTCAGATCCGCCAGCAGAAAGTACATCGCGCGTAAACCAAGAATAGCGAAAATATTCGAGGTCATCACGATAAACGGATCTTCTGTGATCGCAAAAATAGCGGGAATGCTGTCGACGGCAAAAACTACATCGGTGATGCCGATCAGAATCATGACCACGAACAAAGGCGTATAAAACCGCACGCTCTGGCGAGTCACCCAGAATTTTTCCCCATCAAAATCGGAGGTCAAATTCATGTGTCCACGCATCCATTTCAGAATGGGGTTTTTCTCGAGGTCAGAACTGGCGCCGGCAAATAGCAGCATTTTGATGCCAGTCACTAAGAGGAAGAGACCGAAGAGGTAAAGCACCCAGTGGAACTCTTTGATGAGCCACGCGCCAACCAGAATCATGGCTGCCCGCAGCACAATTGCACCAATCACACCCAGGATCAACACCCGTTTCTGCAGCGCTGCGGGGACGGCAAAGTAAGTAAACAACATCAGAAACACAAAAATATTGTCTACCGCCAGCGACTTTTCAATCAGATAACCGGTAAAAAACTGTGCGGCTTTGGCATTCGCGACTTCACGTCCGGCTTGACCATCGAGATACCACCATAACAGGGCGTTGAAAACGAGTGCTAGCCCAACCCAAAGCGCAGACCATCTGAGTGCCTGACCAACCGAGACACGATCATCACCCTTTTTTTGTAGGACAAGCAAATCGACTGCGCAAGCAATGACGACAAAGACAGCAAAGCCTGCCCACATCCACCAACTACCAATTGATTCCATGCTGACTCTCCGAAACGTTAAATAGATAGCCGAATGACTAACTGCGAATCGAAGGTCTTGCCGCAACCTTTTGCAAAGATTGCTCACCCGACCGGAGCGCTGTTGAAAACAGCGACTCGTATTGACGGCCTTGGGTGGCGAGGCTACTCCCCTTCAAGCGAGATTAGCTTATCACGCAGACAAGTAGCGGCAAATAAAACCATTTTAGGATAAGTGGTATTTTGCGTTCTTCTAAGTCAATAGAGATTGAGGATAAAAAAACTGAAGCTTTTAAATAGATCATCGATCAGAATGAGTTGTCTTACAAATGCTTCTGTAAGAACTCGATAAATCTTTGAGTCTTTGCAGGCAATAGTCTCGTTTCTGTCATTGCGTAAACAGGGGTGGATTGTCCTTCCCAGTTCGGCAAAATTCTTTGCAGTTTTCCACTGCTGACTTCTTCAGAAACAATCTCAGTCGGTAAAACAGCAATACCCATATCTAATAAAACAAATCTGCGGATCATTCCGATGCTATTTAATTGAAAACGCCCTTTGATGCTGACATCTAAAGATTCACTCTGATTGTGCAATGTCCAAACAGGACCTCTTGAAGATCTAAACCCAATGCATTCATGATTGACTAACTCAGAGGGATGTTTTGGAGCGCCAAATCTCTTGATATAGACAGGTGATGCGTACAGATAGCAAGGCAAGAGAGCTAACTGTCTAGCAATCAAATTCGAGTCGGGTGGTTTACCCATGCGAATCGCAACATCATAGGGTTCGGAGACAAGGTCAACGACTCTAGGCGTCAAATCAAAATCAAAAGAAATCCCAGGATATTCCCGCGCAAAGTCAGCGATGATTGGGGCAAGATAAATGTTGGCAAAATCGACAGGTAATGAGGCTCTTAATAGCCCTGTTGGTTGCTCCAGCATTTCACCTAGTTGCTCATGCGCTAACTTGGCCTCGTCAACAATCCTTTTGCACCGCTCAAAATAGATCTGACCGGCCTCAGTTAACTCGATCTTGCGTGTGGTGCGATGCAGTAAACGAAGTCCAAGGGCCTTTTCGAGATTACTAATACGACGGGATACGGTTGAATTGGGTATTCCCATGACTTCCGCTGCGAGTCGAAAGCCTTTCGCCTTGACGACCTCAACAAATAAAGCCATGTCATTCAGAAGTTCCATCTATTACTCCAGCTATTGCTCCATTTATGGATCAATAATTTCGATTTTACCCCCTTTGTCTCAAACTAATATAGGTAGACAATCCTCCTAACTTAACAAAACAGAGGATGATCGACATGAACAAGCTATTTACCCCAGTTCAAATCGGACGCTATCTTTTGCCAAATCGCTTGGTCATGGCACCCATGACACGCTCGCGCGCCGATGAGGCAGGGGTACCAAGCGATTTAGTGGCGACGTATTACGCACAACGCGCAGATGCAGGGCTCCTGATCACTGAAGGGACTTTCCCCTCAGCGATGGGCAAAGGCTACGTTCGCACGCCGGGAATCGTGACGAATGAGCAAGTGGCGGCCTGGAAGAAAGTCACGAGTACAGTTCACGCGAAAGGTGCAAAAATATTCCTGCAAATCATGCATTGTGGAAGAATTTCCCATCCTTCGATGCTGCCAGATCAGGCGCAACCCATTGCACCCTCAGCGATTAAGGCGACGGGACAAACATGGACAAATGAAGGACTAAAAGACTTCGTCACTCCGCGCGAATTAACAACGGATGAAGTCGCCAGTGTCATCAACGATTATCGTTTAGCAACACGCCGCGCGATAGAAGCAGGTTTTGACGGTGTAGAGCTGCATACTGCTTCTGGTTACTTGCCAGAACAATTTTTAGCTTCTGGCACAAATCAACGTACTGACCAGTATGGCGGTTCTGTCGCCAATCGTGCTCGCTTCGTTTTAGACACGCTAAAGGCCATGATTGCTGAAGCAGGTTCAGACCGTGTTGGCATCAAAATTTCACCTGAAATGAACTTCAATGACATCTTTGACGCCAATCCACAAGAAACATACACCTATCTAGTCGATCAATTAGGTGATTTGAATCTTGCGTATTTGCATGTGGCCTTATTTGGGACAAAGACTGATTATCACGGCCTGCTTCGTCCGCGCTTTAAAGGTGCCTACCTGATTGGTGGTGGTTTAGATCAAGCAAGGGCAGAAGCAGCGTTAACAAGTAACCAGGCAGATGCGACCGTGTTTGGTGGCGCTTTCCTTGCTAACCCAGACTTGGTCGAACGTTTCAAACAAGGTGCAGAGTTAAATGTCCCGAACAAAGACACGTTCTATTCTCCTAGTGCTGAAGGCTATACAGACTATCCCTTTTTAAATCGCGCTAAATAAAAGAAGCTCCCCATGGAAACGGTGAAACTACAAAGTATGAAAATTGGTACGGGCTTTCGCGCAAGTACCTTGCGAGGTGGAGAGGGGGCAACAAGCATTGATCCCTTTTTAGGCGTGGATCACGCCTATATGAGTGCGCCAACTTTTCAACCGCATCCTCATGCTGGTTTTTCTGCCGTTTCCTATCTCTTTGAAGATTCTCAAACGGGGATATTGAATAGAGATTCACGAGGCACGCATAACCTGATCCAGCCGGGTGGTCTTCACTGGACTGCTGCTGGTCGTGGGATCGTCCACGAAGAAATTCCTGCTCAAGCCGACAAGATGGTGCACATGCTTCAAATCTTTGTGAATCTTGCTGATCACAAGCAAAGTGCTGAACCCTTTGCATTGAGTATCGCGCCCAAGGAGGTTCCTGTCGTAAAACGGGCGGGCGCAACGATTCGTGTTCCGTTAGGGTCTTATGGTGACGTGATCTCGCCACTTCAAGCTCCTACGGTTGTCACGTTACTTGACGTGAGTCTTGATGCTGGAGCGGAAGTATCAATCCCTATTTCTGCAGGCAACAATGCTTTTGTGATTCCAATCCAAGGACACGTGAGGATGGATGGACGGGACTTTGCGGGTGATGAATTAACAGCAGTGATTTATACGGAGAAATCAATAGCCAAAGAAATCAAAATCCAAGCCGTGGATGGCGTGGCCCAAGTTGTCGTTTTCGTGGGTGTGCCATTAAAGCAGCCTGTGTATTGGAAAGGCTCTTTAGCGCTCGCCTCACCTGAGGCGTTAGTTGACAGAATCACAGCGTACCAGCGAGGTGAGTTCGGTACTCTTTAAGAGTATCGAGTTCAATTTAAATCCCCAGCAGCGTGTCCTTAACCATTTGTTTCTTTTGAAGCTCCTCAGCGGCTGCTTTTGTTCTGGCTTCGGCTTCCGCTTGTGCTTTGATCGCCGCCTCTTGTGTTTTAAGTGCCGCGGCCTGATTTGCCGCTGCGTCCTTCTCGGCTAAAGCCCTGTCTGCCGCATCGCGTGCGGCGGCAGTTCTAGCGGCAGCATCACGCGCCGCCGCTGCTTTGGCCGCAGCCTCTTTAGCTGCCGCATTTCGAGCCGCCGCTTCTTTTGCAGCAGCATCCTTTGCGTCAGCATTGTTCAGAGCTGTGATCCAAGGATAAATATTGGCTGGAAAAACAAAGCCGTCACAGACGTTCGGAGATCCACCGCATTTCATTCTCGCTGTCGCTGCCCGATTCAGATATGACCTGGCAGCTGCTCGATAGTTCAGCCCAGCTGCTGCAGCACCTAGATAGAAATAGGCTTGATCATTTTCATAACCAATACTTGCTACTGATTTAGCAAGCTCCGCCCAACGACGATTGTCATAGAGGGATCGTAGTTCCGCTCTGCTTGCACCATACGTACCGGCGCAAGACAAAGCGCATGTTAAGTTAATCGATCCAGACGCAAACTTGGACTGAAAATCAGAGGCATTCGTATTGATGCCTCCCGTCGCGCAAGCTGATAACAAACTGGCGGTGCCTAAGACGACGAGGGTGTTTTTTATTTTCGAAAGCATTTTCTGTCCAGACTCAAATCTTAAAAGAGTGTTTTGGGTCGTTGTCATTTTGGAATCTAATACATACTTTAACCGACTTATTAAAATAAGTTAGATTTTGACCTGCCATCCATCATCGGAATGTGAAGAATGCAATTTTTTGACCAGAACGCCGTCGCACAGGCTTTGCCCTACCCATTGCTGCTGGACGCACTGGCGGCCGGTTTGCAAGAGCCGATCGAGGCTCCGGCGCGCAGTCATTTTGAGCCGAATCATGACGACAGCACCGTCTTGATCATGCCCGCCTGGAAGACACAAGAGATGATGGGCGTCAAACTGGTCTCGGTCTGGCCGGGCAATCATGCCCTGGGGCAGTCTGCCGTATCGGGCGTCTATGTGCTGATCTCATGCGCCAATGGAAACCCGATCGCCGTATTGGACGGAACCGAATTAACCCTGCGCCGAACCGCCGCTGCGGCTGCTTTAGGCGCCAAAATACTCGCGCGTCAGTCTTCGCAGACATTACTGGTTGTTGGAACTGGCTCTTTAAGTGTGCCGATGGTGCAGGCGCATATCAGCGCGATGGGCTTGAGCCGGATTCTGATCTGGGGTCGCCACATCCAGAAGACACAGGCCATAATTGACCAGTTGGCTGCGCTCGGTATTGAGGCGCAGGCCTCGGTGGATCTCCAACAAGCGTTGTCGCAGGCGGATGTTGTGGCGGTTGCGACCACCTCGACTGAATCGTTTATCCGAAGTGACTGGGTCAAGCCTGGCACGCATCTTGGGCTGATTGGCGCCTTTACCGCAAAAATGGCAGAAGCAGAGCCTGTGTTGATGACACGTGCGCAGTTGTTTGCCGATAGTCGTGCCGCCGTTCTGGAAAAGGGTGGTGAGGTGTATCAGGCAGTGCAGCAAGGTCTCATTTCAGCGTCGGATATTCAGGCCGAATTGGCCGAGCTTGCAGCTCAGCCTCAGCGTCGATGGCGTCAAGACGACCAGGCAATCACGGTCTTGAAATCAGTCGGTTTTGCTTCATTGGATTTGATCGCGGCTGAAGTTGTTTTTAAGCGTCAGGTTTAAAGAGCGAAAAGCTAGCCAAGGGGTAAGTGAATTTGACGCGCAGCCTGCCTGTGCTCCAAGACGGATGTCACCTCGTATTCAGTTCTCACACCGTTGGCTGTTTGCCATTGGGCGACTTTGACCAAGCAAATGAGTGAGTCGCCCTTAGCAAACGTTTCTAAATTCTGATCGACGCGATGCATAAACTGCTGATCTGAAATGGTTGCATGCAAGGTCGCCGCTCCATCATGCAAGCGCCATTTGTTGTCTTCTTTGAATGCTAAAGAGACAATTGAAAATGCCATTTTTCTGACATCCTCGAGAATCAACTCATCCTCAATCCCTGGCGAGTAAAACCATTGGCGCTCAGATTTTTTGATGGTTTGAAAAATGACATCGTCTGTGCCTGAGGCAAAGACCTCAATGCCATCCTGATCAAGAGGCGCAAGCAGCTTGTCGAAAGAATCACGCACTTCAAGGTTACGCAAAAGCGATACGACCCTGTAGTCAATTTCGATCGTTTCCTCGTCGACATATATCTTAGCCAGAGGCTGATTCAGTTCGACCCTGGTGATTTTGCGACCACGCAGCCATTTAAGTAAGCCGAGAAGACCTGGACTTTTGCCGGCCAGACCAAGTAATCCGAGAATGGTCGCAGCGTTAGCAACTGCTGTTGCGGTGTCAGATGAAAAAATATCTTTGACTTTGCTTGCCCAGTCGGCAACCAAGGTGAAATCAATGCCAAAGGAACCTGTTTTAAAGCTGCCCCGGACATTGATCTGAGGTTTTGAATAAAGCCCATTTAAAGCCCGTGTGGCCGACTCCAATAAGTCGCCGGCAGCCAGCAGGGCAGGGGCCAATTCCCTGACATCCATTTGGCTGGACATCAGGGCAGGGCCATCGTAAGTTAGTCTAAAGTTGCTCATGCGCGCAGTGTACTGTCGCGTCACTCAAACTTTAGAGCCTGTTACAAAATTGTCCACTGCAATAAGTGGCAATTGATTGTAAAAAATGTTGCGTATGACTTGCGCTG
>JACCDU011193797.1_pt1 | contig 11430 bp, 8 predicted proteins | sample 7446081 | NCBI WGS metagenome assembly JACCDU01 (sample SAMN15323447, study PRJNA562643) | freshwater metagenome | isolation source: river surface water | place: USA:Blue River Watershed | collected 2017-08-17 | reverse complement strand
CGGTACAGACCCGTAGCGTCGCTTTGAAAATAGTAAGCAACGGTCATGCTATCGGTCGTCCCGATCATACTCAGCACCAGATCATCACCGCGACGGCTCAGCTGCACATCACTGACCGCAATGTCGCTGCCAAGCTGAATCGCATCGACCTTGCCAGTACCCCAGTCCGTGTTGCTCACGCGATCCTGACCGCTACCGCGTCCAAACAAATAGACATCATTACCACTGCCACCGGACAGGTAGTCATCACCCGCACCGCCGTTCAGCGTGTCGTCACCGCTGTCACCGTAGAGACTATCGGCGCCATCTTGGCCGAGCAACACGTCGTTGCCATCACCGCCCTTCAGATTATCGTCGCCGTCACCACCGTTCAGGCTGTCGGCTCCGTAATCTCCATAGAGAGTGTCTGCTCCCATATCGCCGTACAACAGGTCATCGCCGGCATTACCGATGACGTAGTCATTACCATCACCGCCGTGGAGCGTCTCGGCGCCGGCATAACCAATCAGCGTGTCGTTACCTGACGTCGGCTGCAACACCTTCGTCTTCACCGTATCGATGCTCCACACCGTACCATCGGCAAAACGGATTTGTTCCACCCGGTACAGACCCGTAGCGTCGCTTTGAAAATAGTAAGCAACGGTCATGCTATCGGTCGTCCCGATCACGCTCAGCACCAGATCATCACCACGACGGCTCAGCTGCACATCGTTGACCGCAATGTCGCTGCCAAGCTGAATCGCATCGGTCTTGTTGGCATCCGAATCGATGTTCTGCACCCGATCCTGTCCGCTGCCACGGCCGAACAGATAAACGTCATTGCCGCTGTCACCCGACAGGTAGTCATTGCCCGTACTGCCATCAAGTGTGTCGTTGCCACTCCCTCCACTCAGGCGATCGCCCCCTTCGCCGCTACTCAGCAGATCCGCTCCCGTGCCGCCTTCCAGCGTGTCATTGCCTGCACCACCATCCAGAATGTCATCGCCATCTCCGCCACTCAGAAAGTCATTTCCGTCCAGCCCAACGAGCAAGTACTGTTTAACGTCCAGAGCGTTTCGTTGGACATCGGCTTGCAATGAATCGGAAGATCTTGTGCCCACTTTGACCACCGGGACGCCCGCGTTAATTGCCGGAAATGCCTTTGCAAGTTCCGTGTTCAACACGCCAAGCTGGCCTTTGCTGGCCAAATCGCATGTCCAAGACGATAGCTTGGCGGCCCCTTGCCATCCGGCCTTGGCGAGCAGGTCGTAGCTCCGCTGCAGGTCAAGGCAATCTATGAATGCCCGGGTAGGGTTGCTCTGATAAAGTTGGTCAAACTTGGCATCGATCTCCGTAAAATCGAATACAAAGCCTTTTGAACTGATGTTGACTTTTATCGCATCGGCGTAATCCTTTAGCCGGGTAGACAAGACCAAAGCCTCATACACCGACTCTTTCAGAGTAAAAAAAGCTTGGGTCAGCGGCGTAGCTTTGTTCGCCCATGACATGTTGATCTCAACGTATACCGGAGACGAACTCTGTGACGTGCCACCGCCACCGGCTGCCATAGACCGTAACCATTCGTCGGACACATCCAGATATTTTTGCCCGTTGAACGCCTCGAGAATTTCTACCATGCGGCTAGTTTCAGCTTCTTGCGCCCGCAAAAATTCGTAGCGCTCCTCGCTCACCTTCAGCTGCGTCAGTAATGCATTCTTGTTCTGTCCTGGCTGTCCGATCAGCTGAAGCGCCTTGAACTCATCAGCGGTGACACCGGGGAGCCTGCATAGCAGCTTCATGCCCAGCGCTTCCACTCGTTCTCTCGTTGTCATGAAGTTTGCAGTGGCCGCCCAGTCACCCAAAAGATGATCGACCTTGGCGATCACTTCAGCACGCGACAGACCTTTGAAGGAGTTCACTTGCTGGTTCAAATCTGGATTCCGCGTGGCGGCTTCGCGCAAATCACCCACCATGCCTGAACCGCGAATGTTTGGTAGCGCAGAGGCCTCGGCACTTACCGGGATCTTGCTGGCAAATTCGCGAAAAAATGCATTGCTGACCAAGTCGATATTGGCGACCTTGCCGATGCTGCCGTCGGTGCGTGTAAAGAGCGCACTTGCAGTCTGTACATTGCCGCCGTTGAGCTGCGTTCTGCCCGACACGCTGGTCAGGCTGATACTGGCAATGCCCGCGGCTGACAGCGATTGCAGTTCGCCCGCATCGCTAACACCGTCTTGATTCAGGTCGCGCCAGATCTGCACGCGTGCGAATTCGACATCAGCGACGTCAAACACTTTGTCTTGGTTGCTGTCGAGTGAGGCAAGCGCGGCAAAGCCATCCGTGGCTTTTCGTGCGTTCGGCAAGGTGGTGTCCATACCGAACAGCTCACCGCCGTTATCAATCTGGCCGTTGCCATTCCGGTCGAGTACCAACCAACCATCATCGCCTTTCAACCAACCCGTACCAGTGCGAGTGCCATCACCGTCGTGGTCGAACAAGACGCTTGCCGCTGCGTTGACGGGAATGGCTTCAATGCCGTCGCCATCTAGGTCGATGGCGAGCGGATCAATGGGCCGGGCGTCGCGGGATTGAATGAAGAAATCGGCTACTTTAGCATCTATCCAGTTAATAGTTTTGGTTAGGATCGCGCTTACATTAATATCTATCCAATGAAGATATGGATTTGAAAAAATTGTTTCACCAATATCCCTAAGCGGGTTATCCGGCTCCATATTTGGAATACCATAATCAAGAACACCTGCCACAGCCAAACCATTGATAGCCCAATTAGCGCATTGAGATCCGAAAATAAGTTGGTATGGCGGGGGGTTCTTTATTGAGTTGTTGACGTAGTCGACCAGACGATTGTAAGAATTTATATCCAGTGGAATTTTCCCTGTTCCAGCAGAAAAATCGTGATCAATATTATTTTTTATAACACCCAAACCTGCAATTTTTCCAGGCTCAGCCGGTGAAAAGCCATAACCTCTTGTTTGCCCATCTGGCCCGGTAATAAAAAGAAAAGAATGGGGCAAACCATCATGCCCCCAGATATCAACCTTCATTTCTACCGACAGTTGATTCATTAATTGGCCTTTCTTTTAAGCTCAAATTTATAGAAGGAATCTTTAATTTTAAAAAAATTCCTCAAATCCTCTTCTTTCGAAATGGCGTACCCAGAAAAAACGACAGTCATTCCCTTGTGGATGGAACTTTGATTGATCGCCAATTTTGTGATTTCAGCCATAACTTCTTTTGAGGTAATGCCGTATGTCGCGATTGCCATGCCACTTGGGTAAGGACTGACAAAAAATTTGTGTCCTCGACATTCACCCTGTGGCAAACAAATTTTTTCGTCCATCAATAATCTTTCAATATCATTCGCAATCTGATGCATTTGTTGTTCATATGTATAATCTTCTGACAAAGGCATCCTCCACAAGACAAATCCAATCAACAAAAAAACAATTAAAGGCCGCAAATATCTACATATTTTGCAAGCCTTTACGCAACCAGATTCAAATGATTTAAATTTCTCTCGATCACTTTTAGTTACCCATGTTTTCAATCTCCTAATCGCCCTCCAAAAAGCGAGACCATATCCAACGATATTTCCCATTACCCCCTCCTTTCAGAAATTCCCAAAACAAGCTGATCGTCAATCGGTCAAAAATTTCAAAAAACACTTTATTGAAATCAAGAAATATTTCTGACTTAAACCAAATAATATTGAAGCGCCAGAGGCAATGCGCGCACAAGATAACCATAAAAACAAAAACGGAATGAATTCCATTTAAAGTTGATAATTTCGTCGCTTTTATGCATCGAATCAGATTAATCTTATATAATTCAAATTAATTTCCATTAATACTGGATTTGTAATAATTCGAAGATCGAACGAAAGAGCTGAATTCGAGTTCGCTCCGATGTCGGCGTAATGCTGAACGAGATGAGAGGCCAAGGGCCCATGAGAGATTTTTGTTATGAAAGAGGCGCTAACCGGACACCTCCGACAAACCAGCGCAAGCATCAGCAAAGGCAAGCGAGGCAGCCGACCTCATGCCTCATCATCGCGAGGAAGCTGGACATCAAATCAAATAGTCGGAATTTCTATAGGGACGACGCATCCAGACAGCGCCGGATTTTCCGCCATTGGCAGTAGCTGACCCGGGCCACTGCCCGGATCGCTACCGTTTGAAACAACTACCGTCATCGTCAACGACGACTAACCACTCACCGCAGCCGCGACGTCGCCTGCAACATCTGCTCAGCCTTGACCATCATCGGCTTATCCACCGTCTTGCCATCCACCGCTGCCGCCGCGCCATTGGCCGCCTTTGCGGCATCCAGCACGCGGATCGCCCATTGCACTTGCTCTGAGGTCGGCAGATACGCGTCATGCACCGTCGGCAACTGCTTCGGATGTATGCACAGCTTGCCGCCAAAACCAAAACGCCGGCGGCGCAGCGTCTCTCCAACGGACGCAATAAAAATTATTAATGATGATGCGATCATTAAATAAAGTGCGCTACACCACCACGCCAAGTGAATTCGGCTTTCAGAAATTGACTGCAAAAACCATTTACCCCTTTCACTCTCTCTTATAACGGCCCCAATAAAAATCATTGAAAATGAAATTCCAAAAAGCACTATCGAACAAACAAAACATCTAAGCAGGCCAGCAAATAAAATCAACTTGGCTGCTCGCCTCATTAGCACTTTGGAGAAAATAGCCATCAACGCCAAAGAAAAGCCAGAAACCACAGAAACTACGTACGTTGCTGCAGTAGCGGCAGGAAAATTACTATTTTTTCGAATGAATTTTGCTTCCGCAATCAAATCACTCGCCTTATATAATGGGGACTCTGCATTTTCGATGTTCGCCGGAAAAAGAAATGCTGAACATGCCACACATATCCAGAAAAAATAAAAGAAAAACCTAAAATTAATAACACTCAAAAGACTCCCCCAATAGACATCTAAATATTATGAGGAAAATATTAAAAACCCCGCTCTCACCGCCAATATATTTGGACAATTTAAATCAATCATCACAAAATACGTCACTTACATTCCTTGCAAAAAATACAGCGACCAACAAACCCGCTTGGCTCAAAAAAATAATAAAAACATGAAAACTGCGCTTACTCGGAAAGCTAATGACGCGCGACCATTAGAAATTGATGCAAAGAATGCATCGGCGACTTTATTTTTTCGACCATGCACACGAGTTGATAAAAATAAGGCAGAAAAATAAAAATAAAAAATATAAGTAAAAATAAATATTTATTTTTCAGCAGTCATATTTTTACGAATTTGAATTTCAAATCCATTTGCTTCATAAGCCCAAAGGCAGCTAAGCAGCCCAATTTCGATCGCGAACGATATCGGCAATATCAATTAACCGCCAACCGACCAACAACCTAGCAATCGCACTGCCATGATTACCTCATCCATTTACTGAACCAATGCATTCTTTTGCATAAATAATCAGAGACTCAATAGCCGCCCCAATCCCAATGACAAGATTCGAATGAATAGCCAAAAAATGTAAAAACATGTCGTTTTTTTACATCGATCGTCATAGGATTAATCCTATTTAAATAGGACTTAACCTATTTTTTACAAATGCGGGAAAATCGAAGACCGCACATCGTGTTCAGTTAAGTGAATGTCGCCTGTCTAGGCGATGAGGGTGCTATTGAATTGCCGGCCAAAAATTCCGCCAGAACGCTGAAATCGGCGCCAAAAAAGCAGGCACGTCCAAGCCTCCCGTTGCAGGGATACGGCGTACCACATTGTCGAAAAATTGAGACGGAAGGCAGCCCGATGTCCAAACCGGGCTTTCCGTGGGGGGAGCCGTCCCGAGTCTTTGCCCGGGACGCTAGGGGTTCACTACCGAATAAGCGCTAAAGAAAATACCTAGCAGAGCTGCAAAGGCCTACCGCAACCGCGACGCCGCTTGCAGCAACCGCTCTGCTTTCACCATCACCGGCCGGTCGACCATCTTGCCATCTACCGCCACCGCCGCACCGTTCGCCGCCTTGGCGGCATCCAGCACGCGGATCGCCCATTGCACTTGCTCTGAGGTCGGCAGATACGCGTCATGCACCGTCGGCAACTGCTTCGGGTGTATGCACAGCTTGCCGCCAAAACCGAAACGCCGGCCGCGCAGGGTCTCGGCACGCAGAATCTCGACGTCTTCAATCGCCGTCGTCACGCCATCGACCGGCGGCGCAATGCCACCAAGCCGCGACGCCAGTACCAGCTGCGAACGGAAATAATCGAGCTCACGATCCTCTCCCTCAATGCCGAGATCGACGCTGAAATCAATGCTGCCGAACATCAGCCGCTGAACACCATCGGCCGCTGCCAGTTGTGCGGCATTCGCGATCCCTTCGGCACTTTCGATCAGCGCCAGCACCGCCGGCGCACCCGCTTCGCGCAGGCGCGCAATATCGGCCACCTGCGCGGCCTTCGGCAGCACGATGGCAGCCACACCGGGCAGGCCGCACAGCGACAGGTCGTCGGCAAACCATTCCGAGTCGGCGCTGTTGATCCGCACCGCGACCGGGGTTGCCGGGTCCAGCGCTGCGCGCACCGCTTCGCGCGCCGCCGCCTTGTCGGACGGCGGCACGGCGTCTTCCAGATCCAGAATCACCTGATCAGCGCCGGCCGCCAGTGCCTTGACGAAGCGTTCCGGCCGGTTGCCCGGCACGAACAGAAACGAAACCGCTGGCAGATCCATCAGATCGCTCCCTCGGCCGTCAGCGCGTCAATCTTGTCGATGCCATAGCCCAGCTCCTGCAAGATGGCGCGCGTGTGCTCGCCCAGTGCAGGAATGGCGTCCATCCTGGCCTGCCAGCCGCTGCTCGCACCCGGCGGCAGCAGTGCCGGCACCGGGCCGACCGGCGTGGCCACTTCGGCCCAGCGCTGGCGCGCCTTCAGCTGAGCGTGCTGCCAGACCTCATGCATGTCGTTCAGGCGCGCATTGGCAATCTGCGCCTGATCGAGTCGCTCGATTACCTGATCGGCCGTCAGCGGCTTGAACACGTCACAGATCAGCGCATACAGCTCTTTGCGCGCGGCGCTGCGCTTGCTGCTCGACGAGAAACGCTCGTCGGTCGCCAGCGCCGGCTGCTGCAGCACCTTGTCGCAGAAGATCACCCACTCGCGCTCGTTCTGCAGGCCCAGCATGACGGTCTTGCCGTCGCCGGCCGGGAACGGGCCATACGGATAGATCGTCGCGTGCGCGGCACCTGCACGCACCGGCGGCTGCGCGCCCTTGTAGGCGTAATACATCGGGAAGCTCATCCATTCGACCATGCTCTCCAGCATGGACACATCGATGCCGCAGCCCTTGCCGGTACGGCCGCGCTGAATCAGCGCGGCCAGAATGTTCGTGTACGCATACATGCCGGCCGCGATGTCGGCGATCGATGCGCCGGCTTTGGCCGGTTCGTCCGGCGTGCCGGTCACAGACAGGAAGCCGGATTCGCTCTGGATCAGCAGGTCATAGGCCTTCTTGTCGCGGTACGGGCCGTCGGCGCCGTAGCCGGAGATGTCGCAGACGATCAACTGCGGATATTTCGCCGACAGCGCCTCGTAGGACAGGCCAAGCCGGGCGGCGGCGCCGGGCGCGAGGTTCTGCACCAGTACGTCGGCTTTGGTCAGCAGCTTGTCGAGGATCTTGCCGGCTTCGTCATGCTTGACGTCCAGCGTCAGGCTTTCTTTCGAGCGGTTGGTCCAGACAAAGTGCGAGGCCATGCCGTCGACACGTTCGTCGTACGCGCGGGCGAAGTCGCCCACGCCGGGGCGCTCGACCTTGATCACGCGCGCGCCCAGGTCGGCCAGCTGCCGGGTGCAGAAAGGCGCGGCAATCGCATGTTCGAGCGTGATGACGGTGATCCCATCCAACGGACGCATGTGTAGTTCTCCTTGTTATGGCTTGTGGCTTAGGGGGTGGCTCAGCTTGTGGCCTTGCGTGTAGTGCATGTCGATTGCGTCATCAGTCCAGCGTGGCCTCAGCCTGCATTGCCAGCTCGCCGCGCGCATTGGCGGCCCACAGCGTGGCGGTGCGGCCGTCGTCGGCCAGCTTGCCGTTGACGGTAAAGCTGTCAATGTCAAACAGCGGGCTGACAGCGCGAAAACTAAAGGCCGTGACCGCGCGCTGCGGCTGCTCGCGGCGCAGCAAGTCCATCAGCAGCGTCGCAATCAGCGGACCGTGCACGATCAAGCCCGGGTAGCCTTCCACGCCGGTCACGTAGCTGCGGTCATAGTGAATGCGGTGGCCGTTGAAGGTCAGCGCCGAGTAACGAAACAGCAGCACCGGGTCAGGCTCGATGCGGCGCGTCCAGTGCGCGTCCGTCGGCGCGGGCTTGCCTTTGGGTGCGGGCGCGCCGGCCGCCGCCTGGTCGCGGTAGACGATATCGTGCTCTTCAATGATGCACGCAGTGCCGCCGCTGGACACCGTATGCTCGACGGTGACGAAGGCCAGCGGCCCCGTCGCACCCTCTTTGATGCTGACGTCGAGAATCGTCGAGGTTTTCTCCGCGACTTCACCGACCGGCAACGGCGCGACAAAGCGCAGCCGGCCGCCGGCCCACATGCGGCGCGGCAGCGGCACCGGCGGCAAAAAGCCGCCGCGTCGGGCGTGGCCGTCGGCGCCGACGTCGGAAGCCCGCGTCGTCGACCAGAAATAGACCCAATGCCACAGCGGCGGCAACGGATCGCCGTCGCTGAACTGTTCATCGCGATCCAGCGTTGCCGCCAGCGCGTTCGCATGGCTGGCATGAACCAGGTCGCGGCCGGATTCGCGTCGGCCGATCCACTGTTTCAGCAGATCGATATCGAGAGCTGGGGAAGGCATGGAGTCGCACCATTGAGAAATGACCCGGCATTGTCCGGCAGCGCCCAGGCGCGGACAATTTGCGAATTTTGAAGGGGGATTTGCGCGCCTGCGCAGCGCTGCCTGAAGCCTCAATTCCCGCTGATCTTGCAGCGCATCACGCAGCCGGCAGGCACCGCCGCAGTCGGTGCCGAAGTCGCCGCCCGGCTAGCAGGGCTTTTTCGGTCCGGCAGCGTCGTAGATGTCGGAGATGATCTCGCCGAGCTCGGGGTCGCGCACTTCATCGAAGCGGAATTTGCGGCGGCGGTCGCCCATCATGTCGCGCAGCAGGCGACCGGACCAGCCGCAGACTTCCTCCGCCCGGATCAACAGCTCCGGCGTCACCGGTATCTCGCGCGAGCGCATCAGCTTCACCAGCGGTGTCGGCACCTCCAGCGCACGCGCCAGCGCGGCGTCGGAACGCAGGCCCAGCTGCGACTCCAGTGCGTCGAACAGTCGGCCGGGATCGTAACCGTCCGACGAAGGGTGACGAGAGGTTTTCTTGCTCACTGGGCCTGTCCGGTGACTGAAGCGAACGTCGATTATCACACCGGGAGAGCGAATTTGTCGGGGGCGCTGTTGTTGATTGGAACAACACTGATCGAGATCGACTTCGCTGCAAAATCCGCCGGCTGCGCCGCACTTTCCGGCAACGCGCCGCGGTCCGGCGGTACGTCGGCGCGGTCAGCCATCGAGGTTCGCAGCGGCCTTGCTGTTATTCCACTGCAGGAACAATCATGTCCACGCCGGCGCTATCGATATCATCGGTGCCGGGGATACGGCACAGGCTGAGACGGTCGGTCGGTGGCAGCTGGCCGCTGCCGCAGTGGCCGTCAGCGCTGGCCACGCGCTCTTTCAGCAGCGCCACGGCGACATCGGCGATTCGGGCCGACGGATGCAGATAGCAAAAGCTTTCGACGGCGGCGATCAGCGTGCCGTTGTCGAGGTTCTGCAATAAGTCGATGTGAAAGGAGCGCAGGTTGGCAAACGAGAAAAAGCCCATCACCCAATTTTCGATTGACAATTTCACCGCTTCGTCCGAGCCCAGGTATTCATCACAGGCCATGCGCCCGCCGCCGGCCACGGTCTCTCCAGCGGCTGCAGGCGTACCGGCCCAGCAGGCCGCGACCAGCAGCGCAGCAGCGCTGCGGCGACGGTGTCCAGTGAAGATGTTCATCGACGCGACCTCCCTCTCTGACGGTGGTTAGGCTAGCCATCGCGCCGACGGACAGGCGCCTGAAAATTTTAATCGATCAATGCGAATCGGTTGAGACAGGCCGGCAGATCGCTGCTGCACTAGCCAGAACAAGAACGACCCAGCCCCCTCCCATTCGGCCCCAGATCGCCCGCGATCCCCCGCGATCGCCCGAGCGGCCTGACCGACGGCGCTGGCCGAGGGCTATAATCGGCCCGCTGGCGCCAAAATGACCAGCAACAAGCTATGCAAGGCACACTTTACTTACCCGTCCGCAGTCGCAATAACAGATCGATAACATCTGCTATCGACGGTGCACGCCGAATCGCCGGCACGCGCCTGCCTGCCCTGCTCCCTCGGCACACCTCGCCCTCGTCCCAAGGAATAACCCTATGTCCCGTCCGTTTCCGTCCCTGACCGGCATTACCAGCGCTGCCCTGCTCGCGCTCGCTGTCGCCCTGCCATCCTATGCGGACGACACCGCAACGATTGACCCGACTGTTGCGCAAGCCACGCGCGGGATCGCCGCCGATCTGGTCAATCAGCTCGGGCAACGGCTGAAGGCAGCGCTATCGGCCGATGGACCCGTCGCGGCGGTGAGCGTCTGCAAGGAAGCCGCGCCGTCGATTGCGCGCGGCCTGTCGGCGCAGCATGGTGCGCAGGTCACGCGGGTCGGTACGCGTGTGCGCAACCCGAACATGGGCGTGCCCAATGGCTGGCAGAAAGAAGCACTGGCCGAATTCGAGGCCAGGCTCGAGAAAGGCGACAAGCCGGGCGACCTCGAGTACTGGAAAGTGGTCGAACGCAGCGACGGCCAGCGCGAGCTGCGTTACGCAAAGGCCATCGTGACCCAGCAGCTGTGCGTGACCTGCCATGGCAAGCCGGAAGACATTCCCGCGCCGCTGATGGAGAAGATCCGCGCTGAATATCCGGCCGATCAGGCCACTGGCTACAGCGTCGGCAAGCTGCGCGGCGCCGTGGTCGTTACCCGTCCGATGTAAGACGGGTCGGATCAGGCTCGTCAGTACCCGCTTTGTCCGTGCCGCGTCAAGGAAACTATCTTGTCCATCAGTAATCCCGAATTTTCTCAGTCGTCGCTGCTGCGCCCGGTGTCGTTGTCCGGGGATGGCGGCCACGGCCCCAATTCCACCGCCGCACTGGTACTCGCCGCTGTCGGCATCGTGTTCGGCGACATTGGCACCAGCCCGTTGTACGCGTTGAAAGAGTGTTTCAGCCCGGAGCACGGCATTCCCTATTCACAAAGCGCGGTGCTCGGCATTTTGTCGATGATCTTCTGGGCGCTGCTGCTGGTCGTGACGGTGAAATACGTGATCTTCGTTCTGCGCGCCGACAATAACGGTGAAGGCGG
>JACCDU010150383.1_pt1 | contig 11431 bp, 15 predicted proteins | sample 7446081 | NCBI WGS metagenome assembly JACCDU01 (sample SAMN15323447, study PRJNA562643) | freshwater metagenome | isolation source: river surface water | place: USA:Blue River Watershed | collected 2017-08-17 | reverse complement strand
CTGTTGTACTCCTGATCCAACCCCTCTTCCGTCGACTTGCGTGTGTAGATGGCGCATCGCTTCTTCGGGATGAATGATGGGGTACCTACAATTTTGTTAGTGGAAGATGAAGCACTACTTCGTGAAGGATTGCAAGAAATTCTTGAAGTACATGGATTTAAGGTAATTGGTGCAGCTGACGGAGCTGAGGCATTGGAGTTGATGACCGAAGCCCTTCTTTTCGTCCGCCCGATACGGTCCGAGCGACTACATATGCAATTCCAGGTCCAGGTGTAATCGCTAAAGCAACTGCGGCAATTAAGAATGGAAGTAACGACATAGATTTTGTTTAGTTAATTTACTTTGTGGAACTCAAGGCAAGTTTGAATCCGAACCCTAAAAAAATAACGCCAGTCATCTTGTCTAAGTTTGTGATGATATGTGGTTTTTGTAACCAAATAGTAGCTTGTTGTGATAAGCCAATTAAGAGTGCAAACCAAATCAAAGATACGACGACATGTATGCAAGCAAGAGCAAAGCTAAAAACTGCCACGTTCACATCGATTGGCACAAACTGGGGTAGCAGGGTCAAATAAAAAATGCCCACTTTAGGATTTAGAGCGTTTGTGAGAAAACCCATAAAAAAAGCGGAGCGAGTAGTTTCCTCATTGCTGCTTTGCAGCATTGAATCCGATCGAAGTCCTTTGCTTTTCAAAAGCATAAAACCTTGCCAAAATAAATAAACTGCGCCAGTCAACTTAACTGCATTGAATAGCATTTCAGACGTAGCAAGCAACGCTCCTAAACCTGAGGACACGATCGCTCCCCAAAGTAAACATCCAATAGCAATACCAACGGCAGCACTCAGTCCCTTTCGCATTCCAGATGTAATAGTCATTCTCAAAACCAAAGCAGTATCAATGCCAGGCGTCAGAGCAAGTAAGACTGCTGCGACAGTAAAGGTAACAAGACTTTGCTCAGGTGTCATATATTTCGACGTCTTTATTAATTACTCAACTTTTTTCTGATTACTCCAGAAAAAGACTTCTTCAATCTTTTTATCAAAAACTTCCGCAAGTTGCATAGCTATTAATAGGTTAGGCGTATTTTTACCAGACTCAATTGCAGAAATTGTCTGCCGCGATAAATTCACTTTTTCCGCTAAAAGTGCCTGCGACATTCGTTGGTTTTGTAGCCGTAAGTCTTTGATGTTATTTTTTATTTTTCTTGAAGGCATGACAACTTCCTCTAGTTTTTGATTAATGCCAATTAAGCAATTAAAGCAATTTCCCCATACTCAATCGTGGTTCAACTAAGTAGCCAATAGATTTGTAGAAATTGGCAGTTGCTTCATTCGTCGCAAGTAGTTGTAAGTTGACTTTCATACAGCCCAATTCAGCAAGTGCCTTTTCTGCGTGTTGAACAAGTGAGCTACCTAAACCATTGAGTCTCATTTTTGGATCTACAGCGACTGAATACAACCAACCACGATGACCATCGTAGCCCGCCATAATCGTTCCAACTACGTCTGTGTTTTCAACTGCGACAAAAAACAAGCCATCATTTGTAGCTATCTTTTTTGAAATAGCCAAGTTGGGTTCGTTGTGAGCTGTTTCATATCCAAATACTTTTTGCCACAGTTCAACAACTTGGACTCTGTCTGTGCTGTCATTGTATTGACGGATTGTTGTCATAATTTTCTTTTTTCAGCAGCTATGGACATTTGCCTTTTAAAGTTTTGAGTAAAGTTTGTATAAGCAATTTTTAATTCCACTTCTACGTCCTGCATACAAACCTTTGTTCTAAGCTGCTTTCAGCGTGGAATCTGTACTTTTCGTGAAAAGTGGCGTACGGGTGTCGTGTAAAACAACACCTATTGTCAGTTTAAATCTCCGTTTAGAAGAGTGTATTTAATTTGATTGAATTTTTATTCAAATAATGAAATTTAGGCATCGCTAGAGTGATTCCAACATCAGCCCACTTACAAGCCCTACAAGCTAATAAATAATGAGTTCGCAGCGTTGTGTAGCAGAGACTGCCAAAAACAGCGTGTAGGGCTTGCTGTGCATTTCGTGGGAAAACTGCCACAGCAAAAACAAAGGAAATTAGTAAATGCTTTGGTTCTTGCGTATCTCGTTGTTCTTGAACAGGATTTTCAAAAGGCAAAAAAAGGTTGTCCAAACAAAACAAAGAAAACATACTTTTACTCATGTAAACACAACATTTGGAGAAAAAGGTATGTCACAAGCTAGAGTACTTACAGAGCGTGAACTGCGTAAAGTTTTAAACTACTGCAGCAATCAACCTCATGCAACACGCAATCGCGCAATGCTACTTTGTACACATTTGGCTGGAATGCGTGTTGGCGAAGTAGCGGCACTACGTATTTGCGATGTACTTGGTGCAGATGGTGCTGTTATGGATGAAATTGCACTTTCAGCTAGCCAAACAAAAGGTAATGACAGTCGCACAGTATTAGTGCCCAAAAAACTGCAGGAAGAATTAACTGACTATTTGCAACAGCGATTTGGTTTAAACGATTTGTTGGCAGTGACTATGACAGATACACAGCGAGCATTGTTTCCAACACAAAAGAACCCCAAGCGTGGATTCACAGCGAACACGTTGTGCCAGTTATTTCACAAAATCTACAAAGACGCACGAATGACAGGAGCAACTAGTCACAGTGGACGCAGAACATTCATTACAAAACTGGCAGACAAGGGAGTGGGGGTGCGTGTATTGATGGCGTTAGCAGGACACAAGTCAATTGCCACTACGCAACGATACATTGAGCTCAACCCAACAGTGATGAAGGCAGCTGTTGAGTTGATTTGATTAAGTATCTATTTTTTGAAAGACTCAACAGTTACTTTTTCTCTCATTTTTTCTTTATGTTTCCAGTGAAGTCCTGAAATCTGCATTACTCCAATTAAGTTTTCTGTAAAAGTTAGTTTTTGAGATAAATTTTCCACGATATAAGTTACTGCCTTGTCTGAAAATTCAGAAGGCTTAGTCTGAAATTTTAATCTTACTAATCCTTCTGTGTAGGACTGACACTTAACGTAAGCATTAGCAATCTTGACTCCAAATGCTTCGTCTTGATTGACTGTCTTCATATTTTGAACATGTTTCGCCACTAATTGTTGAATGTACAAAGTGCTTCTATTATTAGAAATTTCAAAAAAAAGTTCTTCAAAAAAAACCATCCGCTTTGCATACGCTTCACTCGCCATTTTTAAGTTTGCCTGATTTTTTTTTAATTCTGATTTAGTTTCATTATCCAACTCTGAAATACTGTCTATTAAATTTGGAGGTATGTAGATTGCCGTACTAAAAAAATTCACTGAGCTACACGTAATTATTTCTTCTAGTGCACGTGTTTTGTTTGTCTGAGCGTATGAACAATTACTAAAAGTTAAAAGTAAGACTACGCTAAGTAAATTTTTTTTGTACAGTTTATGAATTACCTCTGATGCAACTAATTTAAAAGATTTCATTTCACTCGCTCCAATTTAGGCTTCTCTGCCACTTGCTGCGAACCCTCAGCAGCAACAACCTTCTTCTTTGAACCCATACGCTTGCCAGCGATGACATTTGCTTTCTGTGCAGGTTGCAAATGTCCATAGTGCAATTCAATCATCTTTACGCTTGTTCCCATTTGCTTGGCTAACGTGTATACGTCCATAGTCTCATTTAGTATTGAGAAATGAGCGTAGGTGTGACGTAGCGAATACAAGCTGCGTTTTGACTTTACGTCCCTATCTTTGTCCAAGCCACTGTCACGCATCAACGTCCTAAACGTGCCTGCCAAACTCTTTGTCTCTGTACCATCTTCAAGCACAAACACCTTTTCATTGAGCTTCTTTTTAAGCAGAGCATCAAATGTGAGTTTGGCAATATGTGGGCGACGCTCTTGTATTCTGCGAAGGTAGTCTTCAGTATTGTGTCTAGCAATGGGTTGTCGCTTACCAGTTTTACCTTTGACAGTGAACTGCAAGTAGCGTTCACCATCTTTGGTAATCCATTCAATGTCACGCCACTTCAGTCCCTGTGCCTCAGTGCCATGTCTTATGCCTGTGTTTGACAGCACAAGAATGTAGTCACGCAGCAAGGCACGCATTTGGTTTGTCTTTGCTGTGTGTCCTTTGTCCACCCAATGTGGCATATAACTAGTCAGCGATTTGTACTCACTGAGGCTAAAGGCTTCACGTGCTGTACCTTTTGCACCATTGTTCTTTAGTTTGGGTATGGTTGTTTAAAAAAATCAATGTATTTGAAAAAAGCGTAATTTTTCATGCAATTCATCAATGGTAAGTCCTGCCATTTTTGCGGCAAGTGACTGATTGCCATTGGCATCTTTAAGAAAAGCTTTAAGGCATTGCCTTTCCAAATTGGCAATTGTTTCATTGATTACTTGTTGATAGCTAGTTTGAGTAATTAGGTGCTGCAATTGTTTTGTATTGACAAGTTCTTGCTGAATTAACTGTTTGTCTCTTTCGCTCAATTTATTTCGAAGTGCTAAGTTAGCATTTTCTAGTTGCTGTTGTGCTTCAATAAATTTTTTGTTTGTTAGCTCTGTAGGTCTTAAGTCTCGACAGAAAATGGCTAGCGTAAAAGCTTCTGCAGGTAACTTCATCGCTTTGGCTAGGACTGGCAATACTTTTGAATTCAGTCCCTTTAGATTGATGTGTCTCCATCGCGCATTTGCGTTTTCTTTCGAAGCATCATTTTCAAGAAGTGGCTTAAGTTTGCTAATTGAGTCAACAAAAAGTAGTTCTGAGAAATTTTGACCAATCCAGCTATTTAGATCTGTTTCATCAAACAAATTTTCTTGAATGAATCCAACAACGTTATTTTCATCATTCAGCAATATGACTAGATCTTGTGTTTTTTCGATCAATATTTCGAGTCGATCTGAAGCTAATTCAGGTAGCTCCACTTTCATAGGGCGTCTAAAAGCATTCATTTAACTAAACTCTGTTTATTGTTATTTAATGTGCAATATTGAAGTGCATCATTAGGGGAAGAGGCAATGTAGTCAGCACCTATCCAATCGTATTCGCTTGAATTCATATCAAATACATTGCCACCTAAAATTATTTTCAGCGAAGGATTTTTGCTAATAAGCCTTATATTTTTGATTTGATCCGCTAACCCTACTAGCGCCTCGTCATGCCCTACAGATATTCCAAGAAAATCTGTTGAGTGATTGCTGATTTCATTAGCTATTGCATTACTACTATCTTCGATGATTTCACACACATGCCAACCGTATGCTCTAAAAAAATCACTTAAAACCAGAACTCCCAAGTTGTGATCACAACCAGGAGCAGCAGCAAACACAATATGCCCTTGATGAGTGTTTTCGATGTAGGAAGTTTTTTTCTCAAAAAAGTTGGCGTCGTACTCCAAAAGCATTTGTACCTGCCAAAACGCTAAGACAGTTTCACTAAAGCTTCTTCTTCCTGTGGTCCATTCGTTCTCTACTGCGTAGATAGTGGGAAGAATTAAGTCTTTTATATTGCTGGTTGAGGTGTTTTGATGGTTTAGATGTCGCTGGCAGATTGATTTTGCTGTCTCGATATCCCTTGTGTACAGAGCATCTGTCAGTTCTTCACTCAACTTCATCAGGTTTTCATTTTGAAAAACGCCATCAACTTGATCGCTTTTCAGAATATTTAATGTACTTTTCAGCCATTCAATGCAAACATCAGAATTTGTATCAATGTTCATGATTTTTTGCTTGTAAGTTACGTTCGATGAATGTTTTTGAGTTGGAGCAAACTATAGGATTGTGCATTAACGTCGCCATTTTTTAGCCATTAAGGGTGAGACTATGCCAAAGCCTTGTATATCAAGCATACAAAGGGCTAAAAAGGAACTAATACGAAAGTAGGAGAGAGTACTTTTGGTTGCAAAGAACCAAAGGATTTGACACAGAGTGTGTCTAGAAACGTGCGACGTTCGTGCAATAGAAAAGCGTAGCACGTTTTCACATGCTACGCCTTATATATGGTGGCCTGGGACGGAATCGAACCATCGACACGCGGATTTTCAATCCGCTGCTCTACCAACTGAGCTACCGGGCCTCACAGAAGCGGGATTATAGCATCAGAAAAAGGGGCTTTTTACGGGAAATTAGGGGGCATCGACAGAAGCCCTGGGTGATAAGGTCGAAACGTGAACCTTTCTTCTACCCACCCCGCCCCTGTCGACCTGATCGACTCCTCTTACGCCGCCCGCCGGCTCTTCATCACCTTGCTGCTCATGACGCTGGGAGGCAGCAGCATGTATGTGGTGTCGGTTGTCCTGCCAGAGGTGCAAAAAGAGTTTGGCATTTCGCGTGCCGATGCGTCTTTGCCCTACACCTTGATGATGCTGGGCTTTGGCGCTGGTGGTTTGGCCATGGGCAAGTTGGCGGACAAATGGGGGGTGCATGTGGCGCTTTGGATTGGCGCGGTGGGTGTTGGCAGTGGTTTTGTGTTGGCCGGATTGTCGCCCAACATTTGGTGGTTTGCGTTGGCACATGGTGTGTTGATGGGGGTGTTTGGCAGCTCGTCAACCTTTGCCCCTTTGTTGGCCGACACCTCGATGTGGTGGGACAAGCGGCGCGGCATTGCGGTGGCGGTGTGTGCCAGTGGCAATTATGTGGCGGGCAGCGTTTGGCCGGCCTTGGCGCAACACGGTGTTGAAACTTTGGGCTGGCGCGAAACGTATGTGTGGATTGGGGTGGTGTGTGGTTTGGGCATGTTGGTGTTGTCGTTTTTCATGCGACAGCGGCCGCCGATGATGGCCGCGTCTGCGCCGGGCAGTGTTCAGCAATTGGCTTCCGAAAAACCGTTTGGTTTATCGATCAACACGGCGCATGCTTTGTTGTGTGTGGCGGGCGTAGCGTGTTGTGTGGCCATGGCCATGCCGCAGGTTCACATCGTGGCGTATTGCACAGACCTTGGATTTGGTGCGGCGCGTGGGTCTGAGATGCTGTCGCTCATGTTGGCGTGTGGCATTGTGAGCAGATTGGTGTCGGGCGCCATTTGCGATCGCATTGGCGGGCTGCGCACTTTGGTGCTGGGCTCGGTGTTGCAAGGTGTGGCCTTGCTGATGTTTTTACCGTTCGATGGCATGGTGTCGCTGTACATCATCTCGGCCATGTTTGGGTTGTTTCAAGGCGGCATCGTGCCGTCGTACGCCATCATTGTGCGCGAGTATTTTCCGGCGCAAAAGGTGGGGGTGTTGGTGGGCGCTGTCATCATGGCCACCATGATTGGCATGGCGCTGGGCGGGTGGATGTCGGGCAAGGTGTTTGACTTAACCGGCTCGTATCACGCGGCCTTCATCAACGGTGTGTTGTGGAATGCTTTGAACCTCAGCATTGCTGTGTTTTTGTTGTGGCGCAGCAGATTGCTGCGAGCTTCGACTAAATAATTCAAATCAGACATCTTTCATCGGCTTTCATTGCGTTGACTTAGCCTTGAAGCGGCGCTAAAGTATTACTTTAAATTTAAAGTAAGAAAAGAGCGGCCATGGCAACGACCTTGACTGTTAAAGGGCAAGTCACCATTCCCAAGAAAATCAGAGATGCCCTAGATTTGCAACCTGGTTGCAAGCTCAATTTTGCTGTGAACGATGACGGTGATGTTCTATTGCAAAAGTCAGGATCTGGCACAACAACCAGCAAGACCGCCGCAGCAAAAAGCAAACAGAAAAAAGATCGTTTTGAGCAAGTCCGTGGCAAAGCTGACATTCATTGGCGAACGCAAGATTTAATGAAACTCATGCGAGGTGAGCATTGATGTTGGTCGATACCAATGTGCTGATCGATGTCCTCACCAACGAGCCACAATGGGTCGATTGGTCGCTTCATCAATTGAGAGTGCAATCCAAAATTCAGGTGTTGTGCATCAATCCTATTATTTACGCAGAGTTGTCATCAGCTTTTAAAAAGATTGAAGATCTTGAAAATACCATTAAAACAATGGAGCTGAAAGTGACGCAAATACCCAGACCTGCTTTGTTCTTAGCAGCCAAAGCTTTCCATTTGTACCGACAGCGAGGTGGCGTCAAACACAATGTGTTGGCAGACTTTTTCATTGGCGCTCATGCCGCTGTCACTCAAGTTCCCATTCTCACGCGCGATACGCATCGCTACCAAACATATTTCCCAACAGTGCGGCTTGTCGCGCCCAATGCATTGCATTAAAAAAAAGGCGTAACTCCTTAGAGTTACGCCTTAATGGCACTCTCAAACGAAATCAGTTGGTGTAAATGGGGCGGCCGTTGGCGGGCTGAATCGGGCGCGCATTCATTTTGAAGGGGAAGTCGCTCACTTGCTCTTTGGCAATGTTCACTTGCGATTTCAAAATAAAGAACTTCACTTTTTCTGTGCACGGCGGTGTGGTGAGCGAGCCGTCGTAGTGGAAGAAATCCATTTCGCGGGGCAGCAAGTTGGTGGGGTTGAACATCACGCCATCGGGTACCACTTCTGGGCCTTCTTTTTTAGGCGCATGTGACCACAAGGTTTTGATGCCTGGGTTTTCATTGCCTTCGCGCAACATCACGCCCAACACGGCCAATTCGCCTTCTGCATTTTTGTGCACAAAGTGAACCACCATGGCCGAAGGTTTGCCATCGATGTGTTCTTCGCTGGGGCGATGGAAGTGAAACTGCAGCAAGTCATAAGGCTTGCCGTCGATGCGAATTTTGGAGCCAGGCACAACGTTCACTTGAATGGTGTGGCCGTTGTTCACAATTTTGAGCTGGCCTTGTTTGTAATCTGGCGCCACGCTGTAGCGTACTTTTTCAAACGGCCCTTTGATGTTCAAAGGTGCCTGTGATTTGCCTCTGCCGCAGGTGGGGAATTCTTTGCCCCAGTTCTCTGGGCCCATCACGCCTTCGTAATCCCAATGCACTGCGTGCACATCGGCTGGGCCGTGGGCATCTTTCTTGGCACCTTTTTTATCGTCTTTGCCGTGGGCGTCTTTGGCCGCTGGTGCACCGTGGGCATCTTTGGCGGCCGGGGCATCATGGGCGTCGTGTTTGCCAGCTGGCTTGCCGGCGGGTGCATCGGGCAAGCACTCCGACATCACTTTGACTTTTTCGCCAGCTGCGGCCAAGGCGTTTTGTGCGGCGCAAATGACGGTTTTCTGGCCCTTCCAGTCGGTCATCTCCAAAGCTTTTTGGAAGGCGGCCACCGTGGCAGGATCTTTGGTGCCGTTGGTCAGCAGGCGCACGCCGGCCAAGCCCAATTGACGCTCGGTCGAGAGGCCTTTTTTCTCCTTGGCGTACAGCGTTTCCAGGTCTTTGAGCACGGTGCCGGTAGAGAACGCGGCTTTGACCGCTTCCAACTCTTGCGCCTTGGTCATCAAGGGCGGCAGCAGTTCTTGGCTGGCCGCCAACTCTTCCTCTGTGACTTCTACTTTTTTGTCTGCCTCTTCGACCTTTTGCGTCAGCTCAGCCACTTGCTCTGTGACGGCAGCGTTGGACTTCTTTTGCGTCCAGCCAAAGTAGCCCGCACCCGCAGTCGAGAGGGTGAGCAAGATGATGGCAATGATTTTGAACATGTTCTTTTCCAGAATTTAATTTCCGTGCTTAGGCAGATTCGACAGCACGCATGAAAACTTGAATTTAGCGGTCGGCCCTGAAGCTGATGCCTCGGCCGTCGGTGGTCACGCCTGCAATGTAAAGGCGCTGTGTTTTACCCATCACCGGGCTGCTGGTTACAAAGGCGGCGCCGTTCAGGGTTTGGTTTTTGAGAGAGCACTGCGTGGCATTGGGCACGGTCAGGGTGAAGGTGAACAAGTTGGTGCCATCGAAGTTGGGCAGCAAGGCGCCTTGCGTCAGCAAGCAGTCTTGTTGAAATGCCAAGGAAGTGGTGATGTCGCCTTGGCCTGAAATGTTCAAGCTGAAGTTGTCGACAAAGCCCACACCATACGACCAACGGCCTTGCCATGCGCCTTGCACGTTGCCCAGGTTGGCGGGGGTGTTGTATTTGTAAGTGCTCGGTGGGCTGGCCGCTACCGTGATGTCTTTGCCTTGTTCCAGTCCTGTGGCCGGAAAATTCAAGCTGGCGCGCACCACGCCGTTGCCCAAGTTGCTGATGGTGCCTGTGCCGGTTCGGGTGGCGGCTGAAATGTTGGGGTACACAAACACGCGCGACAAGGTGGCGCTGTTGGTGCCGCTGATCAAGCCCGAGCCACTGAAAAGGTCGGGGTCGGTGGCGTTGTAGTGCATGCCATAAAAATTGGTCACGGCGCCAGAGCCCTGCGTGGTGGGCAGCAACATGGCCACCCAGTCTTTGCCATTGAGGCTGGCCACATAGGCGCCCGGTGCAATCAGAGGCGAGGTGCTGGGCGCCACAGGGGTGTCAACGGCTGCAGCATCGCTGCCACCACCGCCGCATGCGGTGAGCAGCACACTCGAGGAGAGAAGCAGCAAGAGAAGGTGTTTGAACATGGGGAGACTCTTTTCAAGAAGGGTGCGCTGATCTATAGTAGGGCGCATGACTGTCATTCACACCACCCTTCAAACTTTGAAACACAGCGTGGCGCTTGCTGCCACCGCCATGGCCTTGCTGGCGCCGCATGCTGCGCACGCAGAATGGCAAAAAGTGACGTCCACCGATTCGGGCATCATCTACGTCGACGACGGCACCATCAAGCGCACAGGCGCCGTGCGTTCGTTTTGGAGCCTGTTCGATTACAGGGCCCCTCAAAAGGCGCAACGCGGTGCGTTCTATGTGTCCACCCGCACGCACATGGAAATGGACTGCCGCAAAGAGATGGTGCACATTTTGCAATTCTCCATGCACAGTGGCCCCATGCTCACCGGCGAAATTGTCGACTCGCAAGGTGTGATGCGTGAATGGCAAACCATTCCACCCGACACGCCCTTGGTCAATTTGTTTCGCTTTGTTTGCGGCAAATAAAACCTGATTCGTTGTCATGGCCGCACCCAAGCGGCCTGAAGCCAATGACGGTAGCGTGCCGAAAAGTTCCACGCAAAATCTTGCACCTGCACGCCGGCCGGAAACACGCTGTGCGTTAAATGGTCTAGCCACGGGCTTTGCGCATGCAATTGCGTCAGCCAATGTTGGTCGTGCCAATCGGGGTGACGCACTGGCAGCGGGCTGCCGTGCAACACGGCTTCTGTCAGCGGGCCCGACATGCGGTCGTGCACACTGCCCCACTCACGGCCTTTGAGTTGCACTTTAAGTTGCTGCAGTTTTTTCTCAACCAGTTGCCAATCGTTGGCCAGGTGTTGAAAGCGCACTTGTCCCAACACGTTGTCAAAAAACACACAGGCCTTGGGAAAAGTAGACAACAAGCCCGGCAAGTTTTGCATGGCATCTTGGGTGTGGCAATGCAGTTCAGTGCCTGCGGCTTTGAGTGCCGCGCCATGGCGCCACTTAAACAGCATGCCGGCCAAAGGATCGATGTCAAAGGTGTCGACG